>ERZ808054.1651-NODE-1651-length-11753-cov-4.624443_pt1 | contig 11753 bp, 9 predicted proteins | sample MGYA00380201_ERZ808054 | MGnify/ENA primary metagenome ERZ808054 (study PRJEB31490, sample SAMN06133419) | mouse gut metagenome | isolation source: Z5_2 | host: mice | place: China: Chengdu | collected 2015-05 ... | reverse complement strand
GGCGGGTTGACAGCCGTGCCGCCTTATGCTATACTGAACCCAGCTTTATTGAAAAGGGTGAAAAAATGCGCAAGTAAGTCGAACTTCAAGCTGTGAACAATGAGTCGAGGTCCATGTCTCATGGACCCGGGCTTTCATGGCGCGAAGGGCGGCTTGCTGACCAGGGGCATTTTTTGTGCCCCTGCCTTTTCGTCATGTAAACCGCCTTTCCGTCGTGAAAGGCGGTTTTTTGTGCGGAAAGGAGCGGATATGTATGTTTCAGGTGAAAAACCTCACCATCACCCATAAAAAGGACCTGACCACCCTGGTGGACGGCCTGACCTTCACCCTGTCCCCCGGGGACCGGGCGGCGCTCATCGGGGAGGAGGGCAACGGCAAGTCCACAGTGCTCAAGCTGCTGTACGACCCGGCGCTGGTGGAGCCTTACGCCGAGTGGACGGGGGAGATCGTGGACAAGGGGCTGCGGAAGGGGTATTTGGCCCAGGAGCTGAGGCCGGAGGAGCTGGCCCTGCCCGTGTGGGAATTCTGCCGGCGTTCCCCGGCCTTTGAGGAGGCGGACCCCAAGGCCCTGGACCGGGCCGCCCGCCAGGTGGGGCTGAGCGCGGACCTGTTCTGGGATGACCGCCCGATTTCCACCCTGTCCGGCGGCGAGCGAGTCAAGCTGCGGCTGGCACTGCTGCTGCTGGACAGTCCGGACGTGCTTTTGCTGGACGAACCCTCCAACGACCTGGACCTGCAGACCCTGGAATGGCTGGAAAACTTCCTGCTGGGCTGTCAAGTTCCGGTGCTGTACATCTCCCACGACGAAGCGCTTCTGGAGCGCACCGCCACCGCCGTGATCCACCTGGAGCGCCTGCGGCGGCGGACGGTGGCCCGGTGCACCGTGTCCCGGACGGGCTATGGGCAGTATGTGGGGGAGCGCTCGGCGGGCTTCGAGCGCCAGGAGCAGCAGGCCCGGAAGGAGCGGGCGGAGTACGACGCAAAGATGGAGACTTACCGCCGGATTCACGACAGCGTGGAGCACCAGCTCGTCACGGTCAGCCGTCAAAACCCCGGCAAGGGGCGGTTGCTGAAAAAGAAAATGCACACGGTCCTGTCCATGGGGCGGCGGTTTGAGCGGGAGAAGGAGGACATGACCGCCATGCCCGAGTGGGAGGAGGCCATTTTGACCGCCTTCGACCAGGGGAAGTCCGCCTTCCCGGCGGGGAAAACCGTTTTGCGGCTGGAGCTGCCGTCGCTGGCGGCCGGGGAGCGGGTTTTAGCCAAAAACGTGCGCCTCTGGGTGGACGGCCCGGAGAAAATCGGAATCATCGGCCCCAACGGGGCGGGAAAGTCCACGACGATTAAGATGATGTCGGGGATTCTGACCCCTACATCCGGCTCCTGTATGGTAAACGGATTGGAACCGTACAGGAACCGGAAAAAGAATGCGAAGAATATCGGGGTGGTGTTCGGGCAGCGGACCCAGCTATGGTGGGATCTGCCCCTGAGCGAAACCTATACCGTGTTAAAAGAAATCTACGGGGTGTCTGACGGGGATTATGCCGAGCGGATGAATATTTTTGAAGATGTGCTGGGGTTGGGGGAATTTATGCACAGCACCGTCAGAACCTTATCTTTGGGGCAGCGAATGCGGGCGGATTTGGCGGCCGCACTGCTCCATAATCCCAAAGTACTGTTCCTGGATGAGCCGACCATCGGACTGGATGTGGTGGTAAAGGATAAAATCCGTCTGGCAATCCGGGAAATCAATAAAACATATCATACAACAGTGATTTTGACGACCCATGACCTGAATGACATTGAGGAATTGTGCCGCCGGATTATCATCATAGATGCCGGTAAAAAAATCTATGATTCCACCTTAAGCCAACTGAAAAAAGATTACGGTTTCCGCTGCAGTATCTCTTTTGAGTGGAAGGAGATGCCGGATGAAACGCAGTCCCGGATGCTTCAGGAGATGGGCGGGAACATAGTGTTTCAGGAATTGGATAAGGGAGCCAAAGTATCTTTCAGCAAAAAAGAAGTCAGCGTAGCGCAGGTAATCGGTAAAGTAATGGGAATCATGGAGGTAAAGGATATCCAAATCAAGGAAACGGAGCTTACGGACATCGTGAAGGATATCTACCAAAACAGTGCGGGGATGGAAGTATGACGAGATTTTTCAGGATTTACTGGACATTTGCCTTAAACCAGATAAAATCGAATTTTGCTTACAGGGGAAGGTTTTATCTGTTCATCATCCGAAAATTCCTCGGTATGTTTATTTATTATTATCTTTGGATGGCGGTTTATGCGGGAGTTCCTTCCGGAACCATCGGCGGGTTTACCCGTGGGGAAATGGTTCTTTATGTTTTCCTGTCCTATACGGTTTCCGATATCGTCATGATAGGGATATCGTCAGAAATCGGCAAAGACGTGTTGGACGGCAGTGTGGCGGTGAACCTGATTAAACCGGTGAATTACAGGCTGTATCTGACTTTTAAGTCATTGGGGGTGATGATATACCGGGTGGTGGTGCCGTCTGTTTTTATTTGGACCGGGCTGGAAGTCTATAAAGTTACGGAACTTGGAATGCCGGTAATCCGCCCGCTTTCCCTGCTGTGCTTCCTCGTAAGCATGGTCCTTAGCTTTTTCGTTTATGTGTTTTTTGATTATTGCTTCGGAATGCTTGCTTTTGTCACCACTTATATTTTCGGAATGAATATTATGAAGAATGCGGCGCTGAATTTATTGTCGGGGAGACTGATACCGGTTTCTTTCTTCCCGGCTGTGATACAGGAAATCTTTTCCTTCCTTCCGTTTACGGCGATGACTTATGTGCCGGTGATGATTTACCTGGGAAAATATACGGGCGCCGAAGTGCTGGGGCAGCTTGGAAAACAGGTATTTTGGGTGGTGGCTCTATACCTGGCGGGAAGTCTTTTATGGAAGAAAATCGAGAAGCGGATTGTGGTTTTAGGGGGCTGACAGGGGGTGACATGATGAAGAAACTGGCGGGATATGCAAGACTGTACCGGATTTTTGTCCTGCAGTACATGAAGACGGTCATGCAGTCCAAAGTGGATTTTTTCGTCGGATTAAACGGTTTTTTGGTTTCCCAGGCGGCAGGGCTGGCTTTCCTGGGCTTTGTTTTCATGAAGATACCGTCCATACAGGGCTGGACGTTGGAGCAGATGCTTTTCATATACGGATTTGCCCAAATACCGCGGGGGATTGACCATTTACTGACGGACAATTTATGGATGGTCGGATGGCAGATGGTAATCAGGGGAACTTTTGACAAATACATGCTGCGTCCGATGAACATCTTTTTCCAGATTGTATGTGAAAAAGTGCAGTTCGATGCGATGGGGGAACTTTTGGTAGGCGTGTTCTTTGTGGGAAGGGCTATTAGGCATGGGGTAGTCCGGGTCACGTTTTTAAACGTGTTCTGGTTTTTGGTTTCGGTGATTGCCGGGAGCGTGATATATACTTCCGTAAAGCTGATTCTGGCATCTTTGGCATTTTGGGTAAAGGACAGTTCCCCTTTGATGACGACGGCGTATGATGTGGCGGATTTTGCCAAATATCCGGTCGAAATTTACGCGAAGCCAATCCGGATTGTGCTGATGACCATACTGCCGTTTGCATTTGTTGCTTATATTCCGGCGACGTTTTTCCTGACCGATGCGAATATCTGGAAGACGATTGTGGCGGAATGCGGTGTTGCGGCGGTGTTTTGGGTGTTTGCGTACGGACTGTTCCGGAAGGGGCTGGAGATTTATGAGAGCGCGGGAAGTTGAGAGGGGCGGCGGACGCACGGGAGGGATTTTTTTGCGGGACGGCGGTAGTGGGATGGCATGTCCCGCAAAAAAATCCCGTCCGTGCGTCTGTGTCCCAACACAACATTTCAGGCTGAACTGTTATTCTCCGGCTATTTTACAAAAAGAATATGGTTTTCTAATTGCCGGAAGTGTGTTAGAATATATTCGTTGGTTTTTGGAAAGTTGGAGGTGGCAAAATGATTGCAGCTAAGTATAAAGAAATGTTGGGCGCGAAGTCCGTAATCCGTGAGCTTTCGGAATATGCCACGGCAAGGGGCAAGGAGATCGGGTACGAAAATGTGTTTGATTACAGTTTGGGGAATCCTTCCGTGCCGGCGCCGGAGGGTTTTAAAAATGCGATGGTGCGGCTGCTGACGGAGTATGACCCGATGGCGGTGCACGGTTACAGTCCAAGCCTGGGTATTCCTTCGGTGAAGGAGAAAATTGCGCAGTCCTTAAACCGGAGGTTTGGGATGGCGTATACGGGGAACCATATTTTTATGACATCGGGGGCAGCGGGGGCGATTGCCCATGCGGTGCGCTGCGTGACGGTTCCGGGGGATGAGGTGCTTACGTTTGCGCCGTTTTTCCCGGAATATCATCCGTATATCGATTTGACCGGTGCAAAGTTAAAAGTGGTTCCGGCGGATACGGAGCACTTTCAGGTGAATTTTGAACGTTTTGGGGAGATGCTGACGGAGAAGGTGATGGCAGTGTTAATCAATACGCCGAATAATCCGTCGGGGACGGTTTATACGAAAGAAACGCTGGAGAAACTGGCGCGGATGATGTCGGAAAAGGCGGAAAAATACGGTCATGAAATTTACCTGATTTCCGATGAACCGTACCGGGAGATTTTGTTCGGGGGCGTGGAGGAAGTGTATGTGTCGAAATTTTATGACAATACGTTAAGCTGTTATTCCTATTCCAAGTCGTTGTCCATTCCGGGGGAACGTATCGGGTATATTGCCGTGAACCCGGCGTGCAGGGATGCGGAGACATTGGTGAATATGTGCGGGCAGATTTCCAGGGGAATCGGGCATAACTGTCCGACATCCATCATCCAGTTGGCGGTGGCGGAAGCGGTGGATGAGACTTCCGACCTTTCCGTTTATGAGACGAACATGAATATTCTTTACCGGGAACTGACGGAGCTTGGGTTTGCCTGTGTGAAACCGGGAGGGACTTTCTATATTTTCCCGAAGGCACTGGAGGAGGATGCAAAGGTGTTCTGCCAAAAGGCGAAGAATTATGATTTGATTTTAGTGCCGGGCGACAGTTTCGGCTGTCCCGGATTTTTCCGTATGGCATACTGCATTGATACGGAGAAGGTGGAACGTTCGCTGCCTGCACTGCGGAAATTTGTGGAGACGGAATACGGCAGGAAACAGAGGGAATGCAGTTAGGAGGATTGGGATGTATCAGGCAGGGCTTGTGTTGGAAGGCGGTGCGATGAAAGGGATTTATACCGCCGGTGTTTTGGATTTTTTTCTGGATAAGGAGATCAGTTTTTCCTCCTGCTACGGTGTGTCGGCGGGAGCCTGCCATTTGTGCAGTTTTCTGTCGGGGCAGAGGAAAAGGGCATACCGGATAGCCGTTAATTACCTGGATAATAAAAGGTACTGCGGGGCATTCAGCCTGTTGACCACGGGGGATTTGTTTGGCACGGATATGTGTTACGATTTGATTCCCAATTATCTGGACCCTTATGATTATGAGGCTTTTGGAAATTACCGCGGAAAAGCATATGCGGTGGTAACGAATATCAAAACGGGACTGCCGGAGTACATGCCTTTGGAGGACATGCACAGGGATATCCTGGCGGTCCGTGCTTCCAGTTCCATGCCGCTGGTTTCGCGGAATGTGAAGATAGGGGATGGGGTGTACCTGGACGGGGGGATTTCCGATTCGGTTCCCATTGCCAAATCCATTGCGGACGGCAACGCAAAGAATGTGGTGGTGCTGACAAAGGAAACGGGATTTTGCAGGGAAGCGGCTTCGGCGTCCCAACTGGCGCTTCTGCGTGCGCGTTACGTGAAATACCCGAAAGTGTATGAACTGATGAAGGAACGCCATGTGAATTATAACAGGATGCTGGACGATTTGGAGGAGCAGGTGGAGGAAGGAAGCGCTTTTGTTATCCGTCCGAAGAAAAAGAGCGGGGTGAGCCGGGTGGAAAGGGACGAAAAGAAACTGGAAGCGCTGTATGAGGAAGGCTACCGCGATGCCGGGGAATGTTATTTGGAACTTTTGGAATACCTGTCCGGTTCTGCCATGGAATAAAAAGGAAAGAAAGCCATGGAAGAACAGGTATGGAATAAGAAAACCTGCGTATATATAGATAAGAAGCCATATGGCGTGGAAATGAGGTAAAACATGTTGGAAATCTTAAAAGCGGTTTTGTTCGGTATTGTACAGGGAATTACGGAATGGCTTCCCATCAGCAGTACCGGACATATGATTCTGCTCAATGAATTTGTTACATTGGATGTGTCGCCGGAATTTTTGGAGGCATTTTTGGTCGTGATACAGTTTGGCTCCATCCTGGCGGTCGTGGTCCTGTTTTGGAAGAAGATATTCCCGTTTGATTTTAAGGGAAAGCCGCTTATTAAAAAGGATATTTTCGTTCTTTGGTTTAAGATTGCAACAGCCTGTATCCCTGCGGTTCTGATTGGTATGCCCTTTGATGATTTTTTTGAAGCGCATTTTTATAATTATGTCTGCGTAGCCATAGCGCTGATTGTGTTCGGTGTCCTGTTCCTTGTTGTGGAGAACCGGAATAAGCGGTTTTTGCCGAAAGTGACGGAGCTTTCACAGGTGACATACCGGATGGCATTTATCATCGGCATCTGGCAGTTGGCTGCTGCCGTTTTTCCGGGGACATCGCGCTCCGGGGCAACGATTGTGGGCGCGCTGCTGCTTGGGGTATCGAGGACGGCTGCTGCGGAATTTACGTTTTTCCTCGCCATTCCCGTCATGTTCGGCGCAAGTATCCTGAAGCTGGCAAAGTCCGGTTTTTCGTTTAGCGGGGGAGAATGGATGATTCTTGCCGTAGGTATGGCTGTTGCATTTGTGGTATCGGTGATGGTTATCCAGTTTCTGATGGGATATATTAAGAAGCACGATTTTAAGGTATTTGGATGGTACCGAATCGGTCTTGGCATTTTGGTTTTGGGATATTTTATGCTTTCCATGTAGAAAATAATCTGTTTTTTTGACACTTTTCCATTTTTCGTGCGTTAAAAAGTTGACAAGACAGCGAAAGTGGGATAAACTATCTATCGTAAACATATTTATTAACATATGGACGCGTCACGTTCCATGTTTGCGGTATTGTTTGCAATCCGGAGGGCGGAAGCCGCGCCGGCAGAGGAGATAAAGAAAACTTATAATGAAAAGTAACCGGGAAAGGAATTTTGAAAGGAGAAATATCCATGGCAGAAAAAACAACATCGGTTAAGTCTGTGACAAAAGAAGAACCGGCAGTAAAGGCTGCTGCAGCGGAAACGAAAGCGCCTGAAGGAAAGGAAGAAGCAAAGAAGGAAGCAAAGGCTCCTGCAAAGAAAGAAACGGTAAAAAAAGAAACGGCAAAGAAAGCAGCGCCCAAAAAGACCACGGCAAGAAAGACCACCGCTAAGAAAGCTGTGGAAAAGACGGAAGAAAAACCGGAAGAAAAAACAGCCGGGAGGAAAGCGGCAAAGAAAGCGGTTGCTCCCGTGGTACACCTTCAGTTTGGCGGCAGGGGTTATTCCATGGATGATATCCAGAAAATGGCATCCGACGTATGGAAATTTGATTTGCAGCATGAGGAAGAATATACTTCCTTGGAGCTTTATGTAAAACCGGAAGAAAGCCGTGTATACTATGTCTTCAACGGTGATATTGCAGGCAGCTTTGGTATTTAAGGAAACGGTGCATCCGGTATTGTGAAGGAAAAATTGAGAGAAAATAGGAAAGGACTGTTGTGTGATTATGGAGATGATGCGGCGGTTCTTTTTCTTTATGCTTTTTTTATAATTATTTTTCGACGAATGTGTTGACATTCCTCATGCTAAGTGATATTTTATGGTAAGAAGATGTTAGCACTCTTAAACGGCGAGTGCTAATAAAGCAAAGGAGGATGATGGAGTGCAATCGCTGGACGATAGGAAAATGAAAATATTGCAGGCCATTATCCGTAACTACCTCGAAACCGGGGAGCCGGTGGGAAGCAGGACGATTTCCAAATATACGGATTTGAATTTGAGCTCCGCGACCATCCGTAATGAGATGGCGGATTTGGAAGAACTGGGATATATCCTGCAGCCCCATACTTCCGCAGGCAGGATTCCGTCAGACAAAGGGTACCGGTTGTACGTGGACCGGATGATGGAGGAAAAGGAACGGGAGGTAGAGGAGTTAAAAGAAATCCTTTTGGAAAAAGAGGATAAGATGGAACACCTGTTAAAACAGGTAGCAAAGGTGCTGGCGCAGAATACGAATTATGCGACGATGATTTCCGCCCCGCAGACGCAGCGCAATAAGCTGAAATTCATTCAATTGTCGAGGGTGGATGAGCATCAGCTCCTTGCCGTCATCGTGACGGAAGGCAACATCATCAAAAACAGTATCCTCCGTGTGGAGGAAAAACTGGACGATGAAACGTTGTTAAAGTTAAATATTCTGTTAAACACCCATTTAAACGGTTTATCCATCAGCGAGATTAACCTTGGAATGATTACCGCCATGAAGATGCAGGCGGGAATACACAGCTCCATAGTGGGGAATGTTATTGATGCGGTGGCAGAGTCCATCAAGGCCGAGGAGGATTTGGAAATTTACACCAGCGGCACCAACAATATTTTTAAGTACCCGGAACTTGCCGATAACCAGAAAGCAAGCGAGCTGATTAACATTTTTGAGGAAAAGCAGTTGTTGAACAGTTTGGTGGAAGAAACGCTGGCGGATGAAAACAACACGGGAATCCAGGTATACATCGGGGACGAAACCCCGGTACAGACCATGAAGGACTGCAGCGTCGTGACCGCAACCTATGAATTGGGGGAGGGCATGAAGGGAACCATAGGCATCATCGGTCCCAAACGGATGGATTATGATAAAGTGGTAGGTACGCTAAAGACATTGATGCATCAGTTGGACGATTTATATAATAAGAGGCAACGTGATCCGTAGTGTGCAAACGGAAAGGCGGAACCGGAAACAGGCTTGAAAGAAAGGAATGAGGAAGTTGGCAGGGCAGAACGGTAAGTACGGCAGGAAACAGGCATCCGGAAAACAGGTATCCATGGATGGGCATGCGTCAGGCCAGGCAGACGGGAGGGAGGAAACCATGGAAGAATACGGCAGGAAGGAAGATGCGAATATGGAAGTGAAAACGGAGGAAGCCCCGGGCGAAACGGAAGAAAAAGGAGAAACGGGAAAAAGAATGGAAGCAGAAGAAGAATCCATGGAAACGGATGAAATAGAAGACGGAAAGACGGAAGAAACCGGGGCAGAAGAAGGGAAGGAATCCCAAAATGCCGGGGAACCGGACGGAGCGGAAAGCACGGAGGGCAAGTCGTTGTTCAAAAAGAAGGCGAAGGGCGACAAGAAGCAGGATGCGCTGAAACAGAAAGTGGAAGAACTCGAAGACAGGGTAAAGCGTCAAATGGCGGAATTTGACAATTTCAGGAAGCGTACCGACAAGGAAAAGACGGCGATGTTTGAAACCGGCGCCAAGAGCGTGATAGAGAAGATACTCCCGGTAGTGGATAATTTTGAACGCGGTCTTGCAACGGTTCCGGAGGGCGAGAAAGGAAGCGGCTTTGCGGACGGTATGCAGATGATTTATAAACAGTTGATGACGGAGCTGGATAATCTTGGGGTAAAGCCCATAGAGGCGGTCGGACAGGAATTCAATCCCGAATTCCACAATGCGGTGATGCAGGTGGAAAGTGAGGAGTACGAATCCGGCATCGTGGCACAGGAGCTTCAAAAAGGCTATATGTACCGCGACAGTGTGGTAAGGCACAGTATGGTGGCGGTAGTCAGTTAGCAGCGCCGGCAGGGGACGGTTTCCGGGCGGGTTTTGACGGCGGAGACCGGACAGGGAATAAGGTTACTAATTAATAAACATAGATATTCGTAATATATTTTAGGAGGGCTTTATTATGAGCAAAATTATAGGTATCGATTTGGGAACCACGAATAGCTGCGTGGCAGTTATGGAAGGCGGTAAGCCCACGGTTATTGCCAATACAGAAGGTGCGAGGACGACACCGTCCGTTGTGGCTTTTACGAAAACCGGTGAAAGACTCGTGGGTGAACCTGCAAAGCGTCAGGCTGTTACCAATGCGGAGAAGACCATTGCCTCCATCAAGAGGGACATGGGTACGGACAGGGGACGCACCATCGACGACAAGAAGTATTCCCCGCAGCAGATTTCCGCAATGATTCTGCAGAAATTAAAGGCAGATGCGGAAAGTTATCTGGGAGAGAAAGTAACGGAAGCCGTAATTACCGTTCCTGCCTATTTTAACGACGCACAACGTCAGGCGACAAAGGATGCGGGCAAAATTGCGGGACTTGACGTAAAGCGTATTATCAACGAGCCTACGGCGGCAGCCCTTGCTTACGGGCTGGATAATGAGAAAGAACAGAAGATCATGGTATATGACCTGGGCGGCGGTACGTTCGATGTTTCCATTATTGAAATCGGCGACGGCGTAATCGAAGTTCTTTCCACTAACGGCGACACCCGTTTGGGCGGTGATGATTTTGACCAGAAAATCATTAACTGGATGCTGGAGGAATTTAAGAAAAAAGAAGGTGTTGACTTATCCAACGATAAGATGGCGCTCCAAAGGTTAAAGGAAGCGGCAGAAAAAGCGAAGAAAGAGCTGTCTTCTTCCACTACGACCAATATCAACCTGCCGTTCATTACGGCAACGGCGGAAGGACCGAAGCACTTTGACATGGATCTGTCGAGGGCGAAATTCGACGAGCTGACCCATGATTTGGTGGAAAAAACCGCGATTCCGGTGCAGAACGCCATGAAGGATGCGGGACTTTCCAACTCCGATATCGGCAAGGTACTGCTGGTGGGCGGTTCCACCCGTATTCCTGCCGTTCAGGAAAAAGTAAAACAGTTGACCGGACACGAACCTTCCAAGAGTCTGAATCCCGACGAATGCGTGGCGCTGGGCGCTTCCATTCAGGGCGGTAAGCTGGCGGGGGATGCCGGTGCAGGTGAAATCCTTCTTTTGGACGTTACGCCGTTGTCCCTTTCCATCGAGACCATGGGCGGCGTTGCCACGAGGCTGATTGAAAGGAATACTACCATCCCGACGAAAAAGAGCCAGATTTTCTCCACGGCGGCGGATAACCAGACAGCCGTAGACATTAACGTGGTACAGGGGGAAAGACAGTTTGCCAAGGATAACAAGTCCCTCGGACAGTTCCGGTTGGACGGCATCCCTCCGGCAATGCGCGGTGTTCCGCAGATAGAAGTTACGTTCGACATCGATGCCAACGGTATCGTAAACGTATCCGCTAAGGATTTGGGAACGGGCAAGGAGCAGCACATCACGATTACGGCAGGTTCCAGCATGTCCGATGATGAAATCGATAAGGCGGTAAAGGAAGCGGCGGAATATGAAGCGCAGGACAAGAAACGGAAAGAAGCCATCGACACGAGGAACGAGGCGGATTCCTTCGTGTTCCAAACCGAAAAGGCATTGAACGAAGTGGGCGACAAAATCGATGCATCCGCAAAGAGTACGGTGGAGGAAGACCTTTCCGCATTGAAAGCCGTTTTGGAAAGAACGAAGGATCAGGAAATGTCCGACAGCGATATCGATGAAATGAAGGCCGCAAAAGAAAAACTGATGACCGACGCGCAGGCACTGTTTGCAAAGGTTTATGAGCAGGCACAGGGCGCAGGTGCGGCAGGTGCAGGTCCCGACATGG
>ERZ808054.1649-NODE-1649-length-11762-cov-3.375524_pt1 | contig 11762 bp, 14 predicted proteins | sample MGYA00380201_ERZ808054 | MGnify/ENA primary metagenome ERZ808054 (study PRJEB31490, sample SAMN06133419) | mouse gut metagenome | isolation source: Z5_2 | host: mice | place: China: Chengdu | collected 2015-05 ... | reverse complement strand
CGTATGACACGGCTACTCATAAGAATGAGAGGGGTGCAAGTCCCGTGGAGCTGCCAAGCCGTCCGTTTCGCCCATTCTTACACACCGATACAATGAGGGAAACAGTAATAGGACAATCCTGTTTCCCCATAAAATAATACAGCAGAAAATCCACAAGGCGTATTTTCTGCTGCCAAGAATAATGGACAATGCAGGGAGTGAATTTATGGGAACAGCCATACACACTACTACCGAGCATAAAATCGGTGCCGTTACATATTTTGTAGTTTCCGCACAGAGCGAAAAAGCAACGGAAACTTTAGATAAAAAAGTAGAAAAACTGATTAAGAAAGATATGCGGGAAACCGCCGTAAAACGGCGTTTCTGCTGATAAATACATATTGGCTTTGACGGCGGAATGTGGTATAATATCCGTAAGTACATTTATACCTTTTGTCTGGCTGTCAGAAAGGAGCAGACCATGTTACAGGCAGACAAAATTACCGCCCTCTATTGCAGGCTTAGCCAAGAGGACTTACAGGCCGGGGAGTCCGGCAGCATACAGAACCAGCGATTGATTTTGCAGAAGTACGCAGAGGAACATCATTTCCTTAACACAAAATTTTTCATTGACGACGGCGTATCGGGCGTGAGCTTTGAACGTGAGGGCTTGCAGGCAATGCTGCATGAAGTGGAAGCCGGACACGTTGCAACGGTCATAACAAAAGACCTCTCACGACTGGGGCGCAACTACCTAAAGACCGGGGAGCTGATAGAAATTATCTTCCCGGAATATGACGTAAGGTATATTGCAATCAATGACGGCGTTGACACCGCAAGGGACGACAACGAATTTACACCGTTAAGGAACTGGTTCAATGAGTTTTACGCAAGGGACACAAGCAAGAAAATCCGTGCGGTCAAACAGGCAAAGGCACAGAAAGGGGAGCGCGTCAACGGGGAATGTCCATACGGCTATCTGATAGACCCGGACGACAAAAACCACTTGATACCCGACCCCGAAACCGCCCATGTTGTAAAACAGATTTTTGCCCTTTATGTGAAAGGCGAGCGTCTATGCGACATTCAGAAATGGCTTGCTGACAATAAGGTGCTTACAGTCGGCGCATTGCGTTACAAGCGCACCGGGCAGACACGGTATCACAACGCTTCTCTGATACCTTACACATGGCCGGACAAGACAATTTATGATATGCTTGCAAGGAAAGAATATTTAGGGCATACCATTACAGGGAAATCCTACAAGGTATCTTACAAGTCAAAAAAGACAAAGAAGAACCCGGAGGAAAAGCGTTACTTTTTCCCAAACACGCACGAAGCGCTGATTGATGAAGAAACCTTTGAACTTGCACAGAAAAGGCTTGCCACAAGACACCGCCCCACAAAATCAGAGGAAATCGACCTCTTTTCCGGGCTTCTGTTCTGCGGCGACTGCGGGTACAAGATGTATTTACAGCAGGGCGTGAGCATACCCGAACGCAAACACGCCTACACCTGCGGCAACTACCGCAACCGCCCAAGGAAAATGACACAATGCTCTACACACTATATCCGCAAATCTGTTATCATGGAGCTTGTGCTTGCGGATATGCAGAGGGTGCTTTCCTTTGTGAAGCAGCATGAAAAGGAGTTTATCAAGACCGCTACGGAGTTAGGCAGTAAGGAAGCCCTAAAGACAGCGGCGCAGGAACAGAAAGAGCTTTCCACGGCACAGACAAGGCTAATGGAAATTGACACTGTTTTCCGCAAACTGTATGAGGACAACGCTTTAGGGAAACTTTCTGATGAACAGTTTGTATTTATGACTTCCGGCTATGAGGAAGAAAAAAAGACGCTGAAAGAAAGAATTGCCGCTTTAGACGGGCAGATACAGGCAGCCAAAGAGCATAACTCTGATGTAAAAAAATTCGTCCAGTTGGTAAAGAGATACACGCAGATAAAGGAACTGACCTATGAGAATGTGCATGAATTTATTGACCGTATTCTGATTTATGAACTGGACAGGGAAACCAACACCCGGAAGATTGAGATATTCTATAACTTTGTTGGTAAAGTAGACAACACGCAAGAACCTATCAAAAACACATCTTATTTCCGTCAAATCGGTACTGATGTAGACAGTATCGTAGTCTAAGATAAAGCAAGGGGATAGATGCTGATACCGTACATCAAAATGGTATCGTTATCTAACCCCAACAAAGTCAGCCCCGGAATAGCCGTCGTCCACAAACTCCGCTATCCGGTACCCCTGCAGGTCTGGGTGTCCCGAAACATATTCCATCATAAGCTGCCTCTGGTGCGAGATGCTGTTGCTCTCAGCGCCTTTCGGCATATTGTCGTCTTCATCCGACAGCCTCATGTAAAGCGCCAGCAATTCCTGCATCCGTCCCACACATCCTTTCCTCTGCTATTTCCGTAAGCTGTTCCATAAAATCATCATATTTCAGATGGATTTCCAGATTCCCGTCCGGATGGAAGTATATTTTCTCCACAAAGGCATCCGCCATTTCCTTTGTCAGTTTCCTCCGCCTGAAATATTTCTGCACCACCTGTTCCCAATCCAGGTCCAGATGGAAATCCTTTTCATACAAATTCTGCCGCCTGAACAGCTCCGCAATCTGTTCCTGGATGTCCCTGATCTGGTTTTCATACTCTTTCTGGTACTGGCACAGTTCCTCTGCCGTTACCAGCCCGTCCCTGTAATCCTCATAAAGGCCGCCCTTGTTTGCACGGATGCGTTTTTCCTCTTTCTGCAGCCGCCCGATTTCTTTCCGGTACACATCAAACTGGTCCCTGTTTTCCTTACGGCGGTTCAGGTCCTGCACCAGCCGCACCGTGTCAATGCACAGGGCCATGTGCTTATGGATTACGTCAAATACCGCCTGTTCTGTTTCCCCCACCTGCAGTTTCTTCCTTGCGCCAATCCTGTCATGGGCTTTCTTCTTGCCTCTCCTGCCGCATTCATACCGGAACAGGGATCTCTGCCTGTAATGCCTTTTCAACTGCATTCGGGCGCCGCATTCGGCACAGAACACCTTTCCCGCCAGCTTGTTTTCCGGGCTTTTGGGAAGTTCCCGGTCCCTCCCGGTTTTCTTTATCGTATCCCTGCGGACAGTTTCCACCCGCTGCTGTGCCTTTTCAAACATTTCCCTGCTGACTAAAGGTTCATGTACGCCCTCCAGCCTTACCCACTGTTCCGGCGGCGTATGGATATTTTTTCGCCCTGTTGCAAGGCATTTGGCCTGTTTCCCATGCACCACATTCCCTATATAGTATTCGCCCGTCAGGATCTCTTTGACATGGGCATAATGCCAGCCCCTTGATTTATCCGCATGTGCCGTGTCCCCCTTTTTGGTAAAACGGTATTTCGGTGGGGACAATATCCCTTCTTCCTGCATTTTGGTGGCAATCTGTGTATATCCCATGCCATCGAGGAACATCCGGTAAATGCGGACTACATTCCCGCTTACTTCCGTGTCCGGCACCAGCCGCCTTGAGCCGTCCTCCGCACGCATATACCCATACGGCGGCGTGCCCTCGCTGAAACCACCCTGCATCCAGATGGCGTGCTTTCCCGTCTTTACTTTTTTGGAAAGGTCCCTTGAATAAAACTCATTTACCATGTTTTTCAGGGGGATGGACAAGTCTGCATCCTGTCTGGCAGAATCGAAACCATCCGTAACCGCAATATACCTCACGTCCAGAAACGGGAATACCCGCTCTATATAATTCCCCGCCTCCACATAATTCCTGCCGAGCCTGCTCAAATCACGGGTAATGACGGTATTGATTTTCCCTGCCCGGATGTCCTGCATCATGCGGTCAAACTCCGGCCTGTCAAATGTCGTCCCTGTCACGGACGCGTCTGCATATACATCCGCCAGTTCCATGTCATCCTGCCCATCAATGAAATTCTTTATATAGGCAATTTGCGTTTCTACCGTGTCCCTTTCCTTATTCGCCTCTGACTCATGGGACAGCCTGGCATAAATGGCTGCCCGGTACGGTTCCACTCCCTGCCTCAGCTCCATCACTGCCTGCGCCGTCAGGTTGCCGGAAGGCTCTGCCACCGGCATATTTTTTCTGCTCTTTCTTGCCATGTCACACAGCCTCCTTTCCCCTGATGCCCAGTTTCCCACTTTCATCCAGTGACACCACATGCCCCGCACCGGCAAGGCTTTCCAGAATCTCCCGGTAACAGTCGGAAAAGTCAAACGTTATTTCTATATTCTTTTTGTCCATTACCCGGACCTCACGGATCAGCGAAACCGCCACAAACCGGTCAAGCTCTCGGATATTCTGATGTTCCGTGAAATAATCCAGCCATGCGGAACCGTCATTTTTCCTCTCCAGCACCTTTTCCATTTCCATGTCAATCTGATGTATGGCAATCTGGGCATTTTTTCTCCTGGCCTCATATGCCGCATGGAGCTCCCTGTAATCCTCCTTTGAAATCATGCCGTCTTTCATATCTTCATACAGCGTGGTACGAAGCTCTGCACAGCGTTCCGCCTCCGCCTCTTTCTTTGCCCTGCGTTCTTCCAGTTTTTTCATGTCAATCTGCTGGAACGGCACCGTTTCCATAAAGGATAAAACCCTTTTCAGTTCCAAAATATTGGAAATGTGCTGCTGCAGCAGGGATAATACGGTTTCTTCCAGTTTATCCGCCGCAATGCGGTGGGGGCTGCACTTCTTTTCTGCCTTATGTGCCGAACACACATAATAGGCATACGTCTTTCCACTGACGGTTGAAGTTTTCCTTACCATCGGCATCCCGCAGTCCCCACAGACCGCCAGCCCCGACAATGGATATACCCTGTCATGTTCCGGCGCTATGCGTGTGTCCATTGACAGAAGCCTCTGCACGATTTGAAATTCCCTGTCCCCGACCACCGGCTCATGGTTCTTCTCTATCCTTACCCAGTCGCATTCTTCTTTCAGGACTGTTTTCTTTACTTTGTGGTTGGGCGTTGTCCTCTTTCCCTGCACCAGGTTCCCAATATAGACTTCATTTGTTAAAATCCGCTTTACCATAACGGAAGTCCATTCTGACTTCTCCTTTGACTGGAAACCCGTCTGGTAGCTACTGCCAATGCTTGCCTTATACTCTGCCGGGGGAAGGATTCCCGACTCATTCAGTTTTTTAGCAATGCCGTCCTGGCTCATGCCGTGCAGTTTCATTTTGAAAATATCCCGCACCACGCCTGCGGCATACGGATCAATGACAATCTTATGGTAATCTTCCCCTGACTTCTGATAGCCATAAGACGTGAACGAACCAATGTATTCCCCGTTCTTCCTTTTCACTTCCAGATGGCTCCGTATCTTAATGGAAATATCCCTGCAGTATGCGTCATTGATTAAGTTCTTAAATGGGATAATGATTTCATCCGACTGGTCTTTCCCTTCCAGACTGTCATAATTGTCGTTGATTGCGATAAAACGTACCCCCAATGCCGGGAACAGACGCTCAATGTAACGGCCGGAATCAATGTACTCACGCCCAAACCTTGATAAGTCCTTGACGATGACACAGTCCACAACGCCCTTTTTAATGTCCTCCAGCATCATCTGGAATGCCGGCCGCTCAAAATTGGAACCGCTGTACCCGTCGTCCACACGCTCCGACACAACGACAATATCCTCTTTGTCCTTCAGGAAATCCTTAATAAGATTTTTCTGGTTGGAAATGCTGTTGCTCTCTGCCTTTTTTGCATCCGCAACATCGCCATCTTCTTTTGATAACCTCACATAGATGGCGGCATGATAGATTTTTCTGGTAATCATATAAAACCACTCCTTCTATTTGAATTATCAGAAGATACCACTGTAAAATCTTCTATGTAATAGAAAGAGCCGCATCCAATTTAGTCCTGAAACCATTTTAACACGCCTCTTTCTGTTTGTCCGCTGCTTTTTTCAATTTTTTTATACGGATAAGAGCAAATTTTCAAATGCCTCCTCCATAGAAATACCATTTTCAGCAAACCTTACCTTGACTTTCATATCCCCCGCCCTTACAAGGTACGGGTTCCCTACCTGCCTGAGATACTGCTGCCTGCGCTTTTCCAGCGGCTGTCCCCTGTCTATCCTGATCCCGGATATGTCCGCAAGGCTGCCAAGTTCCACATCAGCAAAATCCACCGCCAGCAACGCCCTGTATTCCCCTGCCGTCATTCCCTGCTCCTTTCCCGCTGCCCGCCATTCTATGCCGCAAGCCCGCACTGCACCTTGACCGCATGTCCAATCTCCGCCAGTTTTCTTTCATTTACCCTGCCTGCCACTTCCAGAATGTCCGAAAAGGCAACGGAAGTAATCTGCTCACAGAGGGCAAGGCTGTGACGGTCCAGCCCGGTATTCTGATACCCATTCAAAAATACATGAGTTGGCAGATATTCCTTTTTGTGTATCTTTGAGGTAAGCGGCACAACCGTAATGACCGGGCTGTGCCTGTTTGCCATGTCGTTGCTCATCACAACACAAGGACGGATTCCTGACTGGATGGATGACTCATGCTGCCCCAAATCCGCTATGATAATGTCGCCTCTCTTAATCTTCAATCTCCATTCCTCCATTTTTACAAGGGGAAAGCTCTGCCTCCCCCTCCAATACTTCTTCAATATACTCCCTTGCCTCCTGCTCCGTAGGGCAGGAAACCAGTCTATTATCTGCCGCATCCACTACCACATGCTCCGATGGGTGAGGGATAATCCGGTACCTCTTATCATTCCCCATAGGCATTGCCGGCAAATTCGCCTGTGTCTGCCAGATATACCCGCACATCCATATCTGCCATGCCATCCACGAATTTTTCCCAATCGGAATCATCCGCTGTCACATCATACTGGTTACGGACTGCCAGAACCTCACAATCCCTGTTTACAATGGCATTGACGACAGACTTTACCACGGGCCTGTCCATGTCCATATCCCCAATCAGGTTATGCTCCACCGCCACATCTTCCACGAGGATGTTTTTCTTGGCACACTGCACTTTTATCTGCATTACCATCTGCTCCACATTCTCCTGTGACTTCATGCTGCTTAAAAATAAAACTCCCTTTGCAATCGGGTTTTCTTCGTAACTCATCATAATTGGCCTCCAATTCAACATATCTGTTTCCTGTTCCATTGGGAAAAACTTGCCGGCTGTGTTATCCTCCCATATAAACGCTCCCATCCCCACAAAGCCCTGTATAGATATTCTGTTGATTCTTCTTTAGGCTGAAAGCGTTTATATCAGAGGACAACTGGCTGCTGCGCAGCCAATCATCCCCAATCCCCCAGCCGGGTTACACACACGGGACTGCGCCTGTCCCCGCTGCACTTCCACCAGCCCATCCGGTTTCATGTGCAAAACGCCACTTCCACGAAAGGATCATCTTCTGCAATCGTGGTGTCCGTATAATCCATTGCCCCCGGACGCTGCTCCGGCAGGCCGCAACCTCTGCTCCAATCCTTCACAGGCAACAAGGCGGTTACCACCATGCAGGATTATCATGGCACGAAACGGGTTCCGGCCACTCTGCCATACGGCAAAGCGGAAATATATCGGAATGTGTGCTTGTCCTATTCAGTTTGTAAAGCCATTGTATAACCTTTCCTACAAAAATCAGAGTCCACAGTTCGGTCACTTAGTGACCGTGTGGCGGTCACCTCTGCTGATATTTTTTTATGTTTCGTATAAGCCCTGCTATGGTCGCCCGGACAATGCTTTTCTGGCTGTCTGTCAGCCCCTCTGAAAGGCTGTTTATGTAATCCCGTTCTTCCCCATAGACAAGATAATCAAGGGAAATGTGATAATAGTCTGCCACCATAATCAGACTGTCCACACTCCCTCCATTCTGCCCACGCTCTAATTTGCGGTATCCGCTAAGGGAAAACCCCATCCTCTCTGCCGCCTCACTCTGGGTTAAATTACTGCTTGTCCTTAAATCTCTTATCCTCTCTGCGCTTTTCTGCACGTCATAATACATACTCTAACCTCCTGATTTTTTACTTTCCTGTTTCTGTCCGCATGAAAAATCAGAAGGCTGTCGGGGAACGGCATCGAAAAATCCAACGCCTGCTCACTGTCATAATCAAGGAATGGAAAACGAATAAGAGAAAAGAAAATAAAAAGAAAGAAAAGTATGTCGAACTAAAAAATGCCACAGCCCCTAGTCCGGCTATGACATTTCTTTTTTGATTTTTTTGTTTTTTGGTTCGACATAAGCCACATATGGCTTTTATAATACAGATTTCCCATTCCATAGCAGGCTGACAAATAAATTGCGCTGTCAAATCTCCTCATTTTTTGTGCCAGGGAACAGTATATTGAATGAAAATTTGTTTTTTGTTGAGATTCTGTTGATTTTTAGTTTGGAATATCGCAAGTTACGACAAGAAAACAGCCTGATGTCATTATCAGACTGTCCTAGACTTAACCTCGAAACAGTACCCTACATCCCGAATGCAACGGATCACAAAAGGTTCGTCCGAGGAAACAGCATTTAATTTTTTTCTTAGGTTACAGAGGTGAAACCGGATGATTCTTTCATTCCCGGCAGGGCTTCCACCCCACACCTTTTCATATATCTGGGTATAAGTCAATACCTGCCCTCGATTTGCTGCCAACAAACAAAGCAATTCATATTCCTTCGTTGTTAAAGAAATTTCATGGCAGTCACGATAAATTTTCCTTTGGTTAGGATAAATAGTAAGTCCGGGAAGGGAAATAACCTTTTCTTCTTCCATACTGAACATCTTAAAATCTGAATGATGTTTCAAAACCGTTATTACCTCATCAAATACGGCTGTGTTTTCGTCATTAAATTCAATAAGCAGCATGCGTCCGATACGATCACCACCTTCCTGATTTTCTGCTTAGTCATAAAATATCAGCCAGCATCAATCATTTTTCCCTCTCACTATTCCATACAGAACCCATAAGTATCTGCGAAATATAGGCTGCAATCTCTTTGATTGAAATACTTGTTGTATTTACGCAAAGGTCATAGTTATGTTTTCCACCCCATGACTGCCCCGTAATAAAGCTGTAATATTCAGCCCTTCGTTTATCTATCTCAAGAATGCGGCTCTTTAGCTCTTTTTCGGACAGTTCCCTGTCCCATTTCCCTTTCTGGCAGCAGCGTTCCTTTTTACTCTCCATATCAGCATACACAAAAATACGGTATGGTTCATAGTCAGAAAGAATATAATCTGCACAGCGTCCAACAATTACACAGTTGGATTTTTCTGCTAATTCCTTCAAAAGATTACATTGCTCCTGAAAAACGATTGCTTTCTGCTTTCCAAGTTCGTTGCCTGCTATTTGAAAAGTAACCCCAATATTGATAGGAAATGAGAATGCAGGCTTGCTTTCTATAATCTGCTGCACATAATCCTCTGCAAGTTTTGTCCGCTGCGCAATCTCAGTAATAATTTCCTGGTCATAGTACACAAAATTGAGTTCCTCCGCAAGACGACGCCCCATTTCGCGCCCTCCGCTGCCAAATTCACGGCTAACAGTTACTATTTTATTCATCTTTTTACTCCTTTCTAATGTTTTTCACTTACCAATCTATTTTCCGTTCGTTTTTGAAGAACGTTTATCTGATTATTCTGCTTTTTCTTCTTCAAATTCAATGCTGACTGGACGGATAAAGCTGTATCTGCGGCATATATGGCAACAAGTATTGTGCTTATAAGGCTGGAAACATCAGCAGGCACTTCCAGTATGACGCTTTCAAAGAGAGGGTGTAAAATTTTTATTTGCGCCACTGAAAATAATCCCCACGCAAAAGAGCAAAATGGACAGATATATCCATTCAAATTAAAGCGGTTCCTGCTATAATCCCAATATCTTGCATGGAATAGTTTCTGCATAACCACGCCAGTACAATATTCCAAAACTGTTGAACCCAGCATACCGATAAGAAAAATCATGGGTATGCTGCCCCGTACCGGAAAGGTAAGCAAAAGACCAACAACTGCCCCGTATCCATAAATTGGAATGAGCGGGCCATATAAAAATCCCCGGTTTACCCACTCTTTTTTATACGCTGAAACGTACAGGCACTCCCAAATCCAGCCAAGAAAGCAATACAGGAAGAAAAACGACAGCCATTGTGTCAATGAATATTGCATGAAATTGTTTCCTCCTTCGCACATTTCCCCGTTAAAATCTTTATATTGCGGATTGCATACAGCAGCAGGGAAAGCATTACCGCAGCAATACAGCTTCCAATCAGAAAATTGGAATACCCGATCGGAATGTCATACCATACCAGATGGATCAATAACATTCCATATAACATAAAAGTTGCAGCTTTCCCATGCCATTCGGCGCCACAGACCTGTTTTTTTCTCCATACAATCCATGCACCTGTAACCCCATTAAATACCTCTTTGCACACAAGAGCCAACAAAAGCAGCCCCATATGCGGAAAACGGAACAGAAGGCATAAAAGCATTGCTCCCTGTGTCATCTTATCCGCAATAGGGTCAAGCACCTTACCCAGTGCAGTAACCATCTGAAACCGCCTTGCAATAAAACCATCCGCAATGTCCGTGACGCCGGACAGCAGCAACACAGCCGCTGTCCACAAAAAACTCTGTCTGATGCAATAAAGCCATACAAAAAGCGGAATCAGGCAAATGCGGAAAAAAGACAGTAAATTGGGAATTGTCAATATTTTCTTATTCTTTTTCATTTGTCGCTGCCTCCTGCCAGCAGCCTGTTTTCTCATTTTATAAAACAGACACTCTTTTTCATACCGCTGTCAAAGTTTCTAATACCATTTTGTCATTGGAAGCTCATTGTTCACGCCACTGGTAAAAATAATCTGATGGAGGTCAATAATCCCATTCATAAATGTTGCTGCGCAGGCACATAAAAACAATTCCCACATACGCGCAAACCGTTCATCAAACATTTCCACCACTTCCCTGCGGTGTTCCTGAAAGTTCCTGTTCCAGCATAACAGCGTCTTATTGTAATGTCTGCGGAGGCTTTCCGCACCTATGGCGTAAAAATTCATATCTCCCGCTATATGCAGGATTTCACGCAGGCTTGGAACAACCCCTCCGGGAAAGATATATTTTTTTATCCATGCATCCCCCGGATACTCTTTTAAGGCGCTGATAAAATGGAGCAGGAATATGCCTCCCGGTTTCAATACCGACTTCACGCACCCCATAAATTCTTCATATTTCCCCCGTCCAACGTGTTCCACCATCCCAATGCTTACTACCCGGTCAAATTGCTGCCCATTTTCTGGCAGTTCCCGGTAATCCATCATCCTGACCTCAAGAAGATGTTCCAGGCGTTCTTCTTTTATCCTGTGCTGGAATTCCTTATACTGTTCTTTGCTTAGCGTAATCCCCAAACCATGCACGCCATATTTTTTTGCGGCCTGTATCAGGAGGAATCCCCACCCACATCCAATGTCCAGCAGTTCCATCCCTTCCTTCAGATTGGCTTTCTTCAAAATATAGTCTGCTTTATTTACCTGTGCCTGCTCCAGTGTATCGCTCTCATTTTGAAAATAGCCACAGGAATAGCTCATAGTATCATCCAGCCATAGTTTATAAAAATCGTTGCCAATGTCATAATGGCTCTGCACCTCTTTCTGCTGGTTCTTCCTGCTCATAGATGTAAATATCAATTTCTTCAGGGCTTTTTCGTCAGTAGAAAATTTCCCCATCTGCCCCAAAAAATGATTTAATGCATGATATAAATCCCCTTCTATTTCCAAATCGCCATTCATATATGCCTCGCC
>ERZ808054.1647-NODE-1647-length-11762-cov-4.402482_pt1 | contig 11762 bp, 12 predicted proteins | sample MGYA00380201_ERZ808054 | MGnify/ENA primary metagenome ERZ808054 (study PRJEB31490, sample SAMN06133419) | mouse gut metagenome | isolation source: Z5_2 | host: mice | place: China: Chengdu | collected 2015-05 ... | reverse complement strand
CTCCACACCTTTACTCAAATTACACATAAGCGACACCTCACTCTCTAATGTCTGAGTCATTTCAATATGAAAATCTTCCTCTAGTATCTGGCACTTATCCTTTGAATCCATATCTGTGGAAAGAAGTACATTCAACAGTTTTAACACATCTGCATTAGAATCCCCCTCTTTCCCAAGACAAATCATAACAGCCGCCATTAAATCATAATCTGCTTTTCTTTCTTTTACACTTCCCACCAGATTTTCTTCCGTAATGTAATAACGGGTAATGCTGTTTCCACGGTTCTTTGGCGGATTCATAGGTAACTGTCCCCTCCGTCGGAGAAGTATCTTCATTTCCAGCTCCATGTATCATAGAAATATGATTGGATTCATCCGGGGCAACTGCCACTTCACCTACCTGTGGCGTACCTTCAATATATTTCTCCGCAATCTCATCCACATCACAGTTCCGGTATTCTTCCAAGCAGTTCTTCATAATCCACGCTAAAATAATCTTTTCCGAAAGCAACCTCTTACAGGCCGCATCATAGCTGGCTTTCTCATCTGCCACACGAATATTCTTCGCTATGGTGGTATCTGCATTCATAGCCCTACCTCCTGTGTTCTTCTATATTTTATCATGGTTTTCTATAATGAACCACCTATTTTTTCAGGATTCTAATATTCTTACAGCAGCGACGACATCACATACGGTTCATCAAAGTATTGTTCCAAAAGCTTCCGCAACAGTCGTTTAATTCAAAATCAGCTCGCCCTTCATGGACAGACATCCAGCAGTTCATCCAATGTGCGAATCTCTTTATCCTGTCCATAATTTTTAACATTGCCGCTTCTGTTTATCAAAATTGAATATGCTCCTGCATTAACCGCACACATGATATCTTTTTCCTCATCGCCGACAAATGCCATTTCCTTAATATTTATTCTCATTTTTTTCGCCAGAAACTGCAATCCTTCCCCACGCGGTTTCCGATAACCGATATCATTGGAAGTACAGGGGTAATCAATATACTTTATTACCTCACTGATATCCTCCAACGCATACATATTATCCATACCATATGCGACATCAGATAAGGTTCCCAATAATATTCCTTTTTCAGAAAGCCTCTTCAGGATTTCCTCAACATCTTCATACACATAAGCATCTCGTTTAAAATATGCATAAAAATGGTTTTTCACCTTCTCAATATCCTTCATCGGTATATCCATGCCACTTATTATTTCACTGAAAATCTGATCCGAAGTCACTTCCTTTTCCCGCGGGTTTATTCTCGTATTATATTTAGTCAGCACCTGCCCGGCATATTGAAAATGGTTATCTGTAAAAGTATAACCACACGCATCAGCGACGCTTTCAAACGCAGGTCTATATAATTCAGACCAGTTAAGTGGCATTTTATACTCTACTAATGTCTGCCCGATGTCAAATACAATTGCCTTAATCATCATTTTTCATTCTCCAATCCGAAGTGCTTTGCCAAAGCCGCCAACGTTTCTTCCCATGTGTCGTTTTTGAAATCCGAGCGAGTATAAGAAAAAAGTCTGTATATGCCCGGAAATTAAAGTTTTTTGCTCCTGTTCTGTTTCTTGCAGCCATCCGCCTTTTCGACCTCATTTATGATATGGCTCCCCTGAAATGATCCGGTAACCCCGGTAAATCTGCTCCAGCAAAATGACCCGCATAAGCTGATGCGGGAAAGTCATTTTAGAAAAGCTGACTGCCCTGCTGGCTGCTTTTGAGACACTCTCATGCAGCCCTAAGGAGCCTCCGATCACAAACTGGATATGGCTTTTCCCCTGAATACCAAGCTGGTCAAGCTCTCTGGCAAAGCTGACAGAATCCAGTTCCGCGCCTGCTATTTCCAGAGAATAAATATAGGCATCCTCTTTCAGATGCCTTAAAATTCTGGCAGCTTCCTTTTCTTTGATCTGCTCCTCAAGGACCAGACTCGCATGATCAGGCGTTTTCTCATCCTGAACCTCGATGATCTCCAGCTTACAGTACCTTGAAAGCCGCTTCTCGTACTCTGAAACTGCTTTTCTGTAGAAATCCTCTTTTATTTTTCCCACACAGATAATGGTGATCTTCACTCGGCAACTCCATCTTCAAATATTTCGGGATAAACCTCGTCAATAAGCCTGTCCAGATACCCCTCGTCCAGATTCATAAACTGCCTGCTGATTGCCCCCCGCATGTAGGCGGCACGCTGAAAATATTTTAATTCCTCCGGCTGGTCCGCAAGCTCTAGTTCCTGGTCAATGTCCTGCATATGTAGATTATTTATGCACCACTTTTTGATCTCTCTGGTAAGGTTGTTTTCTTTGGATGCCTTTTTAAACAAAATCCGGGAATTTTTCAGGGATACGCCCCCCATCACAATAAAGAGGACAAACAATACCCCCATCACGCCAGTAACAATATACTTATTGGTGACAGACATATAAACAGGTATCACATCCATAAAGATCAGGATGATCACTGCAAATCCCAGAGCCCCTACCGCTAGAAGTGTATATGCCGAAGTCTTGTTATCTTCCGCTTTTTCCTCATTATTGATATAAAAATGCTGGTAAGAAGGCTTCTGCTCCCTTTCATTTTCTGTGCCTTTCATTTCCCCATCTGCATCAAAGGAAATTTCCCCATCCTCCGTTTCTTCATTAAGAAAATATTCCAAGGCAGCTTCCCCCAAAAGCTCCGGTTGTTTTTCGTCCGACAGTTCTTCTACCAGCTCACTGCCACAGTCTGCACAGACCTTGATCCCCTCCACATACTCACATTTACACTTCGGACACCATGCCATATCCTTACCTCCTTTGTAACCCACTCTTTATTTTACTACGGATTGGCATAGGTTTCCACTAATTTTTTTGCTTGGAGATCAGGCAGCGTACTCCAACATTCTTATTTTCCTTCGATGATAACCAGATGTAATTGTCCGGATCTGTTGTCGAGACAAGCGCCGGCTTCCGCCCCGCTTTATCTTTGTTCTCATTCTTGTATTTCCAAGTGCCATGGTCCGCTTCCCCATTCCACTCGCCCATCTCATTTTTAGGATTCAGGGTCGTAACGTAAAAGTCACCGTTTACAAGTCCGCCCGAATAGCTTCCGATCAGATTGCCATAATAAATGGTATGCTCTTTCATCAGCGACATTTCAAAATCGTAATGCTCCGAGCCTTCCCCGTCCGGAAGGTCATTCGCCCAAAAGCCGGTATATTGATGATATAAAATAACATCATTTTTATTTTCCGTATTATGGATATGGTAATGAATCCAGGTGCCTTTTCCGCTTCTTAAGCCGCTTTTCCATTGCCCATAATAGTACTGGTTGTCCGCATACACGGCAATCCCCATTCCCTCCGGCTGGCCTGTGCCATTCTTATCCCCATAATAATAGAAATCCGTGGTCCCCTTAAGCTTCCAGGACATGGCTTTAAACCGGTCAAGGTTTGCCAGATCGTCAAGCGCCTTCTGATTGTTGTCTGCCCAATAGGTCATCATTTCCTTAAGCTGCTCATCCCTGTTAAACTCCACCTTGCTGTAATCTACCTGCTGGGTATTCATGATCTGCTGATAAGGGGTAGGAGAAGGTGAAGATGAAGGTGTACTGCTTTCCTTTTCCTTCTCCTTTATAATTTCCTGTCCGCTCACATCCGCCTTTTCCTGTTCCTCATCCACCGGTTCTTTTTTGACAATGCCCTCCTGGTCAGCCTGAACAGAATCGCTTTCCGCCGGGATCGTTCCGTCAGCATAGTCCATAATACTCTGCTGCAGATCATCCCCCTTTTCTTCCTCTTTTTTATTTCCACTTACAATCAGTGTAATTGCCAGAACAATAATGATCAGCACCACCGGAATGATCGTGACCAATAGCTTTGCCCTGTCCATACTCTTTAAATCAGATTCGTCTTCGTGAAACATCGCGCTTATTCCTTTCCTTTTTTACCACTATACAACATATATTTTAAGTTGGGACAAAGGAATTATTAATTTTTTCTTAGAATACGCCTTATTGGCTATATTAAACAAATATTATAACCTTCGATATAAACTGCCTGTCCATCTGCAAGTTTAATTTCCTCACTGTCTATTGGCAAACTTATCAACTTCAATCACACTGCCAAATCCTGTTCTAACCATTTCACGACACAGGACAGCGCTATCTCCACCGCCAACAAAAACCGCATCGAATTCTTTTAATTCTTCTGTATTTATGAGCCTGCTCACTATATGCCCATCTGTCACGTATGCTGAATATGTACGCTTATATCCTTTTGACAGGATTAATTCTAAATTATACACCAGTATATTTTCAGACTGAATCCCCATCAATGATAGCTCATATAAGCAGACTGCAATTCCTTCCCTTGCGCCGTCAGTTTCAATTCCTGCAGTTGGAATATAAAGTATTTTCACTTCCTCTGGACGCTTCCCTATAATATTAAAAAAAGAAGTTTCCATATCCTTTGTCAAACCACCCGAAGTTAAAAACAAATGTCTGTTATTCATATTTTTCCTCATTTTTGCGCTGTTTTTTGCGCATGGCAGAGTTTGTGGATGCAGCGCAGACACAAACTCCTTGGAGTGAAAGATTTATCTTTCACTCTTATCTCCTCGTATTATAAGTTCTTGTAAGGGAAAAATTAGAGAAAGAAAAACCTGTAACAAATTATAACACAAAATAAATCAGACAGAAAGAACAACCTCAGATTCCAATGCTTCTATTGTCTGTTCTCTTTTAATAATTGATGATTCATACATTTCTGCTTCCGCCGTAATTTTTTAGATAATCTCTTTGTAGGCTTAATTCTCTTCTTTATGATCCGGCTTCGCTTTTCTGCAACAAAAACATAATATCCTTCCATTTCCTGTACCTTGACACCGCCAAAAACAGATATCAGCTTATTTTTGTACCAAACAAGTCTTTTGGTAACCATAACTAGCTTTCCGCCCATAGCCAGTTTTCTAAAACCAACTTCAATAAATTTCTTTGGAACAGAAAAATCCGCATGATATGGAGGATTACACAATATGAGTGTAAAATCATTTTCTTGTACATTTTGATATCCGTCACTTAATCTAATGTTAATGTGTTGTACGCCGTTAAGTGTTGCGTTTATCGCTGCATACTTTACTGCCTGTTCAGAAATATCACACATAATAACACTTTCTTCTCCTATGAGTTTTCCCGCCAGTATGCCTACAACACCATAACCGCAACCTAAATCCAACACTTTATCACTTGGCAAAAAATCAATTTGAGACAGCATGGTCAATGTACCATTGTCAATAGAATCAGGAGAAAAAATTGTCGATTCTGTTTCAAATTTCAAATCTACATCCTTTATCTTTGCATGAATCATTGCTTCACTTTACAGCTCTCCTTTAGCCAATAATCTGAATCCTTCATTATCTTGACAAGCAGTTCATTGGGAATAGTTCTCGCATATGCGCCGGGACCCGCCAGTTTAATGTGTTTCACGCCAAATCTATGAAGTATTTCTTCCAGTTCATCCGGCATGAAAGTATATGTGATACACCAGGGAGTGCCGCCTTTTTCATATTCTTCAATTTCTTCCTTACCTCCCATAAGTCCTTCCGACCACAATTGAACAACCTTATTTTTTTCAAATCGAAACGCTTCAATTGCATTTGACCAATTGCTAAGGCACCATCTAACATATGGATCTTCACAATTTTCATCTAATATAAACTGATGCTTATTAATGGGATTCGCTAAATATGGAAGACTTCCTAAACGGCTTGATACGCTTATGACAATGCGCTTTTTGCATATGCGCACCAGTTCCCCAATGACCTGATCCTGATGAGGATGGGTATACGAAATAGGCGCATCAAATGAAATGACCATATCAAAAGATTTATCATCAAAATCCTCCAAATCCTCTAATGCTCCTTTCACGAAGGTTATTTTGTCAAGAACCCCTTCTCTTTCTGCCAGTTCTTTTGCTTTGTCGATCATGGGCTGCGAGATATCAAAATGCGTGACATTACATCCGTGTTTTGCAAGAAGAATGGAAAATCTGCCACTCCCGGCTCCGCCATCAAATACTGTTTTAATCCCATCTAAATTAGAAAGCAATTCCTTTTCAATATGACTTTTCTGGATGATATCATCAATGAAGGTTTCCTCCCGGCGACTTTCCCGCTCACCTTTATCCGGTAAATTCCATAAGCGTTCAAATATTTTTCTGCTATAATCCATAAAATCATTCTCCTTCGATAAATTTTATAATATTTGTTTTTATCTCTTTTTTTCTTTCTGCCTTCTTCCAATGCCAATTCTCTCATAGCAATTGATGTATGATGTTCTAATATTTCTGCACCATAACATGATGTGCATACATCTCATCCTCCTTCATTCTAATCTATACTCTAACAAATATCTTAAAAGCCATCTACCTCAAGGTTTACTATAAAAAAATGTGAGCCAACCTAAGTTAGCTCACGCCTAATAATTACCTCTATGGGCAAAGTTTCCTCTGCGCTTATATAGCCCATGTTTGCCTCCTAAACTTATTTTTTAGGAATAGCATTGGCTAAATATTCATCAATTCCCTTTGCACCAGCCCGTCCGGCGCCCATTGCCAAAATCACGGTAGCTGCTCCGGTAACTGCATCCCCGCCTGCATAAACACCTTCCTTTGTTGTCTTCCCGGATTCTTCATCGGCTACGATGCATTTCCACTTATTTACTTCCAGTCCTTCCGTGGTCGATGAGATCAGGGGATTGGGTGAAGTTCCAAGGGACATGATCACGGTATCTGCATCAATCACAAATTCAGAACCGGGAACCTCCACAGGGCGTCTTCTTCCTGATTCATCCGGCTCGCCAAGCTCCATCCTGATACACTTCATGCCGCAGACCCAGCCTTTTTCATCCTCAAGGATTTCTACCGGATTGGTAAGCAGGTCAAAAATGATGCCCTCCTCTTTTGCGTGATGGACTTCTTCCACACGGGCAGGAAGCTCTTCCTCGCTTCTGCGGTATACAATATGGACCTCTGCGCCGAGGCGGAGCGCCGTCCTTGCTGCATCCATTGCCACATTGCCGCCGCCGATCACCGCAACCTTCTTTCCCCTGGTAATAGGCGTATTGGAATTTTCGTCAAAAGCCTTCATCAGATTGCTTCTGGTCAGATATTCATTGGCGGAAAATACACCGTTTGCCTGCTCGCCCGGAATTCCCATAAACTTGGGAAGTCCCGCACCGGAGCCGATAAACACTGCATCAAAACCCTCCTCGCTGATCAGCTGGTCGATGGTGACAGACTTTCCTACCACCACATTGGTCTCAATGGTCACGCCAAGCGCCTTTACATTTTCAATTTCCTTTGCTACCACGGCAGCTTTGGGGAGACGGAACTCCGGAATGCCATACACCAGCACGCCGCCGGGCTCATGGAGAGCTTCAAAGATCGTCACCTCATAACCCATTTTAGCCAGATCCCCAGCACAGGTAAGCCCTGCCGGACCGGATCCGATGACGGCAACCTTTTTGCCGTTCTTTGCCTCTGCTCCCTTGGGCCTGATTCCGTTTTCACTTGCCCAGTCCGCCACAAAACGCTCCAGCTTGCCGATCGAGATCGGTTCGCCCTTAATTCCTCTGATACATTTCCCTTCACACTGGCTTTCCTGAGGGCAGACACGCCCGCAGACCGCCGGCAGTGCAGAGGATTCACTGATCACCTGGTAAGCCGCCTCAATATCGCCGCTTTTTACTCTTTCAATGAAGCCCGGAATATCGATCGATACCGGACAGCCCTTGATGCACTGTGCATTTTTACAGTTGATACATCTTTGCGCTTCCTCCATTGCTTCATCCTGATTATAGCCAAGGCACACCTCTTCAAAATTAGCTGCCCTTACTTTTGCATCCTGCTCTCTTACCGGAACTTTCTTTAAAACATCCATCGGTATCTTATCTCCTTTCCTCGCAATTCCCGCATCCGCCATGATGGGTATCTCCTTCTTTTGCACGGAGAAACGCCCTGCCTTCCTCTGTCTTATAAATTTGCTGGCGGCGCATTGCTTCATCAAAATCTACCAGATGTCCGTCAAACTCCGGACCATCCACACAGGCAAATTTCACTTTCCCGCCAACTGTCACACGGCAGGCGCCGCACATACCGGTACCGTCAACCATGATCGGATTCAGGCTGACAATTGTAGGAAGCCCCAGTTCCTTAGTCAGCTTGCAGACAAACTTCATCATGATCATAGGTCCGATTGCCACGCACATATCATAATGCTTTCCCTCATTTACCAGATCCGTGATTGTCTGTGTGACCATGCCGCTTCTTCCATAAGAACCATCATCCGTAGTCACATAAAGATTTCCTGCAACCTTCTTCATTTCCTCCTCTAATATCAGCAGATCCTTTGTCTTGGCGCCCACAATAACATCTGCCTCTATACCATGCTCATGAAGCCACTTTACCTGTGGATAGACCGGCGCAGTCCCGACGCCTCCTGCCACAAACAGCATATGTTTCTTTTTCAATGATTCCAGATCCTCTGACACAAATTCCGACGGACACCCAAGAGGACCCACAAAATCATGAAAAGCATCTCCTGCCTTTAAGTTCGCCATCATCTGCGTGCCGGCGCCTACGATCTGAAAAACAATGGCTACGGTTCCCTTTTCGCTGTCGTAATCGCAGATTGTAAGCGGAATACGTTCTGCCTGATCGTCCGCCCTTACGATCACAAATTGCCCGGGCTTACATGCTTTTGCTACTCGTTTTGCCTCCACCAACATATAAAAGATATTGGCAGCAAGTTCCTTTGTCTCTAAAATCTTATACATCGCTAATTCCTTTCTTTTAATCTCATAGAGATATGATCTCATAGAGATTTAATCCCCTAAGGAGATCAGACCCATTTTCCCATTTGCATCATAAGTCAAGCGGTTCGGCGCACCTGTATAAACCTCCACGGCATACAGCCGCTCTGTCTTCGTACGGTTTCCGTTTACGCTTTCCTCATATTCGTCCAGAACATAATAATAACCCAAACCTTCGATTTCCACAATAGTATTGCGTGGAACAAATACATATTTCCCTTCTATTTCGTGGGAATGCCCCTGCATATCATTCAGCACCCTTCTGTCAAGAAGCGCCTGCATCACATTATGCACTGCCATATTTACAGTCACATCCGTTTCCAGCTCCAGATCATAGCTCCTGCTGGTGACCTCACTGGAAACTCCTTCCTCTGACACCTCGATAAATTTAAAATTTGTCCTGCCAAGAGGCATCGGGATCGGTTCTGTGTACCTTGCGCTGTCTATCGTCGGCTCGGAACCGTCAGTGGTATAATAAACTTCTCCATTCTCCGTTTTTTCTGCTTCGATCGCCACCGGTAAATGATAATCCCCGCTGACAGGCAGTATCTCCGGTGCATCCGGCACGGTAAGATTGATAATATACCAGCTTCTTGCAATCTCGCTTTTAATTCCGTAGTCGTTAACAAAAATAGCACAGATCTGAAATTCTCCTGTCTCCAAAAGCAATGGCGCCGTATAGACCATACTGTGCTCGTCAGGAATACTTCCGTCTGTCGTATAATAAATCTTCCCCGCGGTATTCGCACTGATCCTCAAGTGGATCACTTCTTCATAGGTTCCCGATTCGTAACCAAACTCCGGAGTCATTGCCATATATTGCTGGAAATGATTCTGAATGTCCAGATCCCCGCAAGCCGTCAGCAGTGCATTGATTTTTCCATATTCTTCTTTTTCCGTGTAAAGCTCTATAATATATTCAAAAACTCTTTCCTTTTCTTCATATTCCAAATGCGTCCGGTCCACCAGCTCCAGCAGGATCTCCAATGCACGGTCGCTCTCCCCGGTCTGGTTCAGATACTCTACCTCCAAAAGCGCTATTTCTGTATCTTCAGGAGAAAGTTCTCTTGCCCTGTCCATAAAACCTGCCGCTTCCTCATACCGTCCTTCTTCCACCAGCTTTCTTGCCCGGCCTACCTGATAGGAAACAGAATTTCTCCGATAAAGCAATCCTGCCCCTAATGCCGCAATCAGCGCAATAAGGACTGCACTGATCAGCAACACCGGAAAGATTCCCTGTTTGGGGATGTCCTTAAAAAAGCTTTCTTCAGCCTGCTCCTGATTTTCACTTTGCCTGTTCTTTTCCTGCGTTTCATCAGTCTGCGCTTTGCTTTCCACCGTCCCGTCTGTACCGCTTTCTTCAATCTCTTCCCCAACTGTGGACAAAGTCTCTATTATGCTGTTTTCAATTTCCGGTTCAAAATCCGGAACGATCTGTATTTCAGTTCCACATGTTTCACAATACAAATGCCCTTCCGCAATTTCGCATCCGCAATTGGGACAGACCATACCTGCCTCCCTTCTTCCGTTCTTTTAACCCAAACTCCGGTCAGTTCATTCTTACGGATTCTATACAATTATTTAAAAGCATGGCTATGGTCATAGGACCTACACCGCCCGGAACCGGGGTAATGGCACTGCATACAGGTTCCACAGATGCAAAATCCACATCCCCGCAAAGCTTGCCGTTTTCATCCCTGTTAATGCCCACATCGATCACTACCGCGCCCTCTTTGACATAATCTGCCGTGATCATTTTCGGCTTTCCTATGGCAGCGATCAGGATATCCGCCCTTTTGGCAACTTCCTTCAAATCTTTTGTCCTGGAATGGGCAATTGTCACCGTAGCATTTTCACGAAGCATCAAAATTGCCATGGGTTTCCCCACAATATTGCTTCTTCCCAATATGACACATTCCTTTCCTTCTATTTCAATATTACTTCTTTTAAGCAACTGAATGATTCCTGCCGGTGTGCAGGACACAAATCCCGACTGCCCGATACACAATGCCCCTACGCTTTGCGGATGGAAGCCGTCCACATCCTTTTTCGGATCAATGGCACGGATCACCGCATCCTCATCAATATGCGCCGGCAGGGGCAGCTGGACCAGTATCCCGTTTACCTCTTTTTTGTGGTTCAGCTCTTCCACCAGTTCAAGAAGCTCCTGCTGGGCAGTCTCCTCCGGAAGCTCATAGGACAGCGAACCGATTCCTATATACTCACAGCCTTTCTTTTTATTTTTCACATATACGCAGGAGGCAGGATCATTGCCTACCTGGACCACTGCCAGCGTAACCGCTGTTCCCTTTTCCTTAAGAACCATAGCCTGCTTTCTCAGCTCATCCTTGATCTGCTGGGAAATCATCTTTCCGTCAATGATTTTCGCCATCTCGCTTCATCCTTTCTCTCGCCAATACCGACTAAAACAGACCTGTGATCACTCCGTCTTCATTCACATCAATTCCATAAGCTGCCGGTTTTTTGGGCAGTCCCGGCATTGTCATCACCGCCCCGGTAAGCACCACAACAAATCCTGCTCCTGCCGAAACATAAACCTCCCTCACATTTACGTCAAAATGCTCCGGTCTGCCAAGAAGTGCAGGATCATCGGAAAGAGAATACTGGGTCTTGGCAATACATACCGGTAAATTGCCAAAGCCCAAAGCCTCCAACTGGGCAAGCTGCTTGGATGCAGATGCCGCGTAAGAAACGCCATCCGCCCCATAAATTTCCTTTGCCACCGTCTCAATCTTTTCCTTTAAGCTGATCCCGTTTTCATATAGCAGCCTGAAATCACTCTTTTTATTTTCCAGCGTATCAAGCACCTTTTCTGCCAGCGCGGTGCCGCCCTCGCCACCCTTTCCCAGACCTTCGCCAGGGCAAACTC
>ERZ808054.1646-NODE-1646-length-11771-cov-4.935009_pt1 | contig 11771 bp, 8 predicted proteins | sample MGYA00380201_ERZ808054 | MGnify/ENA primary metagenome ERZ808054 (study PRJEB31490, sample SAMN06133419) | mouse gut metagenome | isolation source: Z5_2 | host: mice | place: China: Chengdu | collected 2015-05 ... | reverse complement strand
TTCCTCTATGTACTGTGTGGTCAGCAAAACCGTATGCTTCTCTTTCAAATTGCGTATCATTCCCCACAGTTCTTTCCGGATAATCGGGTCCAGCCCGACGGTAGGCTCATCCATAATGAGTATTTCGGGAGATTGTATCAGCGCCCTTGCAATCAGGACCCTCTGCTTCGTCCCCCCCGACAGCACACGGATATCTTTGCCCGCGTTTTGGGTAAGGCCAAATTCCGCCATCAGTTTCTCTGCCCTTCCTGCCGCTTCTTTTTTATTTATTCCGTAATACCGGGCGTGGAATAACAGGTTTTCAAATACCGTCAGCCCCCCGTGCAGGTTATTAGTCTGCGGAACCAAACCTATCATGGCTTTTGCCTCCGCCTCGTTCCGGATATCCCTGTTATGGATGGATACACTGCCGGCATCGGGTCTCGCCAATTGGCACAGGATTCTAATCAGCGTCGTCTTTCCGGCCCCGTTCGGACCGAGCAGGCCAAAAATCCGTTTCGGTTTTATATCCAGGTTCATATGGTCAAGCGCCTGCACTGCTCCATAGCACTTTGTCAGATTGTTGATTTTCAGACTCATAACATCAATTCCTCCTAATCAATCAGGTTTTTTTTGAATACTGCCGTTGCCAGGGCCAGCATGATGACATCCAGGAACAGGACTACAAGCAGAAACAGGAACGTCTTCCAGGAAACGGCTCCCAGCGCGCAATCCCTGAAAATATTCACCATATAATAAAGCGGTGAAATATGCAGCAGCCATGCATATCCTCCGAGAATGGCACGCTGGAAAAATGTTTCACTGAAAAACATCAGGGGCATGACTACCAGATTCAGCATTCCCGAAAACGCATCATGGTTCGGCGCCACAACCGCACAGACGATGGAAAACATGCAGAAAAACATTCCCGCCAAAAACAAAGAGACAATCCCCACAACCGCCCCCAAAAGGGAAAAATGATATTCCGCCCCCAAGAGCAGGGAAACCGCAAACAACACCGCGCCTCCCGTCAATGCTTTCGTTGCCGTTCCCATGGCTTTCCCAAGGACAATATCCCGCACCCGGAACGGCGCCGCCAATAATTCTTCAAAATTTTTAATCTGCTTAAAATCCGTAAGATGGTCAAATCCTGTCACAAAAGTACACATGGTCATCATCGTAATGACCAGAATGCCGCTGGCCGCGAACGTAAAATAATCCGTTTCTGCCATTAAGGTGATGGATTTTCCCATGATCTTCCCCACGGCAATTAATATAATGAGCGGCAGCATGATTCCCGGCAGAACAATGCCGGGCGCATTTTTCCTGAATACCGCCATTTCCCGTTTCCATAATATCAAACTCATAATCTTCTCCTTTCATCCTCCATCCCGGAGCGTGTCCTTAATCATATAAAAGATCGTCGTGTTTCAGCCTGGATGCCGCGTCCGTTTCCAGGAAAAGTTTCAGGATATTCTTTATTCCGCTGCAATTCGGATTATTGCAGTCCCCGTTCTTTTCCACCGCTTCAAACGCACATCCGCCGCCGCACAAAAATGCAATGGAGCAATCCCTGCATTTTGGAATGTTTAAGAAACTTCTGCTTTCCCACCAATCTTTCATTTCCTTATCATAAACAATGTCCGGCATAAAGTTGCCCACCGCATATTCCCACAATCCCATGGACGGGGCGCAGGCATATATGTTGGCATCCACGGAAAAGGAATACTGGCTGCCTTTATTATTACAGCCGCTGAACTGGTGGTAGTTTCCTGCCTTTGCATTTTTCCGGGAGGCTTCCATAAACTGCAGGGCTATCTTAAGCTGCTTTAAATCCCCGAAATTATAAAATTCCTCATGAAGCTCCCCTTCTTCCATCAGGCTGACAACAGCTTTTATCAGCTCGTCTTCCGAAATCACATTGTCGTTCTCCTGCCTATGATCTTTAATCCTGCTGACAAAACAGCCCTTGAAATTGGGATGTCCGATCCACTTATTTTCACGCGCCACTTCATAAATACCCGGAAGCTGTCCTACGGTCTTTCTTCCCACATTGCAAACCGTCAGTGTGTTGATTCCCAGTGAAAGGAACGTATGAATCCCCTTGATGACGTCGTCAAAGCTCCCTCTGCCGTCCCCGGTGATCCGCTCCCCGTCATGATGCTCTTTCTTCCCGTTCAGGGTGACAAAAACAAGGGAAACCATATCCTTATACTCCGTGAGCAGTTCCTTATATTCCGGCGCCTGGGTAGCGTTTGTAAAAATGGTGAAGATGCACTTTCTTCCTGCCGCCGCCTCGTTTCCGATATGCTGTTTTGCCTTACGGAAGAAATATTCCACCGAGTCGTAATTCTCTTTTAACAGCGGTTCCCCTCCCGATAAGACGATTCTGGAACATTTACGCCCCGACTTCTCCTGCATCTGTGCCATAGCCTGAAATACGTTGTCAATATACGCCTGGTCCATAACCGACGTTTCCCTGTCCAAATACCTGTAACAGCAGTAACCGCACCTTAAGTTGCAGTCATACGTTATGTAGTTAAAAAAGGTGACGGGCTTATTCTTCATTTTTTCCTGATAACTTTCATATGCCTGTTCCACCATCTGTTTTTCCTGCCCCTCATTCTCAAGCAGGTACTGTCCTTCCATGAGGAACTTTTTCGTTTCCTCCGGTACCGTTTCTTCCGTATTACGTTTCAGCCGTTTATAATCTTCGTATATCTCCGGTGAGACAGGATCGATCCTGCCCGCCAGCGTGTGGATTAAATACCGTTGTCCCCGGTCTGTCAGAATATCGTCACAATATTTTGATAAATACATTTTTTTCCTTCCTTTCTCCCTATGGCTTCTTACTTCCATTGTTTTTCGCTGTTCTTCACTGCTTTCTTTTATTCCCTCAATTATTCCCTCAATAAGTCCCTGTAACGGATATGGACTCCCTGATACATACCGTCCAAATAAGTATGCAGCAGCTTTTCGGAATCGGTGCAGCAGGGCAGGTATTCGCTTCCGTTTATTTCCTTTGCCGCATAAGCGCATCCGCCCCCGCAGAGAAATGCCATCGGACAGTCCCTGCATTTTTCGATTGCCCTTACCTCCCGGCGCTTCCACCACCGCGCCTTTTCGTCGTCCACGGCTCCTTCCGGGCTGTATGTCCCGATTTCGTAGCCCCGGATTCCCATGGCGCCGGAACATGTATATAAAGTTCCGTCCGCATCATAGGAAAACTGTGAAAGGCTTCCCGAAGAACAGCCGTAGGGCGTGTGAAATGCCTTACTGCTTTTTCCCGTGGAAAACAGGTAAAAATTCTTAACCGCTTTTAACAGTCTCATATCGCCGAAATTGTACATTTTCTGCGCTTCTTCCTCACCTGCCAGCCGTTTTACGGCTTCCTCCAACAGTTCCGATTCCGTTACCGCATTTTGATGGCTTTGGTCGTAATATTTGATTCTGCCAAAATAATACCCTCCGAAATTCTTATATTTGTCCCACCCCCTTTCTTTTACCAGCCTTACGTTTTCCGTCAGTTCATCCAGATTCGAGCGGTCTATGTTTGTCACAAGCCATGTCCGGATTCCCGTTTCCAACAGTTCGCCGATTCCTTCCGCCACCCTTTCGTAACTTCCTTTCCCGTCGCCGGTTATCCGTAAACGGTCATGGATGGACTTTGTCCCAATCAGGGTAACTAATATATGCTCGATATACTCCCGGTATCTGCCAAGCAGCTCCCTGTAATAAGGCAGCTCGATACCATTGGTAAAAATCATTGCCTGACACCGCCTTCCGGACTCCCGTTCCCTGTCCGACAGCTTCTTTATGCTCTCCAAAGCATATTCCACAAGCCCGTAGCTGCTTCTTTGCAGCGGTTCACCCCCAAACAGGCATATTCTGCTGTTTCTTCCCGACTCCCGCTGCGTTTTTTCCACCATCTGCATCACGCGGTCAATGTCCGCGCATTCCATTACCTTTTTTCTGTCCCTCAGACCCGCATAACAGCAGTAGGTACATTTTAAATTGCAGTGATAGGACAGGTAGATGACATGTGCCACCGGCTCACTTTCCGATTCTTTCCGCCTCCTGTCCATCCAATACTGTACAAGGCGGTCTTCTTCTTCCTTATCCCGGAACAGCAGACCGGCCTGCAGCAGTGTTCTCTTTTCTTCCTCTGCCAGTCCCTCTACATCCAGGTTTCCGGCAGAAGTCAGTCCCGTAGGAGTCAAAGAGCCGGAAACCGGCCAGTCTCCGCTGCCTAACTGCGTCATGCCCCCGCTCAGGGTATTCAGCAGAACCCTGCTGCCGTCCGGGTATTGATGGAGTACGTGATATTTTGATAAATACATTTTCTTATCCTTTCTGTTTCTGAATCGCCCGTTTTTTTCCTGATTCCCTGCCTGTTTTTTTCGTCCTTTTGCCTGAGCCGTTACTTCTGCCCGCTTATGTATTTTTCATATTCCGCCAATGCCTGAAGCGGGAAAACAGAAGCATAGATTTCATAACAGGCAGGTTCAATGGCTGCCGCTGCGTAAGACGCTTCCGTACCTGCCATGATTTTGTCCGCCAGATAAGCAATGCCCCTGTCTATTGCCTCCCTGTCCGCATCCTTGTATTTCATCAGGGACAGCACGCACCATGCGGTATGTTCCAGCGTGCTCTTATCCGGCACGGGAGTCCGGAAATAGTAGCTCCGGTAATTTTCCCCCCATCCTCCGTCATCGTTCTGCGTGTTCTCCATCCAGCTTACGGAACGCTTTACATAAGGCTCCGTCTGCTTTTCGCCTGCAGCCGCAAGTCCCAGCAATGCCCTGGATGTCCCGTAATAGTAGCACAGCCCCCATCTTCCGTACCAGCAGTTCCCGGCCTGATCCTTCTTAAGCCAGTTTCTTGCCCTGTCGATGGCCTCCCCTGCCATCCTGTCATTGCGGAAACTGAGTGCAAGCAGGGCATGACCGGTTACGTCAGCGGTAGAAGGATCTTTCAGTTCATGACCGTATTCCACATGGTATGGCGGAAGCAGACCCGGCTGCTTTACGCTTTGGTTCTTGTCAAAGGCGCCCCATCCCCCGTCCACATTCTGTCTGGACAGAAGAAACGCATAGCCCTTTTGGATGGTACGCTTCGCCACTTTATATCCCCGGACCTCCGCTTTCTTCAATGCAATCAGGGCCAACGCGGTATCGTCATGGTCCGGCAGCTCCCTGTTGCTGTGGGTAAATGCCCACCCTCCCGAAACGCCCTGGTTTTGGGTCAGGAAATAAATCCCTTTTTGGACGGCTTCCCGGATTTCCGGTTCCCCGTCCTTTACCTCCAGCAGCGAAGAAATCGCCAAAGAGGTATTCCAAATGGTCAGGTCGAACCTGTTCAGCCTGCCCTTTTCCTGCTTTTGCATCCGCAGGAACTGAAGCCCTGCCTGCATACATTCCTCGTCATTTCCGTAGCCTGACAAATGCAGGGCATACAGGGCCCCGATGGTGGGCAGTATGGTATCGAACCAGCTTCCGTTCCTCAATTGCGTATCCAAAATACGCTTTTCCAAAATATCCAACGCCTTCTTTGTCATAATTCCTATCCGCCGCCCGTTTTTCCTCGTGCCTACAATCTGAAGCTGCGGAAACGCATTTCTCGTCCATGCCGACGGAAAGAGAAAATAACTCCAGAAAAACACTTTTGGGAATTTCATATGCAAATATCCCAGCGCCTTTCCAATCCATGAGGGAATATATGCCAAGACTGCCGGCGGAAAAAAGAACTTCTCCCCTTTCTCCCTGATCATCATCTCCGTGTATGGATCCAGCCAAATGCTTCCGCTGTAACTTTTCAGCCACCGCTCCGTCTTCTCCATGTTCTCCCCGTATCTGTCAAGCGCCGTATAGGCGATTACCGTACTTTTATAATCCGGCTCCGATTGGCTGCCATCCGACAATGCCCCCCACGAACCGTCTTCTTTCATCCGGCAGAGTAAGTCCTTTTTTAAATCCTCCACGTCTTCTTCCACCCCAAGCTCATGGAGCAGAATCAGGTATGCGGCATCCGCCCATGCGTTAAAATCCACATTTCCCGAAAAGGAACCGTCCGGGTTCTGATGTTCCAAAAGTTTGTCCACCGCCATATTGCGCGCTTTATAAAATTTTTCCATATTAATGCCCATATCCGTTTTCCTTTCTTCCCTGACGAATCATACCACTGCCGCCAAAACCGCGGCCCCGGCAAGTTCCATCAACCACAGGAGTGTCGTTCCTGCCTTCGTCACGATTCCGCAGTGGGCTTCGATGTCGTTGTAATTGTCACGTTTCCTGTATACCCGCAGTCCCAAATCCAGCATGAACAGCAGCAAAACGGTCATTCCTGCCGCAAAGTATATCTGCATGGGCATTCCTCCATGCACAGCCCGGTATGAAAACAGCCAGCAGAGCGCCCCCGCCGGTATGAAAAACATGCCTATGTTAAGGGCGGCCCTATACCCCCATGTGACCGCCACCGTATTTACTATGCCCTGGTCGTCCTTCCAATCCCATACCTCACCAATCATGAACAGTCCGAACAGATTGATTCCGAGTCCTGCCGTGCACCAAAACAACAGGCTCCCCATGCCGCTCCCGATACTGTTCCCGAAAAGGAAATACCCAAAAGGAACCGTAATCACAATAGGCAGGCCGCGTGCGATATCGCCTAAAATAACCGTCCGCTTAAATCTGACCGGTTCAAAGGAATACGTCAGCGCCCAAAATGTCCCCACTGCCCACAATACGGCTAAAATCCATTGGTCCAGTAAAAAAGACAGAACCGCAATTATGACAAGACCTGCCAGTACGGACAGCCATATCGCCAAAAGCATCTTCCCTTTTCCCACGGTATCGACCGAATCCGACAATTCCGACTTAAACCGCTTATCCATTTCATAATCCGCATACACATTTGCCCACACCGTAAAATAGTGGCTGCAGATCACCACTAACAGGCCCAATGCCAAAACAGCCGCCATGGAAACTCCTTCCCGTATTTCCCGGTTTCCCATGCGGGCATCTGCAAGTCCCAGTAAAACACCCGTGACAAACGGGGTCAGATCCGCGGTAAAATATTCAATCCGCCCGCCTGTAATAAAAAGCGCCTTTAAAAACCGTTTCATTCCGCTATTCCTCCTTTTCCAACTCCAAAGACAGACTGCTTCGGTAATCCCCCAATGCCATTAGCGGGAAGATTTTTGCGTAATTGGTATTCTCATATATTTCCAAAGCCCCTACCGTATGGGGAGACGGCCAGTTTCCGTCTTCCGTCTGGGTATCCAGCAAATAACGGATTCCCCGCTGTACCGCTCTGTCATGCGGGCTTTTCACAAGCAGCAGTGCGGAAACCGCCCATGCGGTCTGAACCGGCGAACTGCTGCCGATACCTCCGTATTCTTCCTTGAAATATGCCAGATAGTGTTCCCCCCAGCCGCCGTCCTGGTTTTGGTGTTCCAGCAGCCAGTTCACCGCTTTTTGGATATATGGCTGGTTCAAATCTTCACGGACGGCATAAAGCCCCCGCAATACCCTGGAAACCGAGTAGATATAGCAAAGCCCCCATCTTCCGTACCATGCGCCTGACGGAAGCTGGTCCCTTTTCAGGAATTCCAGCGCGCGCCTTACCGGTTTATCCTTTACCGTATACCCATTCTCACCCAAAGCCCTTAAAACATGTCCCGTAATATCGGCACAGGCCGGGTCCTTCAGAATGACAAGGCTGTCTTCCACGCTGGTCGGAAGCGTCCCCGGCTTCTTTTTTGCCTGGTTTCTGATAAATGCCCCCCAGCCGCCATCGGAATTTTGCATTCCAATCAGCCACTCTACGCTTTGGCGTAGATACTCATGGTTTTTGTAATAGCCGGTCAGCGCCTGTATCACCACGGAAGTATCGTCGCAGTCAGGATAAATATCCACTTCCGGACAGAATCCCCATGCATTCGACGGAAATCTGGAATTAATCAGGAAATCCACCGCCCCTTTCACCCTTTGGTCGTTATCCGGTATTCCCGCGCTTTTTAATGCCAGCAGCGTTAACGAAGTATCCCATACGGAAAGCCAGAATCTATGTACATAACCGCTTTCGGGATTCCTTCTGGATCTTAGAAACGCCAGCCCCTTCTGCATTACATTGCTGTTCATGTCATACCCCAGTTCTTTTAACGCCAGCATGGGATATACGGACGGCTGGAAGGTCCCAAACCAGCCCCCGTTGCCCAACTGGTTTTCCAACAGACTTTTTTCCGCTTTCCTGATTGCCATTTTCCGGAACGGACTGGACATGAATTTCTTTTCTTTCAGCGTCTTGACGATAATTCCCCCCATCGCCCCGTCTCTTACCCATGCCGGAATGAAAGTCTTAAAATAAAATTTGGTATGTTTCGGCGCAAGCATGACCTCAATGGGCGGAATAGCGATATCCTTCCACTTCTTCCTGCCGAAATACGCCAAAAACAAATCCGTAAAGGGATCAATATATTTTTCATCCACATGCTTCATATACCGTCTGGCCTTTTTTACGTGTTCGCCGTATCCTCCGTAAATCTCCAGTGCCAACAGGCAGACTACCGTATTTCTTGCACTGGCTGCCTTTACCTCCAATATATCCGCTATCTCATCTTCCGTTAAATCAGGATGCGGGGGTGTTTCTTTGTCTAACAGCCCCCAGCTTCCGTCCGCCTTTTGGTGGGCGGCAATCCATGCCAATGCCTTCTGTTCCCACTCCGGTTCGCTGATATTCAGTATTTTATTGGTAATCAGCGCGACCGCCGTTGGATATGCATTGTAATAAATATCCCCGTTCCAATATTTGCTTAACTTCTGGTTCCGGAAAATATTTTCCACCGCTTTTTCTATTACGCTTTCCAGCTCGTGCAACATGATTTTTCCTTCCATTTTCTGTTCTCCTTTCTTTTCACGGCACTGCCACGGTACTTCTTTTTTCGTGGCACTGCTTTTTAACGGCACTATTTCTCACAGCACCGGTATTCTTTTATGATTTTCTCCGCCAGCATATCCTTATCCAACCCAAGCTCCCTCTTTATCCCGCCTATCGTCCCATGCTTTACAAACATGTCCCCGATGCCGATATTTAACACATGCACATTGCTGCCGCTGCCCGCCAGGTAAGCCGAGACCTGCTGCCCGTATCCCCCGTTCCATACATTTTCCTCCATCGTTACAAACAGCCGGTGCCCGCACGTCAGCCCAAACAGCAATTCCCTGTCAAACGGTTTTATAAACCTGACATTGACCACGCTTACCCAATATCCCCTCTGCGCCAGGATATCATGAATCTGTACCGCATCCTCCACCATACTCCCCACCGCCAGCAGGGCAATATCCCTGCCCTGCATGAGCACCTCACTCTTTCCCAGCCTGATTTCATCCCTTTCCGCTATGGGACATATATACGCCCTGCGTTTCGGATAACGGATGGCAAGCGGGGAAGGAAACTCCAGGGACCAAAGCAGAAATTCCCTAAGCTCGTCCTTATCCCCGGGCGCCGCCACCGTCATGCCCGGCATCAGTGTCAGATAAGAAAGATCAAAAATCCCCTGATGGGTCTCCCCGTCCTCTCCGACGATGCCGGCGCGGTCCATGCAGAACACGACCGGAAGCTGCTGAAGGCATACATCATGAATCATCTGGTCAAACGCTCTCTGCAAAAACGAAGAATAAACGGCCACATACGGTTTCAGTCCTGCCGCTGCCAGCCCTGCGGCAAATGTCACCGCATGTGCTTCCGCAATCCCCACATCATAAAAGCGCTGCGGATAGGCATCCCGGTATCCGTGAAGCCCTACGCCGTGCTCCATGGCGGCACATACCGCCGTTACCCGGCTGTCCTTACCCGCCATTTCCGTGATTGTCTTTCCGAATACGTCGGTATAGCTTTCCGTTTCTTCTCCTTTTCCGCCGCCCGGCGCCTTTCCCGCCAATCCGTGATACCATACCGGATTCTTTTCCGCCAGTCCATATCCCTTTCCCTTCTTCGTAAGTACGTGCAAAAGTACCGGCCGGCTGCTTTCAAAGGCGTCTTTCACCGCCGGTACCAAAACCTCCAAATCATGTCCGTCCAGGGGACCCCTGTAATCAATATTTATCCCGTCAAAAAAAGCAGCCGGTGAATACTTTCTGCTGCTTTTTAACCATTCTGCCACCGCCCCGACATTGGGCGATATGGACATCCCGTTATCATTTAAGACAAAAACCATATTTCCTTTTAAACAGGCGAGGTTATTGAACGCTTCATAAAACATTCCTCCCGTCGCTGCCCCGTCACCGGCCACCACCGCTATTTTATAATTCTGCCCCAACTGCTCCCTCGCCGCCGCAAAGCCAAGCGCTGCCGAAAGCGCCGTGGAGCTGTGTCCCGTACCAAATGCATCGCTGCCGCTCTCCGCCCTTTTTGGAAATCCGCTGATGCCCCCGTGAGTCCTTATTTCCCGGAACTGTATTCTCCTCCCCGTCAGGATTTTATGTACGTAGGACTGGTGCCCCACATCAAAAATCAGTTTATCCCCAGGAAAGGTCAGACACAGATGCAGTGCCATTGTTACTTCCACAATTCCGAGATTGGATGCAAGATGACCTCCCGTACGGCTGATTACTTCAATCAGGCAGCTCCGTATTTCCTCTGCCAGAAATGCATAATCGGACGGAGCGATTTTCTTAATGTCATTTGCCGCTCTTATTTGATCCAGTCTGCTGTTTACCATACGGACACCCATCCCCTTAACAGGCAGGCAATCAGAACGCTGAAAGCGGATACCGCCACCCAGGCGGGTATTATCATTTCATTTTTTTTGATTATTCTTTCCATCTCCGCGTCGTCCTTATGTGCCGCATAAAGCAATACCGCCATGCCGTAAAAACTGAAAGCCTGTCCTGCCGCAATCACAACCAGCCCAATGGCATTCCCATAATGGGAATAACCCGCAAGCAGGCACAGAAATCCCGCCAAAACCAGGAGCATCGAAACCCGGACGGAGCGGATAACGCCCATAAGCACGGACGGCGTCCTGATATTGTCATTTTTATCTTCCGTATAATCCGCGGTCGTATAATACAGCCCGTTCCCATACTGTACCAGCGCCAGTCCCAAAATCATAAGAAATGCCGGCGCCTGCATGGTTTCCCGCACGGTATACCACCCAAACAGCGGCGGAAGAAACATGATAATCAGGAAAAGCGAAAGGGAATTGAGAAATCCCCTCTTTTTAAACCGCAGGGGCTCTACCGAATAAGCAATTGTGAAAAAAGTCCCTGCGAGCAGCAAAAGGAGAAGAATGAACTTTCCCGTAATATATGCCAAAACCCCTCCCATAGCCAGGAAAAGGACGGCCTCCGCAACCAGCATATTCCTTACCTTCTTTTTTCCCACCAGGTCAATTGCCGCAGGCAGTCTCTTTTTGGTCGGGGATTTCCTGTCAAATTCATAATCAAAATAAACATTTATGGCTCCGCCCCAATAAGTCGCCACATTATAGGTCAGAAAAGTCAGCAGCACCGGCCATGTAACCAGTTCTTTCCATGTCGCGGCCCCGAGTACCATAAAGGAAATGATAATTCCCTCGCTGACCGGCGTGAACTCAAACCGGTTAATGGCAAGATACGCCTTTATTTTTTCCCATTTACTTCCTTTCTTCATTACATTCTCCTTTCTTCACCGGCAGTTTTTGCCGGCAGATACCAAAACCGTTATATTTTATCCCGCAGGTAATCCATAATCCTGCTTATTTCATCCAATGCATCGCTCCTGCCGTAATCCGTCAGTATATCGTATGCCGT
>ERZ808054.1645-NODE-1645-length-11772-cov-4.363318_pt1 | contig 11772 bp, 6 predicted proteins | sample MGYA00380201_ERZ808054 | MGnify/ENA primary metagenome ERZ808054 (study PRJEB31490, sample SAMN06133419) | mouse gut metagenome | isolation source: Z5_2 | host: mice | place: China: Chengdu | collected 2015-05 ... | reverse complement strand
ATAATGATGAGTCAAATGCGGATCGGATTGAGGGTGTTCCGGTAATCCGTTTTGATACAAATACGTCACTGGAAACGGAATGTCCTGTCTATCTGGGGACAAGGGGAGTGTATCATTCTGTTCTGACAAAAAAGCTGGAACAGATGGGAATGAAAGAGATTATTCCTGTCACACCTCAATTAGACATGGAATTGCGTAATCGTTTTTTGACACTGTATTACGCAGAAATGGGCAGGAGATATGATAAGTTTAACAATTTATCTGAGTCCGCCTGCATCTATGTGGTGCGGTCTGTCGCGGACAAACCATTACAACACCAATATTCGTTATCGGCATTTCAGAGAGAGATTCAGGCCGGTGCAGCACTGACTGGGGAAAGGATCTGCGAACTGACCGATGATACAGGTGAAAATATTTCTGAACGCAACCAACAGTTCTGTGAGCTGACAGTGCTTTATTGGCTCTGGAAAAATGCAGAGCAGGATGTTGTAGGCTTGGAGCACTACCGAAGGCATTTCCTGTTGCAGGAAGGCTGGCATCAAAAGATGCGGGACAGTCATGTCGATGTCATACTGCCGACACCGCTCTATGTAGCGCCTAGTCTGATGCAGAATTACAAAGACAGGCATGTGGTATCTGACTGGGAATTCATGATGGATTATCTGAAATTGGTCTATCCTGAGGATTACAAAAAAGCTGTTTCCTTTTTTGATACAAACCTGTATTCACCCTGCAATATGTTTATCATGAAAAAAGAAGTGCTGGATGCGCTATGTACATGGCTGTTTCCAATTCTGTTTGTCTGTGCGGAACATGGCGGGGAGCGCAGAGATGTCTATCAGAATCGTTATCCAGGATTTCTGGCGGAAAGGCTGATAACTTTCTTTTTTGATAAGAATCGAATTCATTATAAAACAGCCTATGCAGATAAGGACTTTTGGGAATAACGCATTTATAGTGGGGGAACTGATATGCTGCGAATTATGGATTGTAGTCTGTTGGATCAGAGTGGGGGATTTAGGATTGTCAATATAGAACAGGGTCTGCAGTTTAATAAAGGAATGTGGCAAAGAGCCAGGGATTGTTTCAGACAGGATATCTGTTATGATCCTGTGGTCATGCCGATGGTGTCAGTATTGGATGAGCAGCAAAGACTCATTGGCTATGGATGGCAGGATGCTGAAGCAGATCGGGAGCTTCGAATGCTGAGGGAACTGGATGAAACCAAAGATGCTGTCCGATTTTGCGATGTTTTTCCAGATATCAGAGAAGTAATTGTATATGGATGCAATGAGCTGGCATATTATTTTGTGAAATATCTGGAGCACAGTAATGTTAAAGTGATGGTAAGCGGCAAGTATTGGAAATATCTTCACTATCAGGATGTTGGAGATGTTGAGGCTGTTGCTGGCAGCATGATAGTTCTGGCAGAACCCATTACAAATGCCAGGACAGATTTATTTCAAAGGGTGGCAAGAAGTTCTTCTTCAGAGTTTGAATGTATTGATTGCATTTATGAGAAAAATGTGCTTGCTGGAAAAATAAGGGATGCCGAAGGTGGAGTGGAATGTTTTTTTGAGAAGCTGAGAGGAAAAAATGTTGCGATACTGGGGGTTGATGAAAGAGCACAGGATGCGTATGATCTGTTATATCAGCACGGTATCGATATAAAATATTTTTTGGTAAAAAATGTCAGGGAATATATTCCGATGACACTGCTTGGTAAACAAATAAACACGTTAGAAGAGATTATGCGTTCTGAAAAGGATATTGTGTTCCTGGATGTCTGGGGTAGGAAAAGTGCTCTGGGTACTGCTAATGTTGATCTTTTTGAATATTATGGATATAGAAGGAATGAACAGTTTTTTCTAATAAATGATTATACGGACGTTCCTTACAGCAATCTGGTTCATGTGTTAAATGGTAAGAAATTATTTCTGGCAGGAGATAAAGTTTTGTGTGAGATACTTGCGGAGTATCTGGAAAAAGTAGAAAATGGGGATATTTCAGTTGAATTTATAGAGATAACGCAGTTGGACAATGTTGATTTTGATGAGAGGATACTGTGTACTGTGCATCCGTGGTGTGGAGATGTGGAGAACAAGAACAATCCAGGGCTATATGAATTTAGGGAACAGTTGAAAAAGATAAGAAATTGTTTTTACTCGAATTATTTTTCTCGCGCGGGTACTTTTGTCTTAATTGATGAATATATGAATCAAAATAGAGAGAAATATACACATAGGCAGTTGATACCCAAGGGGATATTGCTGGGAGCAATGCCATGGATGAGCGGAAATGTTCTTATCAGGGGATTGCTGGACGGACATCCTAATATCCTGAAAGTGTCATTTGATGAGTTAAATAATAATTTGTTTTGGTACTGCATTCGTCTTGCCAGGGAGAGGTCTAAAGGGTTCTTATATTCTGAAAAGGATAGTTCCTTTTTTCCAGATTGGAACTTTTTTAAAGAGAGCATAAAAAGAGTACATTTGGAAGATGAGGCAACTCCTCAAGAAATACTTCTGGCCTTCCATATTGTGTATATGGAAAGTATCAGAAAAAACCAAGTGGACGATTTGACTCAAATGGTGGTTTACTGGGAGCCACATTTATTTCCAAGGGAGGAGCGTTCTTTTCTGGCAAAGTGGCTGGAAAGCGTAAAGATCAATGGGAATACTCTGGTTACGCGCAGAAATCATGTGGTATGGTTCGGTTCAAATTACAAGTGGTATGATAAAGATAGTTCTGTTGTTCGCCTGCTTAGTCATATTTCAATGATGTCATGTGAGGATTATAGCTATGAAATACCTTTACATCACTGGAAAGAGTTCACGATGCGTTTTGAGGACATAAAGCTGCATCCGAAAGAAGAACTTTTACGACTTTGTGATATGGTTGGGATACCATGGTCGGATACTATGCTGCATACAACAAACGATGGTCGGGAACTTGTATATGGGGAGGGGATTATGGATTTCGATATGAAACCCGTCTTCAATCCATATGAAGAATTTCTGTCTGAGTTTGATCGTTTTCGTGTTTGTCTTGTGAGCAGTGCATATCAGAAAAAGTATGGATATGTGTATGAGAATTGCCTGAGATTTTCAAGAAGTGAGCTACAGGAAATGTTTCTGAAAAAGTTCCGCTTTCAGGATTTGATGCAGCTTAAGACAGATATGGATAAGATAACATACTATTTATGTGCGTACGCTTTGTTGCGTCAGCAGATGTGGGAGGCAAGAAAGCACATCGTTTTAAACGATGTTATACCAGAATTTAAGCCTGTTGAGATAGGATCGACATACACGGAAGGCAGCAGGAAACAGAAGGAACTGGAGAGATTGATGAAATTTATCAAAGCACAGAAAAAATTGATCCTATACGGCATTGGAAGGGACTGCAAAGGACTCTGGCAGCGCTTGGAGGAAGTAGATAAAGAGAGGATTCTGTTTTGCGACAAGAAAGCAATACAGGACGAATGTAGCTATCAGGGAAAGAGGGTGCTTGCACCAACAGAACTGTGTACAGACTATTCTGAATATGGGATATTGATCACATCAAGTCAATTTGGTTCAAGAATTCAAATGGAGTTGGAAAATATGGGGATTAGCAGGAGAAGGATTGAATGCAATACGGTTTCGTTCTGGGAAGCGCAGGCTGAGAATGACGTGCATAGCGGCGGCTGACAGCAATTAAAAAGAAAAGCAGAGGTAGAAAGAGAATATGCTGCGTTTTTGTGGAGAAAACTTGGTAAAGCAAAGCGGAGAGGTCCATATTGAAATAGCAGAACAACACTTGGTATTTGATGAAAAAATATGGCAGACAGGTAAGGCTTATTACAAATCCATAGGATATCATGATTACACAAAACTACAGTTCATTCCGGTTGTGGATATATGCGGGGATCTAATCTGTTATGGCTATCAGGATGGCGAAGCAAACAGGGAGCTTCGTATGCTGAAAGAATTGATCCAGAATCGGGATGTATTGCAGTTTGGTGATATATATTCTGATATTCGAGAGGTAATAGTATGTGGCTGCAATGAATTGGCGTATTTCTTTGTGAAGTATTTAGAGGCAATTCATATTCCAACAGTGGTAGTTGGCAGATATTGGAAGTATTTTGGATATACGGTCAGTGATATTGATTTTGATGATAGCAATAAAATGATTATTTATGCGGAACATATTATGGAGAGTACTGAGAATCTGTTTGAGAGAATATTTAGAAGTGCCTCGCCGCAATTTGAATGTATAGATAAAATATACGAGGCGAATGTTCTTGCAGGGAATATAAAAGATGTGATTGGGGGAATGGACTGGCTGCTTAACAGATTAAAAAAAGAAAATATAGTAATATTGGGAATCGATGATACAGCACAGGATACATATGACTTAATTTGTGCACAAGGGATGGATATTCAAGGGTTTGCGATATATGAGATGTCTGAGCGTGATCCGGGATCCTTATTAGGAAAAAGGATTATGGCAATTTCTGAAATTCTATGTAAGGAAATGAACGTGACATTAATTGATGTTTGCAATAAAAACAGCACATTTGGAAACAGAATCATAGAATTATTTGACTATTATGGGTATGAGCGTAACAAGAATTTTTTCATGATAAATGATTATACAAATATTCCTTGCAGCAATCTGATTCATGTATTAAGAGGAAAAAGAGTTTTCCTTACAGGAGATGAAAGGCTCTGCAAAATATTGGAAGAATATTTTGCAGAGCTAGAACACGGTCATATAGAATTGCAATATGCAGAAATGCCTCGGAAAGGAATGTTTGCAGAAGAGGATATTATTTGCGCAGTGTATCTTTGGTTTGAACAAAATATTTTTGATAAGAAACCACAAATTCTGAAGGAATATTTGAAAGCTGTACCGCACACGAACTATTTTTCAAGAGTTGAAGTTTTTGCGAGAATTGAGCATTATAGGACTAAGTGCAGGGGTAAATATCATATAAAGCGGCTTATACCCAAAGGAGTACTGATTAATGATACGTTTACCCATAGTGGGAATGCGTTTTTTAAGGGAATTCTGGATGGTCATCCCGATATTTTATTGCTGCAATTTGGTGCATTTAGTTATAATTTATTCTCTTATTGTATCCGATTATCAATCGAAAAGTCAGGAAATATTCTTATTGCTTTTCGGCAGATGTTGAAGATGGAAATGGATGAAGATGAATTTCAGCGGGAATTTCCATTTTGGAATAAGTTTGAGAAAAGTATGGAAAAGTGGCTATCATTTCAGGAGAGCTTTACCTCACAGGAATTATTTGTGCTCTTTCATGTTGCAGTGTATGAAATGATGGGAGAAAAAATAGCAGGTGTGTCACAGAAGGTAATTTACATGGATCCACATTTGATGGGGCCGGCTGACAGATTCGCTTTGAGAGATTGGCTTCAATGTGAAGAATTCAGGGTACAAATGGTTACAATGCGCAGAGATCATACTACTTGGTTATATTCGCGTTCAAGCCATGCAGCAAATGTACTAAAGGTAGAAAAGTTAAAGTTAGCTTACAATATAGTGGCTTGGATGACTCAGGATAACACTTTTCTGCAATATGAAAAGATTGAAGTACGTTTTGAGGATCTCAACTTGCATCCTGAGGAAGAATTGTTGAAGATATGTGAACAGATAGGAATTTCAATGTCAGATTCTATGTTTCATACATCAGCTTGGGGAAAAATGAGCAGTATGGGGGCAATTCGGGATTTTGATCTAAAGCCTGTATTTAATAAACATGAAACAGACTGGTCAGAATTTGACCGTTTTAGGATTTACCTGCTCAGCAGCCCATACCAGAAAAAATTTGGTTATTCCTATGAGGATTGCATGAAATTTTCCAGAATAGAGCTGCAGGAAATATTTTTAAAAGGGTTTCGATTTCAACAAGGATTGCAATTTAATTCGGAGGAAAAAAAGTCTGCTTATTATCTATGGGTATATGAGACTATCCGGTGGAAACTCTGGGAAAACAGAAAGCATATTGTCCTGGATGATATTGAACCGATATTTAAGCCGGTTGAGATCGGAAAGACAAAAAAAGAATTGACACTGGAAAAACAGCAGGCTGCAAAATTGGAGAGAGAACGTTTAACCGAATTGATAAGAGGTAAGGAAAAGATGGTTTTATATGGTCTGGGAAAAGATGGGGCGGCGTTGTGGAAGTGTTTAAATGAATCCATACGATCATGTCTCGTGCTCTGCGACAAGAAAGCTGACAAGGAAAAATATTGTTTTCATGGAATACGAGTGGTTAAACCAGTAGAACTTTGTACGAAGTATAGAGATTATGAGATTCTGGTCACGTCGAGTCAGTTCTGGAGGGAGATTAAGGTGGAATTGTGTGATGGGGGTGTCAGTGCAGATAGGATTATCTGCAATACAATACCACTTTGGGAGGAAGAGACTTGATAAAGATAGTAAAAAACGAAGGGAGAACACATGGTTTGCATCACGGAGTTAACACAGATTGCCGAGAGGGAGATTGTTATTTATGGTGCTGGAAGATATGGAAAAACGTTCTTTGGATTTTTGGATAAATCGAGATTTAATATCAATGGTTTTATACAGAGCAAGGAAGTAAATGATTTATGGAATGATATAAGGATTTTATCAGCTGAGAAATTTTTTTCTGGTATATCACAAGAAAAAAAAGAGGATATTGCAGTATGTATAGCAATTAGGGACGCAAAGGCAAGAAGAGAAGTCGCAGAGCATTTAGGTAGTTTAGGCATTGAACGAAAGAAAATGTATGACTGCGCGGAGCTGATTGAAAGAATTATTTATTCTGCTGGTTTGGGACTGGAAGGAAATGATGTGAGTATCTATGCAGAAGGCAGGTTTGTGCTTTCCAATTTTATAGAAAATATAAATGATTATTGTGTTCAGAGAAAGGATTATGAGAAAACCAGAATTAAAGTATGTATTATGATTGCTGCATATACGTATTCGTTTTGGAATAGTATTGAAACCATATATGAGTCGTTCAGAGATGATTCCAGATATGAGGTTATTATTCTTCTGTCAGATAAATTTTATGATCGGGTATATGATAATGCCAAAAACATATTATCAGAAACTAAGATATGTAGATGTATTAATGAGGAAAGGTTTGATATTGAAAAGGAGCAGCCTGATATATTGTTGGTTACATTTCATGGCAGGGATCTGTGTCTCTTTCCAAATGTTCAATCCCATATACAATATTTTAAGCTGGTAGTGGCTATCACAGGAGAGTTGATATCATACATGTCAGACGCAGATACAGGATGGAGGTTTGCGGGGTATCATTATTATCATCCAGATTACTATATAGTTGATTCTTTATTATATCATTATATGAAAGAAAGAAATTATTTGAAAAGGAATATGCTGGAGATGGGAAATGCTAAATTTGACAGTATTTACAAATGTACGCAGCAACAATTTTCATTTCCTAAAGGGTGGGGCAAATTAAAAGATAAAAAAGTAGTACTATGGGCAAATACTCATGGAATATATAATGATATGGTTACTTATATGTGTACATTTGATTTGTATGCGAAAGCTGTTTTTGACTATGCAAGAAAACATTCAGATATCGCATTTATAGTACGGCTGCATCCAGCTTTTTTACTGGATATGAAAAAGAATAGATATTGGGATGAGGATGATATCAATAAATTGAAACGATATTGTCATGAAGCAGATAATTTAGTGTGGGATGACAGTGGTTCTTACAACGATGCATATTGTGTTGCGGATGGAATCTTAACGGATGGATTTTGTGGAGTAATATTGAGTGCATTACCGTTATTGAAACCAATCTGTGCATGTTATAGACATGATATGGAGGTACAACGTGGACATACAGAATTTGTGAAGAATTTATATCAGGCACAAAGTATTAATGATTTGAATCAATATCTGGATATGATACGGGCAGGTTCAGATCCCATGTATGAACAGAGAAAAAAGGCCAAAGAAAGATACGTGCCTAATTTTGATGGGAAAAACGGTCAGAGAATTAAAGCGATTATAGAAACGAAATTTTTTGAAAAATTGTTATGATAATTGGAGAAAAATCTGATTCATTAAGCATGACAGGTCAGATTTCCAATAGAGAGATGATCTGGAACCAATATAGTTTTGGAGGAAAAAGAAATGATAAAGCTAGGGACAAAGGCTGAAACGCTTAGGAAACTTCAGAACAAACTCAACTGCGGAAAAATCCTTTCCCAAATATACTTTACAGTTGCGGAGTGGAGAGCTGGAAATCCGGAAATTTTTTGGCAACAGTGTTTAAACGAATTAAAGGGAGTTAAAGTTTTTATAGTCCGCAGCAGTGCTATAAATGAGGACACATCAGAAAACTCACAGGCAGGGAAGTTTGAATCCGTTGGAAATATAAAAAGTGAGAAGGAATTTATAAAAGCTGTAGAGAGCGTTATCGCGTCTTTTGACGACAATAATGATGGTGATCAGATCCTGGTGCAGCCCATGTTGACAGATGTTATGGCATGTGGTGTTGCCTTCACGCTGGATCCGAACGCATTGGGCAATTACTATGTGATTAATTATGACGAGAGTGGTTCCACTACCTCAGTTACATCAGGAAACGGCCATCAAAATAAACTTCTCTATGTATTTAAAGGAATGGAGGAAGGAGTAAAGCCAGAGTATATTCACAAATTATGTATTACCTTAAAAGAACTGGAAGACTTGACTGGAATGAACAATCTCGATGTGGAATTTGCGGTGACAACAGATGGTGAACTTTACATTTTCCAGGTACGTCCCCTTTGTATAAGTAGTCAGGCGGTAGATTATGAGTTGCAATATGGTATGCTGAAACGGATTGAAGCTAAGATTAAACAGAATGCTGCAAAGAAACCATATCTATGTGGTGACAGAAATATTTACGATGTCATGTCCGATTGGAATCCGGCGGAAATGATCGGAATCCGGCCAAAGCCATTAGCCATGTCACTCTATGAGGAAGTTATTACGGACAGTGTGTGGGCATATCAGCGGGATAATTATGGGTACCGTAATCTGCGTAGCTTTCCGTTGATGGTTGATTTTGGAGGGCTGCCATACATAGATATCCGTGTCAGCTTCAATTCTTTTGTTCCGGCTGAACTTGATGAGGATATCAGCGGTAAACTGGTGAATTATTATCTGGACAGGCTCGCAGAAGATCCGTCCAAACATGATAAGGTAGAGTTTGACATTGTATTTTCGTGTTATACCCTTGACTTGGCAGAGAGGATACAGGTTTTGCAAAAATACGGATTTTCAGACGATGACATGAGCAGGATTGTCGATGCACTGCGAGATGTGACAAACAGAATCATTGATTCTGACCAGGGATTATGGCGCAGGGATTTTGAAAAGATAGGATGTCTGGAAGAACGGTACCATACAATCGTTGATAGTGATATGGGGCAAGTGGAGAAGATATACTGGCTTCTTGAGGATTGCAAGCGCTATGGCACACTGCCTTTTGCGGGACTCGCAAGAGGTGCGTTTATTGCAGTGCAGCTGCTGGAGTCTATGGTGAGTACGGGGGTGATTTCAAAAGAGGATTATCAGGATTTTATGAATGATGTGGAGACAGTAAGCACAAATATGAATCATGACCTGATTACCATGACAAAAGATGACTTTCTGGAAAAATATGGGCATTTAAGGCCGGGCACATACGATATCAATTCGCTGCGTTATGATGAGGCGTCGGAGCTGTATTTTAACTGGACAGATATATCAGTGGAAAATATTCGGAGAGAAATGAGTAAGAAAGTCAGGCATTTCAGCATGTCAATTGATCAGATGCACAAGCTGAAGGAACTGCTTGAGGTCAATGGGCTGGATACAGACATACTGGGATTGATGGACTTTATTAAGACTGTGATTGAGGGGAGGGAATATGGCAAGTTTATCTTTACAAGGAGCTTAAGCAAGGCAATACAAATGATTGGGGAACTAGGTGAAAAGTACGGTTTGTCCAGGGAGGATTGTGCCTATATCAATATTCAGGCTGTGCGTGAATTGTATGCTTCTGCAAAAGATATAGGAATGATATTGGACAAGTCCGTGAAGGAGGAGAAGTCTGGGTATGAATTAACAAAAAGCCTTATCCTGCCGCCGATTCTGCTTGATGCCAGTGAGGTGTGGCGGTTTTATTATCCAGATATGGAACCGAACTATATCACATTGAAGCAGGCGCAGGGAGAAGTGGTCGAGCTCACAGACGAAGTGGCGAATATAGATATCACGGATAAGATTGTTTTGATCAAGTGTGCTGATCCGGGATATGACTGGATTTTTTCACATCATATCAAAGGGTTTGTCACAATGTATGGCGGCGCCAACTCCCATATGGCAATCCGTGCCGGAGAACTTGGAATCCCGGCAGTGATAGGGGTTGGCGAAAAACAATATCAGAAATATTGTACGGCAAGAGTGCTGGAGATTGATGCGCTGGCAAAAAATGTAAGGATTTTGTAAAGAAAAGGTATTAGGTGAACTATGGAATAACTGATTTATAGACTTAATGCTTAGATACTCTTAAAAATGTAATCGTTCATCGAGGAGGAAAAGAAATGAAACATGGAGAGGTATTTTTCCACTAGGCAGATGCGCCAAGGATTGTGAAAGAGTTTAGATGGATATTGAAACCTGGTGGATGATTGAAGAGTTGTTTTATAGGGAGGTGTCAGATTTGAAAAGAGTTTCCGCTGAAAGTACAATTACTACAAAATAATGGTATTCATGTTCGGACAAGAGAACAAAAATTTGAAAAATATACAATATTTACTGTCAGTTTATAATATATTTCATTGAAATACAGGTCACGAGCATGGATAATACGTTCAAAGAATTGATGTTCAAGGATAAGACCTTATAGTAATGAAATACTGCAATCTGGCAGCACAATGATTAAAGGAGAATGATGGTATGAAAACAGAATGGGATTACACGGACTTGGCGGCTGCATATTTAAAAAGACCAGATTATGCACAAGCAGCAATTGACAAAATGCTTAAAACAGCAGGTATTGAAAAGGGGGATACAGTGTGTGACGTGGGAGCTGGTGCAGCACATTTGACATTAAAACTTGCGGAATATGGTTTAAATGTCTGTGCAGTGGAGCCGAATGATGCAATGAGGACAAACGGAATAAAAAGAACGGAACAGTATAGCAGTGTGAAGTGGTATGAAGGTGTGGGAGAACATACGGGCATGGCGGACGGAAAGTTCGATATGGTGACATTTGGTTCGTCTTTTAATGTATGTGATCGACAGAAAGCTTTGATAGAAACTAAACGTATTTTAAAGAGTGGTGGTTGGTTTGCATGTATGTGGAACCATCGGGATTTAGATGATTCATTGCAAAGAGGGATAGAGGATATCTTGAAAGCAAAGATAGAGGATTATCAGTATGGGACTAGAAGAGAGGATCAAACAGAAGTGATCAATCAGAGCGGTTTGTTTCATGAAGTAATTTATATAGAAGGTAAAGTGATACATGAAATTCCGACAGAAGATTTTATAGAGGGCTGGAAGTCTCACGGGACTGTGCAGCGTCAATCGAAGGATAATTTTAATACAGTTATTGATGAAATACGCAAGACTGTAGAAGCGGAACATAAGAAATATATAACTGTGCCCTATATGACAAGGATATGGATGGCACAGCTGCGAAAATAGTTAATGTGGGAATAAAAGGTTGGAGTGGTAAAGTATGGCGCACGTTTACTG
>ERZ808054.1644-NODE-1644-length-11784-cov-4.244384_pt1 | contig 11784 bp, 9 predicted proteins | sample MGYA00380201_ERZ808054 | MGnify/ENA primary metagenome ERZ808054 (study PRJEB31490, sample SAMN06133419) | mouse gut metagenome | isolation source: Z5_2 | host: mice | place: China: Chengdu | collected 2015-05 ... | reverse complement strand
TGCTTCTTCTTTCAATTCCGCCTCTCCCGGAAGCAGCTCGTTCACTGCCTGAGATAAGTCCTCCTTGAAATCTTTAAAAAAGCTCATACATGTACCTCCATAAATTATTTTTCATGTAAAATCATACAACAGATTATTCTACATCTTCTGCTTTAATATGCTGTATGGGTTTTGTAGTATCATCAATCGGCAACAACTCTGCGCCTAACTCCTGCAACTGATCAATCATTGGCAAAAGCGCGTCCACCGTAGTTGCCTTTGCAGAGGAATCGTGCATCAAAACAACAGATGTATCATATTTCACCACATCATCCATGACATTTGCCACCAGCTCGTCCGGCGTGTATACTTGGCTGGTTGCATCACCGCTTACCACATTCCAATCATAATAAGTAATCCCCTGCTCTTTCACATAGCGGATTAACTCTTCGATATTCACATTACTGACTTTATTGCTGCTCCCTCCTGGAAAACGCATGATTGTAGGGGTAACACCTGTAACCTCTTCCAGATAAGACTGTAAATGCCCCATATCTTCCTTAAATGCATCAAGCGATTGGTAGATTACGTCATATTTGTGGGAAAAAGAATGCATACCAAGCGTATGCCCTTCATCAACAATCCTCCGATATAACGCTTTAGACTCCTCATCTTCCTGTCCAATCACAAAAAAAGTCGCCTTAATATTTCGCTCCTTTAAAATGTCCAGAATCTTGGCGGTATTCTCACTGGGACCATCATCAAACGTCAAATATACCTTGGGATGTTCCCCTTCTTCCAGGGCATTGCCGTCACCTGCCGCCCCTTCCTCGGGCACACTTCCCACCGTTTGTTCCTCCGGCAGCGGTTCATCACTCTGCGGCAATTGTTCACTGTCATTGGCCGGAGAACCTTCTGCAGAACCTCCCTCTGCTGATGCATCGTCATCCAAAACGACATCGGAAGCGCTCTCCGTACGAGAGCCGGCGCTCTTCTCGTCATGTTCCTGTGTGATTTCCTCTTTGGAGATCAACGCCTCATTTAATTTTTCTTCCAAAAAAAACACCTTCACCAATAAGGTGGCTATCAATACTGTCAATACTAAAATCCAAATTACTACTCCAATGACCATAAACATTTTCAACCTATTCACACGTTTACGCCTGGCCTGTTGTTCTCGTAATCCGCTCGCCACTTTTTCTTCCATGTATGGACCTCCTCGGTCATAAAAACACTGCTATGACTATTGTATCACATTTTTTTAAAAACGCATTAATCTCAGGGCGAGTCATTCTCTATTTTACATGCTTTATGATTGTTATTTTTCCAAACCTTGTTGAACAATTTAACAACCGGGCAAAATTTCTGATTTATTCTGCAATTGGTTTTTGTTTACTATTTCTTTTATATTATCAGCTTCATATTAATTATGCTGGTGTGGTTCCTTATCAATTTTTCTGGGAATAAGGAGAATTCATGATATATCATATTGGAAAATCAGCATTTTCTTTCAGTGCATTCATAACTTCATTTTCCCCAATTGTCAAAAAAGACCGTAATGCCTTTGCACTGAAAGAAACCAGTAGCTTACCCGAAATAGAAGTTAGTAAGTTAAATACGAACTACATTCTAAAAATTAGTCCGTCTGTTACTTTTTTGAGTACAGCGGCACCATTTTTTATATGGAATGGTTTTAGTAACCGTCAAGCCTATTTTCAAACCAGGATTCCCGTTAGTCCTGCGGAATATTCCCGGGCTTTCAATCTTAACAACCATTGCCCGGCTGGCAGCTCTGTAACATTTATTACTGACTCTGATTTTATAGACTTAAAAATCACAATAAAAAAGATATTAAATAGCCAAATTACCTCTCTATACTCCTCAGCAGGAGTTGATATCTATGAAAAAACAGCTTATGGAGAACATTGGTTAGGCTGCTATGCACCAATAAATGAATTGCAAACAACTTTCAAATGCAAATTAATGCACTTTCATGAAAATCCCCATGAAATTACCATCTATTTGCCTGCTTTTGCACAAATTCAATTGCTTCAAGTTGGTGTGCAGTCAAATTCACATTTATATCAACCAACGGCTCCCCAAAAAAGGATTGCAATATATGGTTCGTCCATTACTCAGGGTTGTGCATGTAGCCGGCCAGGATTAAGCTATTCTAATTTGCTTTCCAGAAGGCTAAATTGCGGCATATATAATTTTGGTTTTTCTGGCTCTGCCAGAGGAGAAATAGAAATCGCTCAATATATAGCCTCCTTGGACCTGTCCGCTATTGTCCTGGAATATGATCATAATGTAGATATTCTCACACTGGAAAATACACATTACAATTTTTACTCTGTTTTGAGGCAAAACCAGCCTCATATTCCGATCATAATGTTTTCCAGAACTTCCGGAGGACTTTCTATATCATGTGAAGAAGAACAGATCCGTTATGGTATTATTCAAGCTACGTTTGATCGTGCAAAACAAAACGGCGACTCTAATGTTTTCTTACTGAGGGGTGATACCTTTTTTGTCGATAAAGAAAAGTACTTCGTTGATGACCGGCACCCAAATGATCACGGAATGAATGTCATATCTCAGAAATTATTTGAAGTTTTAAATACACTAATTTAGAGCAATTATTTTTCTTAGGGTATTGTAATGAAAAAAACCAAATTACTTAAGGCTTACATCAAATTAAGACTTGCATATCCACATTTTAAAAAACAGTTATTTGCAATGGAACATACCATCGGGTCAAAATGGATTCTCTTGGGTACTCCCATTCATGATAACTTAGGTGACCATTTAATTACACAGTCTGAATTTAGCTATTTAACAAGCCTTTGTGGCAAAACAAACATTTTTGAGGTCCCAACGGAAATGTTTCTTCTCTATCGTGAACAGCTCCGACATTGCATCAAGTCAGAAGATATCATTTTCATAAATGGCGGGGGATGGATGGGAACGTTATGGAAAAATGATGAGATTCTTATGCAGGAAATGATACTTACATTCAAGAAAAATAAAATCATTATTTTTCCCCAAACCATATACTACGAAAATGGGGATTCTGAATATCAAACGCTATTACATAAAGCCCAAAATGTTTGGCAGCAAGCTCCGTCTGCCTTTTTATGCCTACGCGACCAGCAGTCCTTTGATTTTGCTTCCAAAGCACTGATTGGCAAAAAGGAACGATGCTTTCTTCTTCCGGACATTGCCTTAATCTATCCCACCACTTGCAAACATGTTGTTCGTAATAATACTATACTTTTTTGTTTGAGGAATGATAGAGAACTAATTCTCTCTCCACAGGTAAAAAGGGAGCTGGAGAATTATATCAAAAACATGGGACAAAATTTCCTTTATACATCAACCCTTACCAAGAGAGTAGTCACTCTTGATGAGCGCCAACGTCTCCTTACTGAAAAGATTTATGAATTCGCCTCGGCTAGATTAGTTATTACTGATCGCCTTCATGGGATGATTTTCTCTTTTTTGGCAAGCACACCTTGTATCGCTATTGACAACAAAACACACAAAGTTTCCGGCGTATATACAACTTGGCTAAATGGTATAGACAATATCATTCTTTCTTCTCCCGAAATTAATGCTTTGAAAGAAAATATCCATTTATCCCTCAAAAAATTTCCGTATGAAACTCAAAAATTCCAAGAAACCTTCAGAGGCTATTATTCTGTATTAGAAAGGATATTGAAAAATGAATAACAAACCCAAACGTTTAATTCTTGGTTTTATCCCCAATAATCAGTGCAACTTGAAATGTGAATATTGTTATATAACGCAAATGGAGCGCTGGGGAAAAAACTCTTCAGACTTTATATATCCCCCTGAACACATTGTTAAGGCTCTGTCTGCAAAACGTTTAGGTGGAAAGTCCCTGATAAACCTTACAGGCCAAGGGGAAACATTGCTTTATTCTGGTATTGTTGAACTCACAAAGGGGTTATTAATGGAAGGACATTTTGTTGAATTAGTAACCAATGCACTCAGTACAAAAGTAATTAACACATTGCTCGAAATACCAGACCAATTCCTGTCTCACCTTGAATTCAAAATTTCGTTTCATTATAAGGAATTGCAGAGGAAAAACTTATTAACACATTTTTTTAGAAACGTCCAGAGTATTAAAGCCTCGGCAGCTTCCTTTTCTTTAGAATTAATGCCTTATGACGAAATAGAGACTTGCATTGATGAAATAAATCGGATCTGCATAGAAAAAGTCGGCGCGAAATGCCATGCGACTATTGGACGTAAGGATTCAGCGGCCGGGCGGGGGTTGCTGACTGAACATAGTAAAGAAAATTTTGCAAACATATGGGCTCCTTTAGATTCTGAAATGTTCCGATATAAAATGGAATTGATTGATGTTAAGAGAAAAGAATTTTGTTATGCCGGAAGCTGGACATTATATGTTGACCTTTCAACAGGTGACGCGCGTCAATGTTATGGACAGCCTATTAATCAGAATATATTCCGGGATATCAGTAAACCAATTTTATTCATTCCTGTTGGTTTTTACTGTGTTCAACCATATTGCATCAACGGCCATGCATTTTTGACATTGGGCGCTATCCCCTCCTTAAAGTCTCCGACTTATGAGCAAATGCGAAACCGTAAATGTCTTGACGACTCAGAATGGTTGTCTGAATCATGCAAATGTTGTTTTAGTTCCAGGCTATGTGAAAGTAATAATCAATACAATTCCTTTCAGAAGCTGCTTCATACTGTGTCCACCCCATTTATGTTTATATATTGGGCATTAAAGAATTGGGGACAAACAAAAACTATGTTACATACATTCCTCAAACGATTTTTAAACAAATAAGGCTTTTTATGAATATTTTAAATCATCGACCCTCGTCGAATCAATATGTACACTTAATATCAGATATTGCCATTTTTGCTGTTGGAAATATGCTGATAAAAGTAGTTCAGTTTTTCCTGTTGCCATTATATACATCTGCAATGACAACTGAAACTTATGGCATTGCTGAAATTATCAATAACCTTTCTGAATTTTTGTTTCCAATCATTACCTTATGTATTTTTGAAGCACTATTTAGATTTGTAATTGATAACTCTGACGAACAGTATCGGCAAAATCTCCTATCACAATGTTTTACACTGTTTCTTATTTCATTTTTTATCACAGTTGGTATTGGCATTGTTTTACAAAACTTCCTTAAACACAATTATATCAAGGAATTATTGTTTGTTTTATTCTCATATTCTCTGCGTATGTTATTTGGATTTTTTGCACGAGGCTGTGGTAATACACGCTTATACGCTCTAAGTGGTGTAGCGAATGCCGTTTTGTTAGTAATTTTTAATATCATTTTGTTAATCCACTTTCGCTTGGGAACGAGAGGATACTTACTTTCTCTAGGTCTGTCCCATCTTTTCTCTGCATTTGTTCTTTATATTGGGTGCAAACCCTGCCATCATATGGGGGTCAGAAAACCAAACCCGGCCACCATAAAGCCTATGCTGAAATATAGTCTACCACTTGTTGGCTATAATGCTGCCTGGTGGATCTATATGATGATAGGCCGATATATCTTATTATGGTTTTCCGGGACTAATGCTGTTGGAATTTATATGGCTGTCAATAAGTTGGGGGGTATCATTAATATGTTCCAAACAGCATTTTATTATGCCTTCCAGTTGAATGCCTCCAAAGCAGCTGCTTTAAAAAATAGTTCCCATTTTTTTACAAAGACCTATTACGTATATTCCTCGTCCCTGCTTATTGTATGTTCTTTTATAATCACAATATCACCAATTCTATCTAAAATGACATTAAAAGGAGAGTTTTATCAGGCCAAAATATATCTACCACTGGTAATATTCATAGCATTCCTTGATTGTTTATTCATTTTCTTTCGGACCTTATACACCGTTTATATGAAAACAAATCATGCCATGATAAGCGCTATCATTGGTGCAATTGCAAATGTAATAGTAGGACTGTTACTTATTCCCCATTTCAACATATGGGGAGTATTAATTAGCAATTTAATATGCAGCCTGATCATTGCGGCATATCGAATACAGGATACCCGAAAATTTGTTTCTATTGATGGCAACTGGAGTACTGTTATTCCTTGTATACTAATTATATGCCTGCAAATTATCTCATTAATCGTTGGAGGTAGATTCTCGTTTCTTATATCCGGCGGACTTTTCTTTGTACTACTAGTTTTTATTAGTGCCAAATTTCTTAGCAATACTTATTGTCTAAAAAATAGATAGAACTTTCTATGGAGGTTACTGATTGATAGTAAAAAAATTATAAATTTTGAGAGAGCCGAGATAGGATGGAACAATACGACAAGATAATCATAGGAGCAGGGTTATACGGACTCTATTCAGCACTATTTTGCGCCAAAAGAGGCCAACGCGTAATTGTGCTCGAATGTGACCCAACGCCTTTCAGAAGAGCAACATATATAAACCAGGCAAGAATTCACCAAGGATACCATTATCCAAGATCTATTTCCACTGCCATGAAGTCAGCAGGATATTTTGAAAGATTTAATAAAGATTATGCATTCTGCATAAATAAAGAGTTTGAACAGATTTATGCAACATCAAGTCAGTACTCTTGGTCAGATAGAAAGCAGTTCAAGGACTTTTGCAAAGCCGTCAATATCCCTTGTGAAGAATTACATCCAGGAAATTATTTTAAAAACGGCATGTGTGACGGTGTATTTAGAACTCGCGAATATACATACGATGCCATGATTTTAAAAGCTTATTTGCTCGAAGAGTTGGCAAAGTATCCATCCAGCGTGGGAATTAAGTATAAAGTGAATATCATAAGCATCGAAAAACTCCAGAATGTCTATGTACTCAATACTGACACAAAAGATTCTTATAGATCAAAATTTGTGCTTAATGCTACTTATGCAGGAATCAATCAGATCCTCGCTATGGTTGGATTTGAAAAATTCAAAATCAAGTATGAGCTGTGTGAAATCATACTTTGTGATGTGAATAGCAAACTGAAGAATATAGGCTTTACAGTAATGGATGGACCTTTCTTTTCCATTATGCCATTCGGTAAGACCAGATACCATTCGCTTACATCAGTTACTTTTACCCCTCATACAACAAGTTATGACGACATACCGACATTTTCATGCCAGAAAAAGAGCAATGGCTTCTGCTCTACATTCCATCTTGGTAACTGTAATGACTGTCCGGTGAAGCCTGTTACAGCTTTTCCATATATGGCAAATCTTGCACGTAAATACATGCTCGATGATTACGGATTTGAATACAGAAGTTCACTTTTTTCTATGAAACCAATTCTTATGAGCTCTGAAATCGATGATTCAAGGCCAACTGTCATCAAAAAATATTCCAAAAAGCCGACCTTTGTAAGTATCCTATCAGGTAAGATCAATACAGTATACGATTTAGATGAGGTGCTTAGCGATGACGAATAAAGAAAAGAATTTTGCATCAGTAGTTATTTATGTACATAATGCCGAAAAGAGAATAGGTGGATTTTTAAGCACTATAATCAAAACGATGGAAGATAATTTTGGACATTCTGAAATTATATGTGTAAATGATTTCTCTGATGATGGATCATTAAATGTAATTAAAGAAGCCAGTAAGAGGGCCTCTACCGCAAGCGTATCTGTTATAAATATGAGCTATTTCCATGGACTCGAGCTTTCCATGAATGCCGGTGTTGATCTTTCAATCGGTGACTTCGTATTTGAGTTTGATAATACATTTCTCGATTTTGAGCCATCAACAATTATGCAAATTTATAGACATTCACTTCTAGGATTTGACATTGTAAGTGCTTCACCAGATAAAGCAGAGAAATTAACTTCCAGGATATTTTATAAGGTTTTCGATCATTACACAGCACAGAGCTATAAGATGTCTACAGAAAGCTTTAGGATACTCAGCAGGAGAGTTATTAATCGAATCAGCTCTATGAATAAAACAGTACTTTATAGAAAAGCAATCTATGCGAATTGTGGACTTAAAACAGACAACATAAAGTATAGACCGATCGAAAGAATTAGCCAGAATCTTGATAAAAAAGAAAAAGGTTATAGGATCGGATTAGCTGTAGATTCGCTGATCTTATTCACAGAGCTGGGATACAGCTTCTCTAAAGCAATGACCGTGTTAATGATGATCATGTCATTGTTTATGATTGTTTACTCAATTGTCATTTATGCAACATACAACCCTGTTGCAGGCTGGACAACTACAATTCTTTTCCTTTCCGTTGCATTCTTTGGCTTGTTTGGAATTCTGACAATTATCATTAAATATCTGCAGCTTCTGGTTGACCTAGTATTTAAGAGAAAATATTACAGCTTTGAAGGAATAGAAAAATTAACAAAATAGGAAAAATGATATGAAAGCATTAGTTGGATATACAGGCTTTGTGGGAAGTAATATTTGCAAAGCTGCCGGGAATGAATTAGATGCTGTTTATAATTCAAAAAATATAAAAGAAGCTTATGGTACAAATCCTAATCTACTTATATATGCAGGGCTAAGAGCGGAGAAGTATCTAGCAAACAACGCTCCAGAAAAAGATATGGAGTTGATCTACCAGGCAGAAGAAAATATAGAAAAAATATTGCCAAGAAAGCTGGTACTTATTTCTACGATTGATATATTCAAGTTTCCTAAAGGAGTCGATGAGAATTCTATTATAGATACAAAAAATCTTCACGCATATGGACGCAACAGATATCAGCTCGAACTATGGGTCCGTGAGAAATATCCCGATGCGCTGATCATCAGACTACCAGGAATATTTGGTAAAAACATTAAGAAGAATTTTATCTATGACTTCATCAATGTAATCCCATTCATGCTGAAAAAAGAGAAGTTTAAAGAATTGTCAGAGAAAGAACCTGAACTCAAGAAGTATTATAACTTACAGGAAAATGGATTCTATAGAGTGAATGTTGCTGAAAAAAACAGAGAGATGCTCAAAGATAAGTTTAGAAAACTTGGATTCTCTGCACTGAATTTCACAGATAGCAGAAGCATATACCAATTTTATAACCTGGCATGTCTGTGGAAAGATATAAATACAGCTCTTGATGCGGGAATCACCCTATGGCACCCAGCAACAGAACCGGTATCTGCCGGAGAGGTTTATGAGTTTCTCACTGGAAATAAGTTCGTGAATGAACTTGATGGAGAGCCAGCCAATTATGATTATAGAACAATTTATGCCGAAAAATTCGGTAGTGAAGGCAGTTATATCGCAGATAAGAAAAAAGTATTATTGGCGATAAAGGAGTTTACAGATGAAGCCACTGAGTAAAGTGAAAAAGGTTATTTTGACCATTGTCTGCATAATTGTGGTATTACGCATAGGATATATTGTATTTGGAAGCGAAATTGATAAAGAATATTCCACTTCAATAGATTACGATTTGACAGATGCGTCTGAAATTCCGTGCAATAATGTCTCACAATTGTTTTCAACGAATCGAAAAAGATTAAACAGCCTGGAATTTTTCTTTACAAACATCGCTGATGACAAGAGGGGGACAATTACTGTTCAAATTATGTCAGGCGGAGATTTGATTTATCAAACCAACATTTCATTAGCAAATATTAATAATGGTAAGTGGAAGAAAATCTTTGTAAATGCAGAAATGTTTGAAGACAAAAAGTACACCATTTTACTTACATCGAGCAAAGATTGCACACAGATTCCGTTAGTGTCTGTTGTAAAGAACAAGTGGGCACCTGAAATTTTAAAATCATATAACGACAGCCAAGAGATTGATGGGCAAATTGCAATTAATTACGGATACTTAATATTACCGGGGATTTTAGATAAAGGCTGTATGGTGTCTTTATGGATTTGGTTTTTAACTGCTTCTATACTAATTATTCTTAATTTTGAAAAAATAAATAATACTGTAAAAAAGCTTATATCCTACATAGAAAAACAGATAAAACCAGAAATATTGTTTGCCGTATGTCAAGTTATATTTTCAATTATAATTCTTAATTGTAGCGACATTGAATTTCAAACTCCTACAAAGGTAATAATATATATAATTTCATTAGTTTCCGTTGTTAATCAGGGTAATAAGAAAAACTATATTGAAAATTATAAGAAAGTAACTTGGAAAAAAATTTTGTTGCTTTTGCTTTATGCATATGCTGCTTTTGCACTTGTAGGCCAAAGAATATTTATATATCCATTAACTCTGAAGCTGACAACAGCAGGTATATTTGTCTATGTAATTACAACATTATGGTTCATTCCAGTAATTAATAGCGTAATTTATTATTTAGAAAAAGTTTGCAATAACATATATGATGAAAGCAGATGGAAGGTCTGGCAATTCATCTTAATCAGCTTATTCTTCTTGGTCATATCAGCCTTTTATAATTTATTCGCAAATAATCCTGGAATCTCTACTGGGGATACTTTCACATGCATGATTAGACAGGCACAGCATTTGCATGGCTCCGGTGATTGGCATCCGGCATTTTACTGCATGGTACTTAGGGCAATTGAAACTGTATGGAATTCCACTTACGCTGTTATTGCAGTCCAGTACTTTTTCTGGTCTTATGTATGCCTTGAGATGCTTTTGTATCTTAGAAAAAAAGGCTTTAGAGAATCTATATTACTTTGCACTTCAGTTTTCTTAGGATTTAATGCAGGAAATTATATCCATTTAAATACTATCTGGAAGGATATACCATATGCCCTTTCAATTTTCTGGACAGTTATAATATTGGCAAAATTATCAATTGATTATGACGATTATAAACATAAGTGGTATATATACCTTGAGTTAGTTATTGCATTAATAGGAACATCACTATATAGAAAAAACGGAATCGTTACATATATTATCATTGCAGTATTTTTAATAATCGTACTTAGAAAAAATGTAAAGGTTTGGGTAACCGTTATAGTAAGTGCGGTACTGATTTTTACTATTAAAGGGCCCGTATATACATATTTTAATATCCAGCCTGTAGAAGGCGGGATGTATATTGGATTAAGCCAGGATATTTTAGGTGTATATTATTCGGGTGGTGAAGTATCTGAAAATACATTGCAAATGATTAATGTGATGACAAACTACAATAATGCTGAATATGAATATACCCCTACTTGGTCAAAACAATCATATGCGCTGGATGTTGATGCATCTATTTTCATAAAGAATTATATAGATACATTTTTAAAGAATCCTGTTGTGATGACTAGATCAATTATTGATAGGGAAGATGCTGTGTGGAATATATATTTGGGTAAAGACTCAATCTTGCGATGTGTTAATTTCACCGGAACACAAGATTCGGTCGACGGATGGAATGACTATTATCCAAAAAGACATTATGTAAGTTTATACACTCAGGCTTCAGCTGCAAGTGCATATACCGCGGATACGCAGTGGATATCGGCAATAGAATGGAGGTGTGGATTATTCTCTTTATTAGGACTGATTGCATTTATATATCTTTTAATAGATAAGAAAATAAAGAAGAATATTATTTTAATCGCACCTATAATCGGACATATATTAAGTTTATTATTATCAACAGGATGGTCTGAATATCGATATTTTTGGCCCCTTAATTTAATGAATCCAGCTTTTATTTTATTTGTTATTCTTAGTAGAAATTCAGATAACAAAGAGGTATTAAACTGATGCACTTATCAATTTCAAATATAGGTTGGGCTGCTGAGCAGGACAGTCAGGTATATAAATTAATGCAAAAATATGGTTTCACAGGCCTTGAAATTGC
>ERZ808054.1642-NODE-1642-length-11791-cov-11.824484_pt1 | contig 11791 bp, 11 predicted proteins | sample MGYA00380201_ERZ808054 | MGnify/ENA primary metagenome ERZ808054 (study PRJEB31490, sample SAMN06133419) | mouse gut metagenome | isolation source: Z5_2 | host: mice | place: China: Chengdu | collected 2015-05 ... | reverse complement strand
AAGACGGTGCGGAGAGTGGATACCAGCGGGGAAGGAAGCCTGCTGACCGGAAAGCTCTACTGTGCGGACTGCGGCGGGAAGATGCACTACCGCAGGAGTACGACAAGGGCGGGCAGGGACTGGCGTGGGATTCCGAACGGGGAAGTCCAGCACACATCCGCAGGTTTTAATTGCAGCACCTATAACAGCAGCAGAAAAAAGTATAAACAGGTGTGCTGTTCCCATTCCATAAAAGAGGATACGGTAAAACAGCTTATCCTCGAATCAATCCGGTATGCCTTAAAAAGCGTCCACACGGACGAGGCGGCATTTATAAAAAGTATACGGAGCGCATCAGAGGTCAGGGACAAAGGCGAAGTGAAAAAGCTGAAAACAGACCTTGCGAAAAAAGAGAAGCGCTTTGCAGACCTTGACTTACTGATTAAAAAGGTGTATGAGGACAATGCAATGGGGAAGCTGCCGGACAGACGGTATGAGATGCTTTCTTCTGATTATGAGAAGGAACAGCAGGAGCTTGAAATTTCCATGCAGGAAATCAGGGAAAAACTTATGCAGTTTGAGGACGATACAGACAGGACGGAGGAATTTCTCTCCCTTGTCCATAAGTACACCGACATTCAGAAACTTACGCCTGCCATTGTGAATGAGTTTGTGGACAAAGTGCTGGTACACAAGATAGAGGAAACGGACGGCGACCGTGTGCAGGAGATTGAGATTTTCTTAAATTATATCGGGAAGGTGGAACTTCCGGCGCAGGAACTATCGGAGGAAGAAATGGCGGAGGAAGAAAAGAAACGGAAACGCCGCCAGTACAGGAGGGAATACCAGAAAGCCTACCGAAAAAAGCACAGACCGGAAATCCGGCGGCTGATTGAGGATGCAAATACGGCAGATAAACAGAAACAGATAGCGGAAGCCGGACAGTCAGCAGATGAACTTCTGCATACGGATGGTACGAAACAGGTTGCGGCTATGGTGGCAGGGGAAAACAAGATTATCGTAGAGGGCAGCCTTCCGACCAAAGAGGAAGTGAAGCGTAAGTATGGCAGATAATTTTATTAAAAATAACAACTATGAAAGTGAGGACTTTTTTATGACAAAAATCAGAGATTACAATATGAACGGAACTATTATATTGGGTGTGGATGCAGGTTATGGGAACTATAAAACGGCGAGATGCTGTTTTCCGACTTCTGTGAGCAGGAGCAGCCAGCCGCCCGTCTTTACGAGGGACTATCTGGAATATAATGGCGGCTACTACACCATAGGCGAGGGGCACAAGGATTTTGTTTCAGAAAAGAGCAGGGATGACGATAATTATATCCTTACCCTTGCCGCTATTGCAAAGGAACTGAAAGCGAGGGGACTGTCAGCCGCAAGGATACATCTTGCGGTGGGGCTTCCGCTGAAATGGGTGCAGGCGCAGCGTGATTCGTTTCGTGAGTATATGATGCAGAACCGCCATGTTGATTATAAGTATGCAGGAAAGCGTTATACGGTTGACATCGTGGACTGTACGGTCATGCCACAATGTTATGCGGCGATAGCGGAGAGCCTGCCCGATTTTAAGGGTATGCACATGATAGCGGATATCGGCAACGGGACAATGAACGTGATGATACTCAACAACGGAAGGGCGAGCGAAAGCAAGTCGTGGACAGTAAAGCTGGGGGCGAATGAATGTTATATGGCAATCCGCAATCTTATACTGGACAGGAAAGCAGAGGAACTTCCGGCGGAAATTATTGAGAATTATCTGCGCTACGGCGATACAAAAGTGGGCGGGGAATACCAGCAGCTTATGGAGGAAGCGGCAAAGACTTATGTGGATAAGATATTTGCGGAACTGAAAGCGCATGGATACAATCCTAATCTTATGAAACTGTACATTATGGGCGGCGGCGCAAAGGTTGTGGAGCTTGTGGGAGATTATGACAGCGATAATGTTACCTTCAACCACGATATACGGGCAAATGCCAAAGGATATGAATATTTTTGCTATATGAAGCTGCGCAGACAGAAATCAATGGCTTCTGCCTGATAAGGGGGCGTATCTATTATGAAGAATAAAAACCACAATATCCGCTTCAACATGGAAAAAGGGGACGAGTGCAGGGCGTGGGAACTCCTGCACTCCCCAAAAGTGCGGCAGATGTTCAAGTCGCAGAACAGATTCGTGATAGAGGCGGTCAATGATTATTATGATAGATGTGTAGCAAAAATCAATGATCCGTATCTGGAAACGAGGGAGAAAGAGGACGCTTTTGCGGAACGTATCGTGGAAGCGGTGGAAAAGAAAGTGGTGTCCAACCTTCCGGCGCTGTTTGGTATGTATATGGCACAGATGCAGGTTTTCCCTTTATCCGTTCCTATGGGGGCGTATCCGGCGGCGCAGGGCGACATGGTGTACGGACAGGCACATGCCGGGATATTGCCGGACAGTAAGAATATCCCCAATATGGCATTGCAGGATACGGAAGATACGCAGGGGCAGGATAAGCAAGAGGGTGTCACAGAGCCACCGGACAATGAACTGATTGATTTTGACGCATTTTAATATAAATATGGGTAGGACTACGGTAAGCGGATTTATCGTAGCCTTATTTTGGGGAAATCGCCATAGCTAAGCGTAAATGCAGCTATATTTTATGAAAACAAAAGCAAAGTGTAGCTAAAAGGCTACAAAACAAGGACAAAGGGCAGCCATAAAAGGCTGCATGATTCAGGGCAGGCATTAGTGCCTGCATAATAAGGACAAAAAGCAGCCGGAAGGCTGCAAATAGGGGCGTAATTGTAGCCGTCTGTTTTGGGACTGATAAATCAGATTTCATGCAGGCGGTTTTTTTGTGTCCTGAAAAGACCTGTTTTGGTGGCAGATCCAGAGGTGTTCAGGGAGTGTTGGCGGGTAATTTCCGGGGAGGGCGCAAGCCCTTCCCTAAGCCCTCGGCGTTTGAGAGCGAAATACACCCTCCGCACAAACCTTCGGTTTATGCTCCGGGGTATTTCGCCCTGCCGGGAGCTTTGGCAGTACGCTCAGCGTACTGCTAATATCCATGCCGCCCGAAGTGAGATGGCGTGGATGGCGTTGCTGTCTGCGGCTACATTTTTGGGCAGATATGCAGCGGCACTTTGCGGCGGATTATTCGCTGCGGGAAGGAGAGAGAATCTAAATGAAAAGAAATTCATTTATAGAAATGGCAAAACTGCATGACTTGTCAGGGCGTATCGCTTATATTTCAAGCCATGCAAAGCAGGAATATTTGTACGAAGTCTATGCAACGGAGCCGGATAGGGCATTCTGGAGGGAACTTGCCAAATGTAATCGGGAAGACTTTGAAAAAAGTGGAACGAACGGGAAGTGTATTGAGGCAAGGGAGCTGATGATCGCCCTGCCGGAAAGTTTTATCCATCATGACCATGATTACCTGCTGAAAAGGGTGGTGGACGAATTTAAGAAACAGTATGGTGTGGAGTGCTTTGCTGCGCTTCATCATAATAAACGGAAAACAAACCTGCATATCCATATGATATTTGCAGAGAGAAAGCGGTTAGAGCAGCCGATAGAAAAAGTTGCTACCCGGAATATGTTCTATGACGAGCAGGGGCATCATGTGAGGACTAAGAAAGAGATTCTTGACGAGGACGGAAATATTCGTAAGGGCTGCAAGATCATCAAAAAAGGTGAGGTGTATGAGCGTAAGATTTTTACCACAAAAGATGGACGCTTTAAGCAGGAGGCTTTTTTGGATGCGGCAAAAGTATTTTATACGGATCAGATCAATCAGATGGCACTTGATGATAAAGACAGGCTCAGCATATTTGACAAAAACGGTTCGTATCTTGCGACCAAAAAAGTTGGCAAAAATAATCCGAAAGCGGAGGAGATAAAAGCGGACAATGAAATCCGGATGGAATGGAACAGGGCAGTTGAACGTGCAATCGTAAGTGGCGTATCTGAGACGGAGGTTGTGGAACTTAAAAAGACGGAAATTGTGGACAGGGTAAAGAAATCCGTGGAGCAGAATGGCAGTAAGCCGGAGTTGTTCGGGGATATTGTCAGGACCGCGGTTGCGCTGTTGGAGCGTTTGCTTACAAAAAATATGCCAAGGGCAATGGATATTACAGAAAGAGCCGCCAGCAAACCTGCTGATGTCGTAAAAGAAACACAGAAAGAAACGGAAAGCTATGTCCATGCAAAAGGTGAGCTGGAAGTCCAGCCGGAAAGGAAGGAGATAGTATTTCCTGTAAATACGTATCGGAAAACGGACGTGCAGAATAAATCAGAACAACCGCAGCCCCAAAACACTGTCACAGTCGGGGAATCCATTGTTGAACAGATCAAGGCGAAGCAAAAACATACTTCTGTTGAAACAAAGCAAGTAGAAACAGAAATGTCGCCGCAGCCAAAGCCTTCCGTACTTGCGAGAAAATATCCTCGCCTAAAAGAAATTGACAGCAGGCTTAAACAACAGAATAAGGCAATTTTTGAGTGGGAGAAAAAACTGGATAAGCTGAAAAAGGAATTATCTGAATGTACAGGTATGTTCAAGGGTGGCAGACGAAAGGAATTACAGCAGGAAATTGATAATATTGACATCCAGATTTCCAATATGAAAAAGAGGCTTTCTTCTATCGTGAAAGAATATAAATTTGACACCGCACAGGCATTCTATAAAGAATTCAATGCAGCCAAAAGAGAGTATCTTGATTATAAAGCGACTTGTGCAGAGTATGAAAAAAACTACGGAGACAAAGTGACGGATGCTATGAGCGTCAGAGATAGGCTCAGGCAGAAAGAGCAGATAGTAAAAGCAAGAGAAACGAGCAGAGTGTATCAGGCAAGGCAGAAAGATAAAGGGGCAAGGTAGCGCAGCCTTGCAGAGAAAAAGGCGCATGTTTCCGGTCAGGAAAAAGACCATGAATCACAGAAAAATTTAAAAAATAGTCAAAGTGATATGTAGGAGCATGTGACATAATTTCACTGTGGAAAAAGTAACAGGCTTCTTTCTCGTATAAAGTACAGGGAGGGAAAGCCTTTTTTATTTTAATGTAAATTAAATTTGTAATATCGTTGTCATGTTCTGAAATACAGCGCAAAATGGGAAGCGCATGATTCTTTTTGCAGCTAAATGTGCGGTCTACAAATTTCATCTGGGAACCCGCCTGTCCAGAAAAAAACAAGTTCATTTAAAACACGCGGGACAGAATGGAAAACCATCGTTTTTTTCAATGGAAGAAAGGCAATAACAGCACGAGAAACCGTTTTGTACCCGATCCGCCAAGCACAGCCGGCAGTATTTCCTGTTTCCCGGATGTATAAGCGGCACATAGGCGGTAAAAGGATGCTTCTCCTGCGCCTGTCATAACGCCCCGCAGTTTCCATTTTTGCAGCACTTCGTCCGTATCGTAGAAGATCTCCGGTCTTCCTGCCCAGATATCTGTATCTGGCAGGATTTTATGAAGACCGGGAATCAACTGGTCGAGCAGCGTGTGGTTCCGGATATAATAGGAAAATGCCGCCACGTCTGGATGTCTTTTATAAATTCCCCGCAGTAGGTAAGAAACCGTTTGATTAATGGTAAATTCCAATACCGAGACATACCTGCCATATTCTCCGGTACAGGCCTTTAAGGAAAATACGGCAGGATTGGAATGGATGTATTTTGCATTGACTGCGATCAGCAGGATATTCATGGAAGCTTTCCAACTTTAAGCGATAATACGTTCCGGTTTTCTTTGGACCCGCGCGACTACAGGACCGCAAAAGAAGGCGACCGCTACCGTTACGATTCCCATTGTTCCCCCAAGCAAAAAACCGACTGCCATAAAAGCCATGTCCCACAATATTCTTACAGTCTCAAAGGAGATTCGTGTTACATGTTTTGATATGATAAACGGTAATGCGTCATATGGAGAGGAACCCAGTCCGGAACACATATATGCAGCAGATCCGAAAAGAAACACGGCAAGTCCCGGAATCATTATAAAATAACGTACCGGTGCAGTCGCAAAAAATCCGGCCGGCAGCACATGATTCCAAATTCATGCAAATAAATCCGATATGTACCCTAAAAAACACATATTTCCGACTGTCCCAAAACCTATGTAGCTCATATCATACCGGATCACAAATATAAAAGTGATCAGATGGCACAAAAGCTGGCATGTTCCAAAACTGAAAGGTAAATAATTCGCCACACCCTGCGTTAGGCAGGAGCATGGGTCAACGCCAAGATTTACGGTTCTTAAAATCGACAGCCCGAAACCCTGAACCCAAACACCTAAGATCATTAATAGGAGCCGCTTTGTAAAATGCGGCGGACGCAAAAAACACTTATTCAATATTACAACTCCATTTCTTTCCTAAATTTCTCTGCCCACGAATTTGAAGCTCCTGATAATCCATGATAACAGTAAAATTTCCACTTGTAAATATCACTGTCTTATTAAGACATCAATGGTCCTGCAAAACCGCATTATCTGCGATATCTCTGGACAGGAGATGCACTGCCTTCAATTCTGATGACCGAAATTCCACTTCCCATACATTGTTCCGTATCTTAGTTATTTGTACCGTGCCAGTCTGTCTCCACTCTACCATATCTACGAAATCAGGCAGAACAATCTGTACTTTATGAACCCTTAATGGAGTGATTTCACATTCCAAATATTTTTTCTTCTGGTTCCATCTCATATGCAGGAGACCATCACAATAGCGAAAATTCTCTACTTCTCCTACGGACAGCCTGTCCTCCAGTGCGGGAAGAAGCGCAATATATCCCGGTGACGAATACAAAAGCATCTCCTGAACAGCATTCACATATCCAAGAATCGCATCCAACTGTACGACCGCCGGATCTACTGTCAGGGAAATATTCATACCCCGCCAATCATTATGTAATGTAAAGAAGTTATTTAACAGTGAACTTTTCGCCATGTTATCAAGGCATTCCATTGCCGCTTGTCCATTGCGGAATCGGGCATAGATGGATGCCATATGAGCCATAGACCAACCGGTTTGGGCATCTACCCTGCGCAGGCTGACTGCTTTCTCGTATGCCTCGATTTCCTCAGGATTCTTTTCAGGATACAGTTCATATCCTGGAAATACCGGATAAATATGGGACAAGTGTCGGTGATCATATCTGTCTTCGAAAATATCTTCCTGCCATTCCTTAATGGCTCCCTTTTCATTCTTCTTAAATTCCGGTATAGACTGCAGGATTCGTTTCCATTTGTCAATGCGTTCCTGTATAAATGGCATATCTTCATATATTTTTGTGATAGCAAGGAGATTGATAAAAAACTCCTTTATTATCGAAAGATCTATAGTGGAATTGATGGTTGTAGGCATGGGATGTGCCATCTGTTGTGTACCATCAGGAGGCATAAAGTTACCGGGTGTATTTTCCGGAGATACACTGGGATAGAATTTAAGCCGCTCACAGCCTGCTTCGTCTACTGTAAACTGTATGAATTCCTCATAAAATGCCGCCACACCGTCCATATATGGCAACATGATATTCCGAGCAAATTCTGCGTCCCGTGTGTAAAGCAGATACTGATAATAATGCTGGGCAATCCATCCGCTGGCACCTACCCAGTTAATGATTACAGGAACAATCTGGGTAGGAGCGGATACTCCCGGGGTAGTGCCTGCCGTCATGTAAATGCCATTAATGCCGAACAGCTTTCGGGCATTCTCTTTAAATGCCGGAATCCTGTCATTCATATATTTAAAAATTGCCTGATTGTACTCTATCAGATTCCCGCACAAGCTATGCCAATAAATCATCTGAAGATTTTCATTTGCCATATTGTGAGGCCATTGCAGTTGATATCCGCCTCCCCACAACCCATAAAGAGGGAATGGATTGGCAGCAGGGTTGCTGCCACAGATAAATAAATATCTGCCATAATGCCATAATTTGTCGATTAGTTCCGGAGATTGCTTATCTGCAAATGCTTCCATTACCAGTTCCTCGTTGGTTTTGTTCCATGTAACCTGATTCTCACTGTCTCCTAAATGCAGTTTTGCGCTATGATATAAAGCTTTGTGAATCACCGAACTGTCAGCAAGCAGTTCCTCAAAATTTTTGGACTGGGATTCCAATTTGTCATGAAGACGTTGCCATGCGTTCTGTTTTTCCTCGTTCACATACAGACAAATGGTAATCAGAACTTGGTTAGCAGCCATTATTTTTAGCTTGTTTTCCATGCATTCCAAGGCACCATCTGCAATAGAGATTTTTGCTACAACGCCGAAATCCGTATACGGGGTATTTTTTTGAGGCCGGTTAGAATTAAAGTACAGATATCCCGTATGTATATTCTCACAAACTGCATTTGTCTGTGCATTTTTCCACACAGCCTGTATTGCATCGTTCGCCGTCTCTCCCTCATTGTGGAATGCATCCAGTTCCAATTGATATTCTATCAATTCTTTTGAATTTCCGGCATTCTCTGCGTAAAGTCGGTAGACCACCATATCCTCTGCCCGGGATACGAATACTTCACGGCGCATAGTCATATGAGCATCATTCCATTGCTGCATGGCCACAGCATGTTCCATGTCAAGCTGACGCTTAAAAGAGCGAAAACCTTTGATTGGCTTCTGTTCTACAATAAGGTTAGCTGCCGGCAGTGGGGATTCCAGGCGTGAAGTATATCCAGCCTCCTTTAATGCATTTACAATCTCCCAACTTGCCTCACGAAAATTTCCTTCGTTCATTTTCTGCCGCTGCCTGATGAATGCTTCATGCACGTCTGGGACATCTTCCTGTGAACCGTTATACCATAAGTCATGTCGTCCTAACTGTAAAATCTCCCTCTTTGCACCGCCATACAAATTTGCCCCGGTTATACCATTTCCCGTTGCGAGTCCTTCACGCCATAAATCATGCCACCATGATGATGGATACAGCATTTCTAAGATATGTTTCATATATCTATCGCCTCCTATTGTTGTTGAAATGTATATGTTTCATATATTCATATTATAAAATTCCGCATAAATTTAACATTGGCTATAGTGACAGATTTTCTTTATTTATGTCATATTTTCTAAAGTACCATTGCAGGTACAATAAAATAATTTTATAATTATTGCAAGAAGGAGACGATTATCATGGAACTTAAAGTAAATTATTCTTTTACACTGGAAGATCAAAAAATACATGTTTTGATGATTACGCACGGAAAAATCGCAAAATCCATTCCAAAACACAAACATAGTAAAAACAGTTATGAGGTGCATTATATTTATGGGGGAAAAGGGACATTGATTTCCCAAGGAAAAAACTATGACCTTTCACCGGGTATCTTATTTGTCACAGGCCCTGACATTGAACATGAGCAGAATCCAGATCCGGCAGATCCCATACAAGAGGATTGTCTATATTTTTATATAGACGATCAGAATCCTGTGTCAAAAAAAGCTCACATTATCAATATTCTGCATACCCATCCATTTTGGTATGGTCAGGACACTCAGAATATTATTTGCTCAATTCAGTTGATTTACGAAGAATTGGCCACACATAAGTTTGGTCATTCGATTTCTATAAATGCGTGTTTTCAACGTTATCTTGTCCAACTGGCAAGAAATATGGTGTCCGTCCTCCCGCAGGAAAAAGCAGGAATTGAGCCTGTACAGTTAAAAATAGAAGAGGCATTTTTATATCGGTACAAGGATTTGACATTAGATGATATCTGCGATATTACAGGCATGTGCCGTCGTCAGACCCAACGGTTATTAGAGAAATATTACGGGTGTGGATTTTTGGAAAAAAGAACGGCTTCCCGTATGGCTGCAGCAACAGCTTTTCTGCTTCATTGCAACTTAAGCGTGGATGAAATAGCAGAATCAGTAGGGTATGCCAGTCTCAGCAGTTTTTTACAGGCATTCAAAGGTTATTATAATATGACAATAAAAGAATATAGAGAATTTGTGGGAGTTCATATAAAAGAGTCTCAATTATAAATTTAAATCGCTGATTTTCTTTTACTTTAAAAATTTCAACCGTATTTTTTCTGCAATTTTATAAATGTGCTAAAATGCACGAAAAAGTTTATAACCACACTTGACAATATCTCTCTGAGGAAAGTGTCGGGGAGGCGGTTAGAAATTCGGGTATTCCGAGGGAAGAAATATTCGTGATTACAAAATTATATCCCGATCAGTTTGCAAATGCCGAAGCTGCCATTGATGAAGCATTGGAAAAACTGGATATTGAATACATTGACCTTATGCTTCTCCACCACCCCGGCAGCAATGACGTAGACGCTTATCACGCTATGGAAGCAGCGGTATCAGAAGGAAAAATCCGTTCCATAGGTTTATCCAACTGGTATATTGAAGAACTGGAAGAATTTTTACCGCAGGTTACGATTACACCCGCACTGGTACAGAATGAAATACACCCTTATTACCAGGAAAATGATGTTATCCCTTATATTCAAAGTCTTGGTATTGTGGTACAAGGGTGGTATCCTTTAGGCGGCAGGGGACATACGGCAGAGCTTTTAGGAAATGAGGTTATTTCTGAAATTGCCGCGTCACATGGGAAATCATCAGCACAGGTTATCCTGCGTTGGAATTTGCAAAAAGGTGTGGTTGTTATACCAGGGTCAAGCAATCCCGACCATATAAAAGAAAATACAGAAATATTTGATTTTGAACTGACAGAAGAAGAAATGGACTTAATCAATGCCCTTGACCGAAACGAAAAGCACGATTGGTACTAAGAAAATGATTTTTGTATGCTGCCCTCTTTGCGGCAGTAAAACAAGAATTAAGATACGAACTGATACTGTGCTTGAAAAATTTCCTTTGTTTTGCCCGAAATGCAAACAAGAAATTTTAATAAATGTCAAAGAATTAAATATTTCTGTTATCAAAGAGCCGGACGCATAGATGCAGAGCCGATAACACGCAGATTTTTATTGCGGTTATCGGCTCTTTTTACTTACATATCTATGATGATTCTATATGGTGGTCTTTCACAAAAATCGTTGTATCTTTACATATTTTCTCCACAAAATACGGCGATACTTAGGAGGTATTGTCGTGCATTCTTTGATTTACCCTTTGCTTAAATTAAAAAAAGCCCGCCCCCTTGGAAGGATAATTGCGGCAATCAACATGAAATAATTCAGTCCAAAAACAACAATGTACTTTCATGCGTCCGAATGGCTTTATGCTGTCCGGGCGCTTTTCTGTTCTCATGGGACAGCCTCGGGCCAACCTGGCCCGAAGCCTGGCCCCGGTGCCGTTCTCCGCCGCTTCCGTTTCGGTAATTCATTCACCAAACACCGAAACGGAGGTAAACATGACTATCATCAATCTGCGGGATTTTTACCCGTACTATACAACGGATTCCTTTATCGAAGTGCCTGACGAGGTAGCGGAGGCAATGGCAGAGTTTGACCGCAGGGAGGCGGCCTACCGTCTACGTACATACCGCCACAAAGCCTACTATTCCCTTGACCGGGAGGACGGCATTGAGCACTCGGCCTTGTTTGTTGCTCTTTCTCCGTGTGAGATTTACGAGCGCAAAGTCACCATGCAGGAACTCTATGCGGCCATTTCCAGCCTGCCCTACAAACAGGCCAAACGTATCTATGCCCATTTTGTCCTCGGCATGAGCAAGACCGACATTGCCAGAGCCGAAGGCGTGGACGAAAAGGTGGTGCGCCTGGCAATCGAGCGCGGCCTTCGGAACATGGAAAAATTTTTAAAAAATAATTTCTAAGGTGTACCGAAAAAGCCTGAAAAATGAAATGGTATATG
>ERZ808054.1638-NODE-1638-length-11835-cov-4.386375_pt1 | contig 11835 bp, 15 predicted proteins | sample MGYA00380201_ERZ808054 | MGnify/ENA primary metagenome ERZ808054 (study PRJEB31490, sample SAMN06133419) | mouse gut metagenome | isolation source: Z5_2 | host: mice | place: China: Chengdu | collected 2015-05 ... | reverse complement strand
AGTCGCTTACGGAATGTGCTCCGTTCCTTCGCACATACCGTATCCCTCCGCTTCGCTCCGGGAACGCTCTTACGCAAGCGTTGCCTTGCAACCCTTGCCCGCCGCCTCCACGTTTCCATTCCCTGCCAATTTACCTTTTCGCAAAATTTTCTTTTCCATGCGGTAGCATACGCTCCCTCAAATCGGCTTTTATTATTGGAGGGCTTTCAGTTCTCGAAGAGCAAGTTTCGCCCTGTAATACAAAAGCCCGCTCCGCGGCCTTTTGCATCACAGGTCTTACTTGATGGGGCTTCCGCGCCCCATACCCTCGGCTGGCATATCCTTCGGATATGCAGTTCTGGCTCCGTTACACTCTCGCAGCGTGATGAAGCACGATAGCGCTGCCATTACATGGCAGCACCATCCAGCTCCATCATGGGAAAGGATATGATATGGCAAGGTCAAAAAAAGACAATGAACTCACATACACACGCCAGATAAATCTCCGCTTTACTGACACGCAGTACGATATCGTATGCAAAGCGTCCGAAGAAGCAGGGCTTTCTATCTCTGAATATATCCGCAGACAGTTGATGAAAGGAAAGGTAATCGTAAAATATGAGATTGTGGCAGATGTACCGGAACTGAAAAAACTGGTTGCAGAGTTTGGCAAGATTGGAAGCAACTTAAACCAGATTGCCCGCCACTTTAACCAGGGCGGGATCCATTCACAGGAAATGCATCAGTCAATAAACAGGTGCATTGCAGAAATTTACGAAATGAAATATGAAGTGGTTAAGATGGCAGGGGATTTCCATGGCGATACTGAAACACATAGCAAGTAAAAACGCAGACTATGGGGAAGCACAGCGCTATCTCATTTTCCAGCATAACGAATACACCGGGAAACCAGTCCTTGATGAAAATGGGAAAATGCATCTCCGGGAAGAATATTACCTTGACGGTGTAGAATGCGATCCGTTCAGCTTTGATATGGAGTGCAAAGAACTGAATGCCCGTTTCCACAAAAATCAAAAGTATGACGAAATCAAATCCCACCACTATATCATCAGCTTCGACCCGAAAGACAGGGACGAATGCGGGCTGACCGGAAAATGGGCACAGCAGCTTGGGCTTGCATACTGCAAAATGAATTTTCCCGGACATCAGGCCCTTGTCTGTACCCACACGGACGGGCATAACGGGAGCGGCAACATCCATGTGCATATCGTGATAAACAGCCTGCGGAAAAATGATGTGGAGCGTCAGGATTTTATGGAGCGTGACTGTGATTCCCACGCCGGGAACAAACACCACCTGACCAACAATTACCTTGTTTATCTGAAGCAGTCCCTCATGGATTTATGTACCAGGGAAAATCTGCACCAGGTAGATTTACTCACCAAAGCAGAACGGAAAGTGACGGAAAAAGAATACCACGCAAAACGCAGCGGCCAAAAAAAATTAGAAGAACGCAACCGGCAGATGATTTCAGAAGGCATCACACCACGCACCACCGTATTCCAGACACAGAAGGAATACCTTCGTGCTTCCATTGAGGAAGCTGCCGCCTCCGCACATGACCTTGAAGAGTTTGGACAGATACTTTCTGAAAAATTCAACATCAAATTCAAAATCAGCCGGGGCAGGTTCAGCTATCTCCACCCGGACCGTGAAAAGCCGATCACCGGCAGAAGCCTTGGGACACACTATGAAAAAGATTACCTTATGGGAGTGATTGAAAATAATTCCGATATTGAAAATACCGGAAAAGACCAGACTACGCAAAAAGAATTTTTACCGGAAGAAATAACCCATGACCGGGAGAACTCTGCGCATCAGTGGGAAATCCCTGCCGGAACAGATACTCCAACTGCACCGTTTGAGAAATCCGGGCTTCGTCTGGTAACAGACTTACAGCACTGCATCAAAGCCCAGCAGAGCAAAGCCTACGCCGGAAAAGTAAAACTCACCAACCTCCAGAACATGGCAAAAACACTCTCCTATGTGCAGGAGCATGGATATAACACTGTAGAAGATGCAGAGGGCAGGCTTGCCGAAATAAAAGAGTTTGCGTCTTCTTCCAGAAAAGAATTGAAAGATATTGAAGACAGGCTCCGACAGACCAATGAGCAGATCCACTATACCGGACAGTACCTTGCCAACAAATCTGCTTACTCACAGTTCCTTAAGTCAAAGAACAAAGGACAATTCCGTCAGGAACATTCTTCGGGGCTTGCCCTCTATGAAGCTGCTGTGAAGTTTCTGAAGGAAAAATCCGGTGACGGAAAGCTCCCTTCCATGAAGCTGCTGAAAGAAGAAAAGGAAAAACTGCTGATACAGAAAAAAGAAGCGAAGGAGAAATATCATTACTACCGGGATTATCAGAAAGAATTGAATACTATATGTACCAATATCCATGCCGCTCTGGGACAACAGCATACCAGACCGGCACATAAGCAGGAGCGCGAAGATATATCCTGACCTATGCCTCAAATCTTGTCAAATACAGACTGGCATGATAGGATGAATGCATAAACAAATAAACCGAGGAGAAATGATGGTGTACCATACAGGACAGGATGAACTTACTTTTTTTGACAAACACCCAGCAGCATTTCCTTTATATGAAATATTTGTAAAGGAATTGTTTGAAATGTTTCCGTCAGCTTCAATGCGGGTGCAAAAATCACAAATAACATTTTCAAACCGACATGTATTTGCATGCGTTTCTTTTGCACGGGTGAAAAAGAAAGCAGAATTGCCAGATCCGTATATTGTGGTTACTTTAGGGCTTTCATATCCACTTCAATCTGACCGGGTAGCTGTAAAAACAGAGCCTTATCCTGGAAGATGGACAACTCATCTGGTTATAAGCTCCCAGTCTGAACTTGACGATGAATTTTATATGTGGGCAAGGCAGGCATATGATTTTTCAGGGAGCAAGTAATTTCCTGCTTATTAGGAAGACAAATCAAAAAAATCGGTATTTGAAGGAGGTATTGGCCTATGAAAAAACTATTTGAACTTGGAAATCAGTATGCAAAAGAAAGTGACTGGAAAGATTTTGCCTTATTGAAATTCTGTCTGTGCGCCATGGATATCATAATTGGCACACAGGTTACACCGAAATATAAGAAAAGCGTAATCTGTGCATCTATCGGAGTATTCATTGCAACCTATATTCCTCTTATGACGAAAGTTTACAGAATTGTGATGCGTGACAATACTGAAATCAACAGCACCTCTACGAAGCCATAAATTTTAGTTTGTCTGGTTGAAAAACCGCAATTGATGGAGAACATTATGATAAAAAAATTAGCTTTGACATTAAGTGCAGTATTCATTATTTTAACATTTATTGGAGCTGGATATATTCTTCTTAATAATGGAAAAGTGAAAATATAAATTGGAAACTATTGAACTTAGCCTTTTGGATTGAAATTATTTTATCTTATCTCTTACCCTTTAAGATAACAGACAGTTCACAGTACCAGGTGGGTTTTCCCATACCATTTATACATATAAACGCTTCAGGGTTAAGTATAAGTCCTTTTATGTCCATGCACTTCAATCCTTTAGGGCTGTTATTTAATGGGATTATAATTTATTTGATGATCACTTTTAGTATTAAAATCTATCAAAAAATTAAACACAGCCCTACAAGATAAACATACCATGATGACAGTTTCCAGTTCGCCAGAAGATTAAAATGAACAGCAAACCAATATTTGACATGGGAGATAAGAATAAATGGCAATGAAAGAAGAAGATTTAGCCCGCCTTATGGACGCATATATGGGATGCGAAGGTTATTATGTGAAACCCAAAATAGAGGAAAATGGGAAAAGCAGTTTTTTTATTGCAAAAGATACCGCAAAATCCTCTGATGTGGAGGCAGGCTTTGAACTTGTAAAAGAAGCAGTTGGCATAAAAGAAAAGGACTTACAGATTTTTACAGGCAGCCCAAAGGTTGAATGCGCTGTCTGTGCAGATGTCCCTAACCTGACGGATATAGATTCGGATAATTAACAAACTGCACCACGAAACAATTTCTGGTTTCATGAAAGGATCACAACTATGGCAAACGAAAAAATATATGGCATGTCTTTTGCAAAGGTATATCCTATGCTTATTGCAAAAGCAGAAAAAAAAGGGCGCACCAAAGCAGAAGTCGATGAAATCACCTGCTGGCTGACCGGATACAGCATAGAAAATCTGAATGGACTTATGGGAAGTGATATTACTTACGGAGACTTCTTTTTACAGGCACCGGATTTAAATCCAAACCGCAGGCTGATAAAAGGCGTGGTGTGCGGTGTCCGCGTGGAGGACATTGAAGAACCCTTAATGCAGGAGATCCGCTATCTGGATAAACTGGTGGATGAACTTGCGAAAGGCAAGACACTCTCAAAAATCATGCGACTGCAAGGCAATGTTTTTGGGGAAATGCCTGTTTACAAAACCGCAACATACGTCCTAAAGAAGTAAATCCAAATACCCGATCACGAAAAAAGGGCTTGAAGCAAAGGCTCTTTTTCGTTCCCTCACTCGTAGTAAAACCGTAGTCCCCTGCTTTCTCCAATGCTGCACTTTGCCCCGTTCTGCCCCACAAGTGCCGCCAATTCCCGGCTATCCGCCGTGCTGCCGTGGCACACGAATAATATTTTAACCATATCCTTTATATCCTTTCATAAGCCTTCAAAACTTGATATTTCAAGCTTTCCGGCGCTTTTTTTATTTTGGGTTTTTACCCTTAATCTGTGTAATTCGTTATAAATCTACGCAAATTTACGGGCAAATGGTCTAGTAATTGGTGTAGTAGATTGATTCATTTCTTAACCTGATTTTCTCTGTTTTCCATGCATATCAATTTCCTTGAAGTCCAAGATTTTCGTCATCTGCTCCGCCGCACGGTCATAGCTTGCACGAGTATATACATTCAGCGTAACGCCTACGTCCAAATGTCCCATTACATTCAGCGCACTTTAAAAGCCCTGAAAGCTCTTGTAAATTTGTATTAGGCAGGTTATCGCTTGCAATAGCAGAATTTTCAGACATTCTATCTTGAACAAGTAAAAATGTTTCAGTATCAACAATCGGTTTAACATTTGTTAAATAAATTTTCATTTCTTCCTTATCTTCTGCATTAATTGTCCTATTATTTTTACCTACTACTGCGGCACTCGTTTCTCCATTCCATTCTTCTTTATCGTTTACAAACTGAATATGAAACTTTTCATAGTACTTACGAATCAACTCGTCACCTGGAGCATAGACAGGATTTTTAAGAATCCTTCCTAATGTAGTTCTGGAAAAACCTTTGTCTGTTTGGTGTCCTGTTATCCCCATTTCATTCAATTTATCTTGTAATTTTCCTATACTGATATTGGGTTCAGTCGCATAAAGTTTAAATATCGTCTGAACAGCAGAAACTTCCTCTGGGTCTGGAATTAAAGTTGTTTTTCCGTCAATCTTCCCATTCTTGTATCCAAAAGGTGCTTTACCGCTTGCCCACCGTCTATCTTTTACCCTGTAATCATAGTTATCTTTGATACGAGCAGATATATTTTCTCTTTCCATTTGCGCGAAAACAGCCAAAATTCCCATCATTGCCCTGCCCATAGAATCAGATGTATTAAAACCTTGCGTAACGCTTACAAAGGAACAATTATGTTCTTCTAATGTCTTTTGCAAATTATAAAAGTCTGCAATGTTCCGAGCGAATCTGTCTAATTTATAGACAACAACACGACTGATTAAATTTGCTTCAACATCTTTCATCATCTTCATTAATTCATCTCTGCCGACAATACTTTTACCAGATTTTCCTCTATCTGTGTAAACTCTAACATCTTCATTTTGTCCTATTGTCCGCTTGCAATCGTCAATTTGCGACTCAATCGAAACGCTGTCTTTCTTATCTACACTCTGTCTCGCATAGATTGCAACTACTCTTTTTTCGTTCATAAAAAATACCCTCCGACTTTTTCTATTTAAGTCAAAGAGTATCATAACATATGATAAAAACTTGTGCATTAATATCTTTGACTTATGCACTAAGTTTATCATTAAAGGGATGTATGCACAAAAAATCATGAATAAAAATCGGTATGATTATAAGCGGCTCTACTTCAAAATTTCCTATGACAAGGTTGTATTCCTCACAGATCCTGTCGAGTGCTTCAGGGGTTTCAAAAGGCGCAGGCGGTGTAAATTTCCTTATTGCTGTATTAATTTTTGTTGAATAATCAGTTTTATCATGATAACTGCTATCAGAACAACAATCATAAATAAACTATAAACTAAAAGAGCATACTATTCCCGCAGGATTTTCCTTGACATGGCGCACAAACCTTGAGAACAGCTTTTCGCCGCTCTGGCATGTATTGGGTATGTGTTATATCAAACTCCTACTGAATTTGAACATAAATTCACTTATTCTTTTGACAACCCAGAAACTGATAAAAAAATCAGCAATCTCGGCAAACAGATTAACAGTAAAATCAGCTATATAAATACCCTCCAGATTTCCGTCTCAATCTGCGTTTGCACTCCCGATTTCAAGCAAATTTCCCTCCGGGTCTGCTACATAAAAATTACGGATGCCAAAAGGATAAGTAATGGGTTCTCCTGTCGGAAACTGTACGTCCAGCTTTGACAGACGTTCATATTCCGAATCCACATCAGCAAAGCTGGGCAGCCAAAGGGCAATCTCAAAGGTCTGGTTGATGCCATTTGGCGGAATATAGTCCTTTCCTATTGCTTTTACAAACTCTTCCCTGCTATACATAAACAAGGATAATTCCCCGCATGCCGTTTCAAAGTCTGCAAACGGACCGCCGTCCCATTGGGTCTGAAAGCCTAACACATCTCTATAAAATCGGACCATGTTGTCCATGTTGCCAACCAGTAAACTTACGCCTACCCGCACTTCTTTTCCATTCATTATCATCATCTCCCCAATTTCTTCAATTTCCCGTCTATCTGCTCCATAAACATGAATTTTTAGCTAAATCAAATTTCATAATCAATACAAGCTCTATCAACTCTAATGGAATATACAAATTCTCCAAATTCCATGTGCAGTTGTGATTTTGGGTTTCATCTAATGTTTCTACTGTATCGAAGTCAAAAATTAAAGCATTCCCTCCTCCAAATGTCGATTTCCCAATATTACATGGGTTTTAGGTTTCTATTAAGCCTGTCCACCATCCATGCGATTCGCTTTTCCCGTCCGGCGTCTGTCTTGGCATCAAGGTATGCCCGCGTATAAGTTTTCTTTACGGATGGGGACATGGCTTGAAAGTTTGTATAAGCAGGTTCATACTCTTCCAACAGTGCAGACAGGCTGGCAATCTGTTCCTCTGTAATGATTGCCAGAGGGTTTTGGGCATCCCACTGACCATTCTTCTTAGCTTCGTCTATTTTCTTCCTGCCAAAATCAGTCATAAACCCTTGTTCATCAAGCCTTTTCGCCAATGCCTTATTTTTCTCTGACCATTTGCTATTCTCTCTGCGCACTGAAAAATACTTCCTGTAGGTTTTGTCATCAATCTTTTCCATCTGTCCGTCAATCCATCCAAAACAGAGGGCTTCCTCCAAAGCTTCTCCCGCTTTTATAGTTTTTGGACCGCCAGCCTTGCCAAATAAAAGCCAAATACCTTCATTGGACAGACAATGCCCATAAAGCCATTCACGGAATTCTTCTCTGCTGGCAAATTTCACTAATTCGTTCATGGTATATCCCTCCTATCGTTTGCCCTGCTGCTCCTGCACATCATTTTCACTCAGCCATTTTACGGATTTCCTTAATGCTTCAATAGTCTTCGTTTCAAGAACGCATCTGGCATTGCTTCTATCTGCTAATCTCAACCTTTCGATAAGATCAATCTCTCCGTCACCAAGTGCCAAATGGTTTTTGGGCGGCGTTTCCGACCCATCATGGATATGGAAATGGGTCAGATGTATCCTATGCTCCAGAATAAACGGAACATCTTTCTCACCAATTGCCTTTGAATGGCCGATATCCCACGTCAGGCCAAATTTCGGGCTTTTCAGCAGATACTCGATTGCCTTTTTCTCATAATCACGGAATCCATCTGTATTCTCAATAACAATCATCACATTACTGTCCTCAATCCATTCTTCACACAAAGACCGAAATGTAACAAACGATTTCATATAAGTATCAAAATCTCGATCATACATCTGCACCTTTCTATCTGGCAGAGTAATGTAGATTCCATGGTTCATATGCATATTCAGAGTAAACGGCTGACTGTCATCCCCATATCGGTCACGCAGACACATCAATTTTTTTGCCACCGCGATGGAACGCCGTACCGTTTCCAGATAAGCCTCCGTCACCAGTTGATTAAAATCCGCGATATTCAGGTTTTCATCCAAATGGATGGTGTAATAAATGCCTGCCTGTTCTGCAATCTCCAGCATAGTATCATCCATCTGCTCCAGTTGTTCTACCTGGTATTCCGGAAAGTTCATATTCAGTTCAATAAATTTGAGACCCAGACTGCTACAAAGACCTACATTGTCTTCAAGCGTCCTGTTCTCAACCAATGTCGGCATTCCAAACTGTATCATTACTTTTATCCTCGTTTTCTATACAAGCATAAATGACGTTACCTGTTTTCCCTTATCACTCGACATGGATTTCCATAAGCAATTACATTGCTCGGAATATCCTTTGTTACAATGCTGCCTGCACCAATTACCACATTGTCTCCAATCGTAACACCTGGCATAATAATCGCTCCTCCGCCTATCCATACATTGTTTCCTATTACAACGGGCGCTGTCTGGGTTTTACAAAATTCAAAAGAACCATCTTCTTTCTGCGTTCCAAAACGGTCAATCGCATTTGTTGGATGAAATGCCGTATAAATCTGAACATTGGGAGCGATTAAAGCATTGTCACCAATGCGGATGATATTATCATCCAAAAAAGTACAATTCATATTTACTTCGCAATTATTGCCAAAATAAATATTATTTCCATAGTCAACAAAGAAGGGGGCGGTGATCCAGAGATTTTTTCCTTTCCCTCCCAATAATTCACTCAAAATCTGTTCTTTTTCTTGTTGATTAGCGGAATCCGTCTGGTTATACTTCCTCGCCAAATCCTTTGCTTTATGCCATTGGGTTAAAAGCTCTTCATCGCCACAGTCATAAAGCTGTCCCGCAAGCATTTTTTCTCTTTCTGTCATAATAAATTTCTCCTTTAAAAACAGCGGAAAAGATTACCCGCTGTGCTTATGCCGCTTGTCATATCTGTAAGTTACTTTTTCTTGATAAGTTTTAATTTTATATCCCTTCTGTCTGCTATTTTTTGAAACACCTCTGCCACATACAAACATTGCTCCTTAAATGGCAATGAGGACAATTCCTCATTGGATTCTATTTTCCTTATCGCTTCCCGTATCTCTGAAAGCTCTAATAAATTGACTGCCACACAAAAAAAATTTTTCCTCCGTCCATCATTATAATTAGAGAGCAAATAAGAAAGAATTTGTACTTTTTCCTGCTGTTCGAGATTATATCGCTCAATGCCTATGTTTTGCGCTCTTTCTATATCTGCTATTCGATGCCGGCTCGTAATAAAATAATCATATTCATCCATATTTTGATATTTTTCGCATGGATATTGTTTGCATTCGTAACAATATTCAATTTTTCCATGTTCAAGACTGCATCTCACAATTTTACATGACTGATTACCATTACCACAGCCGCCACAATAATTTCCTAAAAGCATAGGGCATAGCCCGCAGTTCAAGCCGCAAAGAGAAAATAATTGGTCTCTTCGTTCAAATCCTTTCATAATATCTTTCCTCGTATAATATTTTCTTTATGATACAGTAAATTTCTGGTCTTTTCAAGTCAAAGACCCCGCTACAAGCAGCGGGGCACCAAACCTGAAACGCCGCCGCTATGTGCCGGCAGCCATCTATGAGCATAATACCGCTAAAAGAGACTTGTACCTTTCCGTCTCATTTTTTATATCTTCGGCGGTGACACCGTAATACAAATATATCTTTTTGAACAGTTTCCTTAACTGTTTCATGGTTTTCTTATCCCCGCTGAATGAACCGTCAAGCACCTGCCAGACAGTTTCCACCCCTATCCGCATACAGTCGTTCTCTGACCATTTAATCTCATATATGTGAAAATCTATGGGAAAAATATCATCTGCAATTTCCGCCGCCCTATTGCGCCGCTCCTGAATCTTCTCACAAAATGCTTTTAATGCTTCGACATCTTCCCCTTCGGGCGGCTCCAAATTTATCAGCTCCCCAAGCAAATCCGGGCAGTGACGCATGATAAGGGATGCCTTTAGGGACTGCTTCTGCTCCAGATAATTATGAGACTGCTGCGAAACCTCCACAGCGCCATGCTCCCGTTTCAACCATTCCACGACTTCCTCCAGCGTATGGGGATTGGCAGTAATCTGCTTTTTTATCCTGTTCCTCTTTATTATTCGGAAATAATTCTGTATGCGTGTTGTGAGCTTTACCCTGCCGCCTTTTCCTACAATAAAAATACTTGTAGGCCCATCTGCGCTGCCTATAATGGATACACTGCCTGCTCCCTTTCCCATATCTACATCTCCCATTCAAAGAATAAACCCTGCTCCCCGATTCCCCAATCCGCCGGAACGCCGGGGATGCCTGCCCTGTCCGTCCTCTGTGGCTTGTTTGGGGATATAGAGCCAAAAATTTATATCCCCTTTATACCCCAAAATGTATCATAAATTTGTTCCTGTTGATTGCATCCTGTATTTTATCTGCCAATTCCCCCAGATGAACATCCTCATTAATTCGTTTGTCAGATAACACAATCTCTTGAAAACCGGGTAATGAACCGGGTGGTATTATGGTGATTCCCCACCTTGCAAGTCCAAATTCCGGGCGGGCAAGGCTGTGAAAATATGTCTTTAGTAAAACCAGCTTATCCCACCAGTCATCTATATAAATAGCATCATCAATACACACACATTGATATTTCTCCGGATCATAGGAATACTCCTGTGTTTCCCCTATATCCTCAATTATCCCAAATTCTGTCTTAATCATTTTCTTTCGCCTATTCCTTATATCCTACAATAGCAATAACATTTCCACCTTTCAAAATGCAGGCAACATCCTTGCCTTCCTCAATCAGTTCTGCCCTGCTGTTGAGAATATTCTTATCTGCATTATCCGGCATTTTCAGCAATACCTTGTATTCCCCTTCATATGTTCCATTGCAATGCTCTATAAATATCTGTTTCAACTCATCTATACTTATCTCCTTTGCAGGCAGCCAAGAAAACACATCTAAAACTTTCATCCTATCATTCCTCCCTGCATGTTAGCTTCATTTGTGCTAACACATCACTGCTCCCCGATCTGCTCAAAAACGGGGATGCCTGCCCTGTCCGTCCGCTGTACCTTATTGGGGATATGCAATAGGTAGCCACTTACACCAATGCACCCAATTTATCCAAAAACAACTGGTAGAACGCCCTCTCCTTCACCTGTTGCCTCTGTACCTCGATGCTCTTTACGCTGTCCGGGGAAAGCGGATGGTTTAAAGCATAAAGCGCCTGTTCGGTTGCCCTGATTGCAGACTGCACTGTGCTTCCAAGAATGTCATTCGTCTCACCGATGCCGTTCATCCAATTTTCAGCCCGCTGTACCATCATCTGTGATAAATGCGTCAGCATACCGTTCCCAGACATCCCAAGCCCGTTCACGCCAGTTTCCTTTGCCGCATCCATCCACGCTTTCTTCACTTCCTCCGGTGCATTCGCCCCAACAGACGCAAAGGCTTTTTCGTCATAATCTGTTGCTTTAT
>ERZ808054.1637-NODE-1637-length-11838-cov-5.144716_pt1 | contig 11838 bp, 10 predicted proteins | sample MGYA00380201_ERZ808054 | MGnify/ENA primary metagenome ERZ808054 (study PRJEB31490, sample SAMN06133419) | mouse gut metagenome | isolation source: Z5_2 | host: mice | place: China: Chengdu | collected 2015-05 ... | reverse complement strand
AAATGAAGGAGGCGTAGCGGGCTACGTCGACTGAATGCGGTGCAAATATCACGCAAAGTGGGGCGTATAGATGGCGGGAATGATTTTTCAAACACGCTCTAAAGCATGTGCCCGCGCATGTATAACAATACTTCAAATACCAGTTTGATCAGAAAGGCAGGCTCCCCGAGATGAAGAAACGAGAATCCATACACCAGACCCTCAGCAACAATCTCTATATCCTGAGATTCGCATGGCATCTGTCGCCCAGACGCGTCCTTTTTTCGGGCGTGTACTACGGGCTTGCCCAGTTTGAATATCTGTTTTTCTCAGGATATTTTGTCAAAAAAATACTCTCGCTCATCGAGACCGGCGGCAGTTTTCCGGAAATCCTGCTCTTTCTGGGGCTCACAGCGGGGTTGTTCCTCGCCGTCGTCCTCTTTGACAGCTGGTATGAAAATCTGCTCGTTCCTGTCACCGATGTGGAGCTCTATCACGGTCTGTGCCGCACATTGTATGAAAAGGCGGGAAATGCGGATCTCTCCTGTTTCGAGGACAGCGATTTCTACAACCGCTATATGATGGCTATGACCGACAGCGACCAGCGGCTGATCCGGACGCTCGACAACCTGTGGCACATACTCATCGGCGCAGCTGCCGTCATCGTGTCGTGGATCATGATGTTCCGCATAGACCACCTGATCATCCTGTTTGTCATCGCACCGCTCATCGGCAATTTTGTGTTTGCCGAATCCCTGAACAGACTGTCCTTCCAGATCTATGAGGAGTCTGTCATTTTCCGCCGCATAGCCGACTATGTGAACCGCGTGCTGCATCTGTCAGACTACGTGAAGGAACTGCGCATGACCGACATCTACCACGTCATGGAGAAAAAACAGAGAGATGCGGAAAACGGGATCACTTCCACCATGGACAAACATGCGCGGAAAAATATCCTGCTGGGCTGGGGATATCTGTATTTCACTTTTGTCATAATCTTTGAGGGCGTGATCTTTTACGGCGCTTACAAGACCATCGTCGCGGGAACGATGCCGCTGTCCGACTACGCCGTGCTCACCACCCTGATGACTTCCGTCTCATGGATATTGATCGACTACACAAAAGCGCTGCTCGAGAGCATGAAAAACAGTCTGTATATCCAGAATCTGCGCGAATTTCTGTCCTTTGAGCCCGCCATCCCCGAGGACTATGACGGCTCGATGCCCGCACAGTCTGTGGAAAACATTGAGTTTCGCGATGTGAGCTTCACCTATCCCTCCGGGAAGACAGCGCTCAAAAATATCAGCTTCACACTGCACGCGGGAGAACACTGCGCGCTTGTCGGCTGCAACGGCGCCGGAAAATCGACGCTGATCAAACTGCTGCTGCGGCTCTATGATCCCACCGGCGGCATGATCCTCGTGAACGGCACGGACATCAGAAAATACAATCTCAAAGCTTACCGCAGCCTGTTCGCCGCCGCATTTCAGGACGGAAAGGTCTTCGCAAAAAGCATCCGGGACAATATCACCATGGGGCGATCCCCCGCGGATGAAGACACCACTCTTATCCACAATGCGCTGGCAAGAGCGGGTATCTTATCCACAGCGGGATCGTTCCCCGGCTCCCTCGACGCGGTTCTGACGCGGGAGTTTTCGGAGGACGGCGTTGTCCTCTCCGGCGGGCAGACGCAGAAACTGATCGCTGCGAGGGCTTTTTACCAGGCTGCGCCTGTCGCCGTCTTTGACGAGCCGTCGAGCGCACTCGACCCTGTCGCGGAGCACGCGCTGATGGAAAACATCAAAAAGGACAGCGCCGGAAAGATGCTGCTGCTCATCTCCCACCGCCTGTCATCGATACAGGATATGGAGAAGATCATCGTGCTGAAAAGCGGGCGCATATCCGAGCAGGGCACCCACGCCGGGCTGATGGCGCAGGGCGGCGAGTACGCCGCACTGTACCGTATGCAGGCTGAGAAATACAGAGCGGATACTGCATATGCAGATCCTGAAGGAGGACTGGAAACATGAAAAGACAGCTTTCGAACCTGTTATGGCTCATCCGTTTCTGCATCCGCACATCGCCGAAATTGTTTTTCTTCAATATATTTGCATGTGCGGAGCAGAGCTTATTTGTTTTCTTTGAGTACACGATCTGGATCGGCTACAATCTGGACGCCGCCGAGAACGGCGCGCCCTTCTCGCAGGTGGCACTCCTGACACTGGGCGTGTTCGCCCTGTTTGTCGTACACCAGTTCATAGACAGCATCTATTTCCAGTGGTCCTTTGAACGCCTCAAGCCCTCGCTGACTTTTCGACTGCGCAGACAGATTTATGAAAAAGCCCGCCAGGTGGACTTATCCTGCTACGATGACGTGGCTTTTTACAATGATTTTGTGCTGTCAACCACCCAGACCGACGAATGTGTCGAGCGTTTCATGAACGACGGCAGGGATTTCATATCCGAGCTGGTCAATGCCGCCGCCTATTTCTCATACCTGCTCGCCGCAGACCGGATCGGCCTTCTGCTCGCTGTTGCCTGCAGTGCGGTCAACTACTTTTCAAGCAAAAGATATGCCCGGCTGGAAAAGGAAGCCCGGCTGTGCAAAACGCCCATCGAGCGCGAGCGCGCCTATCAGCACCGGGTGTTTTATCTGCACGATTTCGCCAAGGAACTGCGCCTCCACCCCGGGATGCGCAGCCGGCTGTCCGAGGATTTCGATCTCTGCAGCCAGAAGCTGAACACCGTCAACCGCAAATACGGTCCGAAGCTGTGGCTGTATGGCTTTTTAAAGGGTTACGTGCCCATCTATTTCATGCTTTATGCCGTCTACCTGCCCTATCTGCTCTACAGGGCAATGGTGACACACACGCTCTCCCTCAGCGCCATGGTCATCCTGCTGGCTGCAGTCAGGCGGATGGTCAAGCGCGCCGGGGCACTGTTCGGACGTCTGCCCCGCTTCGCCTACATCGGCGCCTTCATCGAGAGAATACGCTGCTTTCTCGACTATGAACCAAAGATTGTCAGCGGCGAGATCGACGTGGCGGACGACTGGAACCGTCTCACCCTCTCCCACGTCAATTTTTCATATCCCGGCAGTGACACCATCGCCCGGGAAGTCCTCCGCGACATCAGTCTGGAGATCACCCAGGGGCAGAAGATCGCGCTCGTCGGCTACAACGGTGCCGGAAAAACTACCCTTGTCAAACTGCTGATGCGCTTCTATGATCCGGACAGCGGCGTGATCCTGCGCAACGGGACAGACATCCGCACGCTGAAGCTCGACGCGTACCGCAAGGAGATCGGCGCCGTTTTCCAGGATTACAAGATCTATGCCGCCACCCTGCGCGAGAACGTCGTCATGGACATATGCACCATGGATCGTCAGGAGACTTACGCGGTCGAGCAGGCACTCCACCGCGCAAAATTCAACCTCGCCGCACAAAAGCTCAAATACCAGGTCGACACGCCGCTCACCACCGAATTTGAGAAGGACGGTATCAATCTCTCCGGCGGCGAGAGCCAGAAAGTCGCGATCGCAAGGACGCTGTACCGCGCCCACGAACTGATCATTATGGACGAACCGTCGAGCGCCCTTGATCCCGCGTCAGAGTACCAGCTAAACCAGGAATTGAAGCAGCTTGCGGAGGACAAGACAGTCATCTTCATCTCGCACCGGCTCGCCACAGCCAAAGATGCCGACTGCATCTACATGATGAAAGACGGGCGCATCGCGGAGCACGGGACACATGAACAGCTGCTCCGGCTGGGCGGCGAGTACTGCAAAATGTGGAATCTGCAGGCGCAGGCGTACCAGTGAGCCTGACGGATCCCGCCTAAAGCGAAAGACGTAACGCGCTCAACCGTCGAGCGCATTACGTCTTTTTCAGATTTTTCAGATTTTATATTCTATTGACCAGATTCTCCACAAGCTTTGCGCAGTGCGCTGCCGCCGCGCGCTCGAACTCGGGGTAATCCATGTGGGCGCTTCCGTCCGCCTTATCCGAGATCGCGCGCAGCACGACGTACGGAATCCTGTTCAAAAATGCCGCGTGCGCGATCGCACCGCCCTCCATCTCTGCGCAGGAGCCGTCAAACAGGCTGATCAGCCTGTCCTTCACCGCGCCGTCCGATATAAACTGATCCCCGCTGACCACGCGCCCCTCGTACACGCCAATCTCCGGGTTTACTTCCCTGCAGACCGCGATCGCCTCCTCCGCAAGCTTCCTGTCCGCCTTGAAGAACGAGGTCTCCATCTGCGGGATGATGCCGGGCTCGTAGCCAAGCGCGCTGACATCCATGTCATGTTCGCACGCATCCGTGGAGACAACGATGTCCCCGATATTGATCTCGGCGCGCAGAGAACCTGCCACACCGGTGTTGATCACCGCGTCAACGCCAAACAGATCCGCCAGGATCTGCACGCACATTCCGGCATTGACCTTTCCGATACCGCACTGTACGATGACGACATCCTTTCCGTTCAGGATACCCTCATGAAATTTCATGCCCGCTCTCTCAACGACCTTCTTCACCTCCATCTTGGACTTTAACGCTGCTACCTCAAGCTCCATTGCCCCGATAATACCTACTTTGTTCATTGTTTTTTATTCCTTTCCTGTTTTAATATATGATGATCCGGCAGACCACCTCTCGCGCTCAGGATCCCGCACATCCAGGTGTCTGTCGTTATTCAGTAAACTGTTTATCCGTAATTTGTTTGTCAGTAATTTGTTTATTCGTAATTTATTTGTCAGTAATTGGTTTATTCGCAATTTGTTTGTCAGTAATTGGTTATCAGGATCTCCTGTGTCACGTTCTCACTGTTTTTTGTCTGATAATTGCAGTTATTGTAGTTGAAATTTATTTTGTGCATATGATATTTTCTGGCTTTTTTCCAGTTCAATAAGATGTCATTCCGCTCGCCCTTGTGGTGCGACACATTTGACAGGGCAAACCGGATCCCCTTCCCGGATAACATGTCCAGGATGTCATACAGATCCTTCTCATCCTGTTCGCCCCAGCCTTTAAACCCCCTTTTCCCGTCATTGTAGCTGCCGCATGTGAGCAGGTACGGCGGATCCGCATAGAGAAAATCTCCGGCTTTCATCAGGCTGTAGTCAAACTCCCTGAAATCGCACGACGTGTACCGGACCGTTTCTATGATCCCCTTCAGCTTCATCAGGTTCGCCCTCATGACATCGTTGAAGGAACTTCTGGATTTCCCGAAAGGATTGTTGTAATCATGTGCCGTGTTAAACCGAAACTGATAGTTAAAGCTAAAGCACATGAGTACATATAAATCTATCGGCTGCTTCGTCTTATTGTAATATGCCCGGAAACGCTCGTATGCCCCTTTGTCTTCCTTTGTCAGATTCCAGTCGCGGATGATCTGGTCGATCCGCTCGACAGCCTTGTCGATCCCAAGCTCCTGAAATTCCCTGTAGATCTCTATCACAAAAAAATTCAGATCGTTCGCGATATGTTCGCCCGCCTTTGTGTTGAAAGTGACATCACAGCCGCCGCAGAATATATCCACCATCAGATCGATATTTGCCGGAAACCACTTCTGTATCTGCCCGATAATGCGGTATTTATTTCCTATATAATTCATCGGCGCTTTTATGTACTGCATTCATTCCTCCCAAAAATTTAGGCTCCAAGGATCTCGTCAAAAAATCTGCACTCGTCGTCATTGCATATCTTTGCCTCCTCCAACCGCTGGTTCAGGTGGAATACATGTCCCATGTACGTATCCTCCGCTTTTCCATACAGTTTCCACTCGCAGACGATCCCTTTTGCCCTTAACAGTTCATACATGGGCTTGACATGCTCCTTCAAAAAGTCATACTCGGCACTCATGATATAGGCTGGCGGAAAGTCCGCATTGATATACTTTACGGTGTCGATCTGCTCCAACGTCAGTTCACGGTCCTCAGTCAACGCTTTGTCTATGTATGCCAGAAACGGATCGTCCTCCTGAGTTTCCATGCGTCCCCTCATGTCATAACAGCCGCAGTTGAGTGCCACTGCCTTTACGTTGATCTGTTCATATGGTATCTGCATCGAGAACAGCCGGCGGAACGCACTGTTCGTCAAAAGCGCCAAATACTGGCTCGCCAGCTGTGCACCTGCGGAGTCGCCGGTCACGCAGATCTTGTCAAGATCAATATTGTATGCAGCCGCGTTTTCTGCCACCCATGTAAACGCGGCGTTGATGTCCTCCAACGCTGCCGGGTACGGATCCTCCGGCGACAGGCGGTACGAGAAATTGACGACCGTAAACCCTCTCTGCGCCATGTCCATACAATAGTGCTGGTACACGTCCTTATCCCCGTAGGTCCACCCGCCGCCGTGGATATCGATGATCGTCTTCTGCGGTGATGTGACATCCTTTTTGTGGTATATGTCGAGCAGGTTGTACCTGCCGTACTCTCCGTATGCGATGTCATCATACCGCTTGATATTGTCGGGCGTTGTCAGTCCCGCATCCCGCTTCTGATCGCTTGCCCCGAATTCCCTTCTCAGTTTTTCCGCATCAAATTTCATTTGTTCTTCCCTCCACTTTTACTTATAACAGACTCTCGGAATCTCTTTGTGCCTGATATTGTGAGAAGATTCAGATGTGCACAAATTTATGAGGCGTACGTGGCACGTACGTTGATTAAATTTGTGTGCATATGACGGTAAATCTGCCACAATAGCAGGTGCAAGGGAGATTTCGAGAAGCCATACTTATAGGCGCCCGTCGTCCCGTCTATCTTATTTTATCACGCTTCCATCACAATTACCAACTGATTTGTGCGAAATGATCCCCTGTCTTTTGAGAACGGGTACTGTTAACGCCCAACTAATCCTGACACCATTTTATGCAGCGCACTAATGATCTACCCGCCGAGATTTTCATCGCCCCACTGTTTCATGTGCTCAAAGACAGGAATGAAGCTCTTCCCCAGCTCCGTGAGATCGTACTCCACATGGGGCGGTACTTCCTTGTAGTCATAGCGGGTAATGAAGCCGTCCGCCTCCAACTCCCGAAGCTGTTTGGTCAGGCTGGACTCCGTGATCTCCCCGATCTGCCTGCGCAGTGCCCCGAAACGGTGTATGTCCTGAAATGCGATATAGTAAAGGATCTCGATCTTCCATTTGCCCCCCAATATTTTTTGGATCGCGGAGATCGTCCTGCAGCGCTCCACAGCCAATGTACTTTTTTTCATTGCCGCCACTCCTTTCTCAGAGCGTGCTTGAAAAATGCTTTCTGTCAGATGTGCGTCACAATTTGTGGGAGATTTGTGCCGAATGAAGGAGGCATAGCGGGCTATGTTGACTAAATTCGGTGCAAATATCACGCAAAGTGGTGAATACGACGCTATGGCGTCGTTATATAGATGGCAGGAATGATTTTTCAAACACGCTCCAGGGGAATGACATTCTCCACTACTCGCGCGCCGGGCACCCGTCAGCTTTTGCTGACATTCTTCCTCTGGTTGCCCGTGTGCATAAAAAACGGAGGAAAACATACATGTTGACATTAGAAAAAGTAACAGGAAGAAATATCCGGGAAATACTGCAGCTGCATGTGAAAGAAGAGCAGCAGAACTTTGTCGCCGGCAACGACATCAGCATCATTGAGGCATACACCACGATCACCGGCGGAGGATCTGCATTCCCTTTCGGCATATACGATAGCGGCGTGCCGGTCGGCTTCCTGATGATCGGCTATGACACTGACGACTCCTGGGAGAACCCTCCCAGGATCGCCAGAAACAACTACAATCTATGGCGCCTCATGATCGATCAGCGCTATCAGCATAAAGGTTACGGTAAGACAGCCTTAAAGCTTGCCCTGGACTTTATCAACACGATGCCCTGTGGAAAAGCTGACTATTGCTGGCTGTCCTATGAACCCGAGAACACTTCCGCCAAAAATCTATACCATTCCTTTGGATTCCATGAGACCGGCGAAATGGACGGCGAAGAATTGATCGCGATATTGAAATTACAGCAGTAAAATGCTTTATACAGCCTGCCCGAACTGCGTGCAGAGGAACTGGCTGACCGCCTCCAACAGATCATCTGCATTGTCCGCCTGGATATTCATGTTCATGACGCGGTTGAATCCAAGCGCCAGCATTCCGAGAACAGACTTTGCATCCATGATCTCCCTGCCCAGGGAGACCTCCACAGCATACGGATACTGTGCGACGATATCAACAAATTCCATAACCTGTTTTTGATCTCTCAAGATTATATTTTTACTGATCATTTTTCCTACCCCTCATCTTTTGACAATATTCTATTCCCGCATATCTGTAAGCAATGATCCCAGCCATTGCAGAGAATTGCACTTGTTGGAACATATTATACAATGCATGCGCCGCAATTTAATTTTGCGGCATCGGATCAATGCAGCTCAAATAATTTCGCCCCGTGCGACGGTACGGTGTCTTTGAGCACATTTTCATGTATCGCTGTTTCCTGCCGGCTCCAGAGTTCCTTCGCACAGCGCGCATCCACAACCGCATCCGCAAACTGCTCCACTTCTCTCAGGTCACACTCGATCTCCTGTTCCGCGTCGCCGAAATTGAAAAGTGCGATAAATTTTTCGCCTGTCTCTCGGTTCCTGCAGCTCCACACGGCGTGATCCTCATTTTTCTCAAACTGCTGCCCGACATAATCATTGGAAACGAGTCTGAGGATATCCTTTCTAGTCAGCAGATCCAGTGTCCAATCATCCAACAGTGTCAGCTCTGCACCGATCATGAGCGGCGAACCAAAGACGCACCACAGTGTCATCATCGTGATCTGCTCGTCCTTTGTCAGATTGGAGTCCCACCCTCCTCTGCCAAAGCCTTTTCCGAGTTTCCCGAGCGGAAGCATGTCGCAGTCCGGATAGGAACCTTCCGCAACGTGGTTCTGCCACAGCTCGCACCTGTCAAACATGTTGCGCAGCAAGTCCCAGTTGTCCCAGAAATCATCGGTGATGCGCCACATGTTGGCGTATTTTTCATAGTGCCATGCCTTCTCGATCAGCGCCGGTCCCGGGGAGAGCGACAGCACGATGTCCCTTCCGGACTTCTGGATCGCACGCTGCAGCATTTCCACCTCGTGCGCTGCCGAGTAGGGATTGTGCGGGTATGCGTTGGTATTGCAGATATCGTCACATTTGATGTAGTCAACACCCCACTCCGCGTAAAGGCTGATGATCGAGTCATAGTACTCCTGCGCTCCTTTTGCATTCCTGCGGACTCCGTACATATCGGGATTCCACACGCAGATCGAGGACGGATCCGCGATCTCATTCGCAGTGATATCCGTTCCGAGTACCGGCATATGCTCATGCGCTGCTTTCCTCGGGATCCCGCGCATGATATGGATACCGAATTTCAATCCGAGATTGTGTATGTACTCCGCCAGCGGCGCAAAGCCTTTTCCGCCTGCCGCGGAGGGAAACCTGTTCAGCGCCGGAAGCAGCCTGCCGTACTCGTCGATCTCCTCATCTCCGAACGGGATATACTGATATTTGTCCCGCATCGTGCCGGCGTCCTTTGCGTACCACTCGATATCCACCACGATGTACTCCCAGCCTGCATCCTTCATGTGCGCCGCCATATAGTCCGCGTTGGCTTTTACCTGCTCTTCGTTGACAGTCGTGTCATAATAATCGTAACTGTTCCAGCCCATAGGCGCTTTTTTCATACGATACTTCATTGTCGTGTCCTCTTTTCCTGTATTCTTTTTATCACTTCATTGATGTCACGCTCCAGATGTTACGAAACCCGTTTCACAAATCAATATAATATTCTTTGCCCGCTTTGTCAATATTTTATATGGCATTCTTTGTTAAAGGGGAAAAATGGTTCGCACTTTTCGATCACGCAGCTGTGCGGCTTATCTTTGTCATCCCGGTTATAGTTGATCCCGACAAGCAGCACCTCCCCACTGTAGCCCTCAAGCGCCTGCACATACTGCCTGTCTTTGATCTGCTGTATCGCCGCATCTGCAGTTCCGTCGTATTTCAGTTCCACGATGATCGCAGGCTTGTCTGTGTGCGGCAGCGGCAGGAATACGACATCTGCAAATCCCTTTCCGGCTGGAAGCTCCCGTATCAGTTTATAATCTTTCCTCGCACTGTAGTAGGCAAGACCGATCGCGCAGCCAAGCGAATTCTCATCATTGTATGTCAGGATCGACGCCACCTCTGTGTGCGCCCTGTCAAGCGCCTCGGCAACACACTTCGCGTTGCCGGCAAGCGTGTCAGCCAAAAGCGTTTCGGACGCTTTCAGGACGCGCATCACATCCGACCAGCCGCCGACACTCATGGCATTTTCAAATTCCATGATGATCTCCTTGTTGGGAACAAACGCCTCCTGCGCTTCTGCGTCATATCCGAGATAGCCCAGATGGATCAACAGCGTCAGCACGTCATCCTTGACCTTGAAATTCTGCATGTCATTCTGGAAGCTTAACGTATTGACCTTAACACGCCCGCCGCCGAGCATCTGTACGATATCATCCCGAAGTCCGTCAAAATCCATCTCAATGTAGACTTTCAGCGCATCATACGTCTCCGTGGAAGTCCAATAGCTTGAGAAATTCCGTAAAACCATCGCTGATACCACAGAGCGCGGATTATAAATATGCTGAAATTTCCGAAACCTGTAGCCGTCATACCAACTGCCTGTCTCGGCATAGTCCATTTCGTATTTATGACACAGCGCCTGTACCTCATCTTCCGTAAAACCAGTGTACGCTTCCAGATCATGCTGGTCTGTCATCGAATACTCCCAGAACATATTCAGCGCAGAGTGCTGTCCGTATTTTTTTACCAGCAGGATCCCGGTCGCATACGCCAGCGCGACATAGGGCTGATCCTTTAACAGGCTGCGCAGGAAATCAAGGTACTGCCTCTGCAACGCCTCAGACTCCTGCCGCTCACGCATCACGCAGTCCCACTCATCGATCAGAAAAATAAACTGCTGATCTGTTTTTGCATAGATCTTCTCCAGCGCCTCGGCTAAAATGACGACTCCCTCTGAAAATAACTCCCCGTACGTTTCCCTGAGCTCCTCAAGTACCACCTGTTCCAGATACGCTGTCATGCGCTGATCCTTTGCCCTGATCAAAAAATGCTGCATGTTCAGGTAGATCACATCGTATTGGTTCAGGTACTTCCGAAATGTCTTTTTCTTCCTTATTGTCAGTCCCCTGAACAAATCCTTCGAATCGCAGCCGCGGCTGTAATAGGCAGCAAGCATCTCCAGTGCCATCGACTTCCCAAAACGCCGCGGTCTGCTGACGCAGATATACTTTTGTTTTGTATTCAGACATGCGTTCGTATGTTCGATCAGTCCGGTCTTATCCACATAGATCTGGGAATTGACCGCTTCCTGAAATCCTCTGTTTTTGGGATTCAGATAGATCCCCATAAAAACACCTCCCTTTTTACTCCCCTGCGTCTCCTCATCGCAGGAACAGTATCCCATTGTCTTCATTATATAAAAACAAAAGCCATTTAACAACAGTAAAATCAGCAGACCTGCGTTACAATTCACACTTTAGGAACTTATGATCTGATAAAAACTGGTGTAGGTGTGTGTAACCGATCACATCCATGCTCACCTGATCCCCCGCTCATCCATGCACTCAAAGCCTGTCTGGTCATCAAGTATGGTGATCGTTACATTCCGGCTGCTGTACTTTGCTGCAATAGAATGCAGCCATTCCAGCATGTCGCTCTCCGTCATCTGCAGAATCTCGTCAATGTCCGAAGATTCCCAGTAGTCCTGTATCTCGCGCACCATTTTGCCGATCTGGCCGTCGCGCTCCCCGATGGTAACTTTTTCCCTGTCCGCTATA
>ERZ808054.1636-NODE-1636-length-11839-cov-4.619367_pt1 | contig 11839 bp, 10 predicted proteins | sample MGYA00380201_ERZ808054 | MGnify/ENA primary metagenome ERZ808054 (study PRJEB31490, sample SAMN06133419) | mouse gut metagenome | isolation source: Z5_2 | host: mice | place: China: Chengdu | collected 2015-05 ... | reverse complement strand
GGAACAAAAAAGTTTCTGTTTGGGCTGTCGGACGGCAATCTTGTCGAGAGCGTGTGGATGCAGTATCACCACGGCAATTCCGTCTGCATCTCCTCGCAGGTCGGCTGCCGCATGGGGTGCCGCTTCTGTGCCTCGACGCTCGACGGGCTGGAGAGGAACCTTGCGCCGTCGGAGATGCTCGATCAGATCTATGCCATATCGAGAAGCACCGGCGAGCGCGTGTCCAATGTCGTCGTGATGGGAACGGGCGAGCCGCTCGACAATTACGATAATCTGCTCCGTTTCCTGCGTATGGTGACGGATGAGAACGGGCTGAATATTAGCCAGCGCAACATTACGGTCTCGACGTGCGGCATCGTGGAGAACATGAGACGGCTTGCGGACGAAAAGCTGCAGATCACGCTGGCGCTGTCGCTCCACGGCTCCACACAGGAGAAACGGCGGGAACTGATGCCGGTCGCCAACCGGTATGATATCGGCGACGTGATCGATGCCTGCCGTTATTATTTTGACCAGACAGGCAGACGCGTCACATTTGAGTACAGCCTTGTGGGCGGCGTCAACGACACGGACGAGGACGCCGGGAATCTGTGCCGCCTTGTGGGCAGTTTAAACTGCCATGTCAATCTGATCCCGGTCAATCCGATCAGGGAACGCGACTATGTGGAGTCGGAGCGCAGGGATATCCTCAATTTTCAGAAAAAATTAGAAAAGGGGCATATCAATGCCACGATCCGCAGGGAGATGGGGCGCGATATCGACGGCGCGTGCGGGCAACTGCGCAGACGTCACGCGGAAGCAATACCGCAATGATTCTTGAATTAAGACTTCATATGTGCTAATATATAAGGAAATGTGGAAATTTTGGGAGTAGATTTTCACTGATGGGAGGAGAAAAAGTGAAGTTATTTTCTATAACGGATGTTGGCAGGAGAAGGGAAATTAACGAAGACTATTTATTTACTTCGGATAAGCCGGTGGGAAACCTTCCAAACCTTTTTATTGTGGCGGATGGTATGGGAGGACATAATGCGGGGGACTATGCATCAAAGCACGCGGTGGACAAGGCGGTGTCGGTGATCGAGCAGTATACGGATGAGCATGACCCGGAGAATATCCTGCAGAAGGCGATCGACGACGCCAACACACACATCAACAAGATATCCAGACAGGACAGAAAATACAAAGGGATGGGCACTACATTTGTGGCAGTCACTTTTGAGGGAAGTCATTTGACAGTGGCAAATGTGGGCGACAGCAGGCTGTATATCATCAACGATTTTATCACGCAGATCACAAAGGATCACTCGCTCGTCGAGGAGATGGTGGACATGGGCGGTATTGACAGGGAGGCTGCGAGGATCCACCCGGACAAAAATATCATCACGAGGGCAGTCGGCGTCAAAGAGTATGTCCTGGTGGATTTTTTTGATGTGCATATCGGACCGACAGAAAAACTGCTGCTCTGCACAGACGGACTTACCAATATGCTAAAGGATGAGGAGATACACAGGATTATTGCTGGCAGCGGCAGCTTAGAGCAGGCGGGAGAGCGTCTGATCGAGGCTGCCAATGAGAATGGCGGGCGGGATAATATAGCTGTGGTTCTTGTGGAACCGTTTGGAGGTCAGAATGATTAAGTTGGGAATGCTGATAGGCGGCCGCTATGAGGTGCTCGAGAAGATCGGCACTGGCGGTATGTCCGATGTATATAAGGCAAAGGATCAAAAGCTGAACCGGTTTGTCGCTGTGAAGGTGTTAAAACAGGAGTTTTCAGAAAACAGGAATTTTGTGTCAAAGTTTCGGGTGGAGGCGCAGGCTGCTGCGGGGCTCATGCATCCGAATATTGTAAATGTATATGATGTCGGTGAGGAGGAAGGCGTTCACTATATCGTGATGGAGCTGGTGGAGGGCATCACACTCAAAAAATATATCGAGAAAAAAGTAAGGCTCACGACCAAGGAAGCCATCAGCATTGCGATCCAGGTGGCAATGGGGATCGAGGCGGCGCACAACAATCATATCATACATAGGGATATCAAGCCGCAGAATATCATCATATCAAAAGAAGGCAAAGTGAAGGTAACGGATTTTGGCATCGCAAAAGCGGCGTCGAGCAACACCATCACTTCCAATGTGATGGGGTCGGTCCACTATACCTCGCCAGAGCAGGCAAGGGGTGGTTTTTCGGATGAGAAGAGCGATATTTATTCGCTGGGTGTCACGATCTTTGAGATGCTCACAGGGCGCGTGCCGTTCAACGGGGACACGACAGTGGCTATCGCGATCAAGCACATACAAAATCCTATGCCTCTGATGCGTGATTTTGTGCCTGAGATACCGCAAAGCGTGGAAAACATTGTCATGAAGTGCACGCAGAAAAGCCCGGACAGACGGTATCAGAGTATGGCGGAGATGATAGCGGATCTAAAGCATTCACTGATCAATCCGGATGCGGTGATCGCGCAGGTGGACACGGAGGACGAGGCGGGCAAGACGAAGGTCGTTCCGGCGCCGTCAAATCTCCAGACAAACAGTCAGGCTGCACCGCCAGCCCCGGAACCGATCCCTATGCCGGCAGTGTTAGATACCGTGTGGCAGGACAGGGTTCCGCGCAGGGAGACTTATGTGGATGAGGAGGAGCTTGAGGCGATGCCGGATCAGGTCAAGCCAGCGCCTTCCAGGAGAATAAACAATAATTTCGATGACTATGAGAGCGCTGATCCCTATGAGGCTCCTTATTATGAGGGAGACGATTACTATGGCGAGGATGTCATGGAACTGCCGGCGCGGAATAATCGGCAGAAGGCATCCAAGGCGGCGGACGACAGCGGCAATGGCTCCAAATCAAAAAAGGCGGAGAAGAAGCCTGTTCAGAAAACAAAGAAAAAGGAAGCAAAGAAAAAAGAAACAAAAAAGAACAAGGCAAAATCGAACAGGGAATACGATTACTACGAGCAGGATTACGCACAGGAGACTGTCAACCGGCAGAATGTGCGCGATGGCGGGTACGTGTACGACGATTACGAATATCCGGAAAATCTGGGAAAGAACGAGTACGATTACAATCCAAAGGCGGAGAGGCTGACAACGGTGCTCACAGTGATCGCGGCGGTGGTGATCGGCTGTATTCTGCTGTACTTTGTAGGTCAGGCGACGGGGATCTTTGGGCAGATCGGGCTGCCATCACGGAGTGAGGGCAGCAATGGCGGCAGTGAGAGTGCAGAGCGGGCAGTCATGCCGGAGTTTGAGGGACATGATATCGAAGAGGTCAAGGCTGCATTGAATTCCGTGGGGCTGGGATGCAAGACTACGTTCATCGAGACAACACAGTATCCCAAGAATCAGGTTCTATCCGCTGCGCTTGAGGATGGACAGACTGTGCTCGCGGACGATAAGATCCTCATGAATACGACGATCGTGCTCACAGTCAGCGCGGGGGCGGATGGCATCAATGTGCCTGCTGTCGAGGGAATGTCGGAGGCAGAGGGGACAGCGGCACTGACGAAGGAGGGCTTTCGGGTCGTCAAGACGGACGCGTACTCGACGGAGTACGCGAAGGGGATGATCATCTCACAGTCCCCGGAGGGAAACACCATAGCGCCGATCGAGTCGGAAGTGACGATCGTTTTGAGCAAGGGCGGTGACAATGTGGAAGTCCGCATGCCGGAGGTGCTGGGCAACTCAAAGGACGCTGCAGTCAGCACGCTCGAGGCGGCAGGGCTGGTGGTGAACGCGGTCGAGGAAACCTACAACTCGGAGTATCCCGAGGGACAGATCTGTTATCAGAGCTATGAGGCAGGTACGAACGTCAGTGTCGGCACTGCGGTGGACATAAAGGTGAGCATCGGGAGCGAGGTTGCGACGTATGACTGCAATCTGATGGTGGAGGCTCCCGACGATTATATCGGAGGAAACGCGGAAGTCATACTCACGACCTCCGACGGCAGCCAGCAATTGTGGTACTCGCAGAACGTCACGGCTTTTCCGGTAGCCATCAATCTGAGTAACTTTACAAGTCCTACAGCCTACGGGATCGTGATCATCACCTACCTGAAGAATATGGAGGAGCTTGTGACAGATGCGGACGGAAACCAGACGACGCAGGTAAGCCCGCAGCCGACGCAGACCAGACAGAATGTACAGTTTACGAAAAAATAGATTTTTTGGGGAACCGGCGGCGTTGACGGACAGTAACATAAGAAGCAAAACATAAGTTCGTAATACTCCGCGGGGTGTCCTTTGCGATCTGGATAAAAGAGGAATAAAAGAAGAATAAAATAGAAGTGCTGTAAAAGTGGAATAGAAGTGGGCAGGGTGTATGCAGGGGAAGATTGTTAAAGGTATCGCAGGATTTTATTATGTCCATGTCCCGGACGGACAGATATATGCGTGCAAGGCGAAGGGAATATTCAGAAAAGAGAAGATCAAGCCGCTCGTCGGCGATGATGTTGACATTGAGATCACGCATGCGGGCGACCATGAGGGAAATATCATGCGGATCCTTCCGCGAAAGAGTGAACTCATACGCCCTGCGGTCGCCAATATCGACCAGGCGTTGCTGATCTTTGCCATGGCGAAGCCGGAACCGAACTTCAACCTGCTCGACCGCTTCCTGGTCATGATGCGCAGGCAGGGGCTGGACTGTATTTTGTGTTTCAACAAGCAGGATATCGCGGATGCGGCAAAAAAGAACCAGATCGCCAGGATCTATGAAAACAGCGGCTGCCGGGTAATGTTTGTGAGCGCAGCGCAGCGGGAGGGTATCGACACCCTGGCAGCGGCGCTCTGCGCGAAGACCACGGCGGTCGCGGGACCGAGCGGTGTGGGGAAATCCTCCCTTGTAAATTGTCTGCAGGGGGATAAAAGGATGGAGATCGGGGAGATCAGTGAGAAGATCGCGCGCGGAAAACATACAACGAGGCATACGGAGCTGATCGCAGTCTCCGGGGACACGTACATCATGGACACGCCGGGATTCAGTTCACTGTCCCTTTTCGATATGCAGAAAGAGGATCTTGGCAGCTTTTATCCGGAGTTTGGACCTTATGAGGCAAAATGTAAGTTTGCACCGTGCGCCCACATCCATGAACCGGTGTGCGGAGTGCGCGAAGCGTTGGCTGAAGGTCATATCAGCCGGATCCGGTATGATAATTATGCTGTGTTTTACGAAGAATTAAAAGAGAAAGAAAAGAGGAAATACTAACATGAATTATCTATGTCCCTCAATATTGGCAGCTGACTTTTGGGAGCTTGGAAGACAGGTGGAGATCGTGGAGAGAGCGGGCGCGCCGTATCTGCACATCGATGTCATGGACGGGATGTTTGTGCCCTCCATATCCTTCGGAATGCCGGTTCTTGCGTGCGTGCGGAAGCGGTCCGGGCTTTTCATGGATGTGCATATGATGGTGGCGGATCCGGAGCGCTATATCGAAGAGTTGATCCATCTGGGGGCAGATGGCATCACCATACATGTGGAGGCGTGTGAGCACATCGCTGAGACGCTGACAAAGATCCGGGAACTCGGTGCAAAGACCGGCATCGCCATCAATCCGGAGACGCCTGTCAGCGCAGTGCTTCCCTATATGGAATTGGTAGATATGGTGCTCGTGATGACAGTGCGCCCTGGCTTTGGCGGTCAAAAGTACATCATTGAGTGTATCGACAAGATCAAGGAAGTCCGTCGGATCATCGACCAGAGTTATCCCGATGTGAAGCTGGAGATCGATGGCGGTGTGACGCTGGACAATCTGGAGATGAACCTTGCGGCGGGAGCCAACGTGATCGTCACCGGCTCCGCAGTCTTTCAGGGGGATATCGAGGCGAATGTCGCGGAATTTCTAAAACGCATGTGAGAGTCGGGGAGGAAGCCCCAAGACCTTATTAGATTGAGAAAATTTAAAGGAGATTAGGATAAAATGAAACTAGGAATCGTCGGACTCCCGAACGTAGGAAAGAGTACATTGTTTAATTCATTGACCAAGGCGGGCGCAGAATCCGCCAACTATCCGTTCTGCACGATCGACCCGAATGTGGGGATTGTGACAGTGCCGGATGAGCGGATCAGGCTGCTCGGAGAGCTTTATCAGACGAAGAAGGTGACGCCGGCGGTGATCGAGTTTGTCGATATCGCGGGACTTGTGAAGGGCGCTTCCAAAGGGGAGGGACTCGGAAACCAGTTCCTTGCCAATATCCGCGAGGTCGATGCGATCGTCCATGTGGTGAGATGTTTTGAGGATTCGAACATCGTTCACGTCGACGGCGGTATCGATCCGCTCAGGGATATCGAGACGATCAACCTGGAGCTCATCTTCTCTGACATTGAGATCCTCGAGAGGCGCATCGCAAAGGTGTCAAGAGGGGCGAGAAACGACAAGGCGCAGGCAAAGGAGCTTTCACTTGCCGAGCGCATCAAGGCACATCTGGAGGAGGGAAAGCTGGCAAAGAGTTTTGTGACGGACGACGACGAGGAGACAGCGTGGAGAAACGGGTATAATCTTCTGACAGACAAGCCGGTCATCTATGCGGCGAATGTGGCGGAGGATGATCTGGCGGACGACGGAGCCGGCAACGACGGCGTGAAGGCGGTGCGCGGGTATGCGGAGTCGGATGGATCGGAGGTGTTTGTGATCTGCGCGCAGATCGAGCAGGAGATCGCTGAGCTTGACGATGACGAGAAGGCGATGTTTCTCGATGATTTGGGATTAAAAGAGTCGGGACTGGACAAGCTAATCGCAGCGAGCTACCGTCTGCTGGGGCTTATGAGCTTCCTCACGGCAGGGGAGGATGAGTGCCGCGCATGGACGATCAAGGCCGGCACGAAGGCACCGCAGGCGGCAGGTAAGATCCACACGGATTTCGAGCGCGGCTTTATCCGTGCCGAGGTCGTCAACTACAAGGATCTGCTGGAGAACGGTTCCCTTGCGGCGGCGAGGGACAAGGGACTTGTCGGTCTCGAGGGCAAGGATTACGTGGTGAAAGACGGGGATGTGATCCTGTTCCGGTTCAATGTATGATTATTAGAATAAGGTAGGTAAAAAATATGCCTGATACAATGGGAGTAAAGGATATCGCTTTCCCGCATCTTGGGATCTATCTGGAAAATCTGCCGAAAAGTTTTTCGGTGTTTGGATTTGAGATCGCTTTTTACGGCGTGATCATCGGTATCGGTGTCATACTTGGCGTGCTGATGGCGGAGCGCATGGCAAAAGCGGAGGGAATGGACACAGACATTATATGGGATTTCGGCATTTATGCAGTCATCTTTTCCGTGATCGGGGCAAGGATCTATTACGTGATCTTTTCCTGGGATCAGTACAAAAATGACCTTCTGAGCATCTTCAATCTCAGGCGGGGCGGTCTGGCTATCTACGGCGCGGTGATCGCCGCGTTTGTGACGCTGTTTGTATACAGCAGGCTTAAAAAGCTGTCGCCTTATCAGATCGGGGACTGCGGGGTCTATGGCTTGATCCTCGGACAGATCATAGGCAGATGGGGGAACTTCTTCAACAGGGAAGTGTTTGGCGGATATACAGATACGCTGTTCGCCATGAGACTGCCTGTTGATGCGGTATATCCGTGGGATATCAAGCAGTCCCAGCTTGACGGCATGGCTTTGATGGGTGATGTGAATTTCATACAGGTGCATCCGACGTTTTTGTATGAGAGTGTGTGGAATCTGGGAATTTTGCTGCTCATGATCGCATTTCACAAAAGGAAAAAATACCACGGACAGATGTGCCTGCTCTATCTCGGCGGGTATGGGATCGGGCGTTTTGTGATCGAGGGGATCAGGACGGACCGGCTGCTGATCCCGGGCACGCAGATTGCTGTGTCACAGCTGCTGGGGCTGATGCTGTTCATTTTTTCTATCGTATTGAATACAGTCATAAGAGTTCGTTTACCGAAGACATTAGATCACACAGAGAAGGAGGACAAGGTTCAATGACAAAAGACAAGATTGAGAAGCTGATAGCGCAGCTCACCTTGCAGGAAAAGATCGGTATGATTCACGGGAACGGTCTTTTCGCAACGAAGGGGGTAGAGCGGTTGGGGATCCCGCCTTTTAAGACATCGGACGGTCCAAGGGGAGTCCGAAAGGACTTTGAGAACGATACGTGGAAGGACATCGGACTGAGTTATGACTATGCGTCCTATCTGCCCTGCAACACGGCGCTTGCGGCGACATGGAACAGGGCGCTTGCCCATGAGACGGGAAAACTGCTCGGCAGGGAGGCGAGAGGGCGCGGGAAGGACATGATCCTTGCGCCGGGGATCAACATCATGCGCTCACCGCTGTGCGGGCGGAGTTTTGAGTACATGGGGGAGGATCCGTACCTTGTTTCGGAGATGGTGGTGCCGCTCGTGCAGGGGATCGAGGAGAATGACGTCTCTTCGTGTGTCAAGCATTTTGTGGCGAACAACCAGGAGACGAGGCGTATCGACGTTGACGTGGAGGTGAGCGAGCGGGCACTTCGAGAGATCTATCTGCCGGGTTTTGAGGCTGCAGTCAGGAAAGGCAAAGCCAAGGGGATCATGGGAGCCTACAATAAGCTTGGCGGGACGCACTGCTGTCACCACGATGGTCTGCTGAACGGGATCCTGCGCAGGGAATGGGGCTTTGAGGGGATCACGGTGTCCGACTGGGGCGGCGTCCACGATACGATGGAAGCGCTGATGAACGGTCTTGACATGGAGATGTCCGTCACAAGTGACTTTGATGATTATTATATGGCGGATCCGCTGATCCGGATGATCGAGGACGGGAAAGTGGACCGGAAGACGGCACTTGCAAAGATCGACGAGAAAGTCCGCCATATCCTGCATGTCATGAACGAGCTGCATATGCTTGACGGGGAGCGCAGTGCAGGCGGTTACAACGACTACAATGACAAGGCGGCGCTGCGGCAGACTGCGAGGGAATCCGTAGTCCTGCTCAAGAATGACGGCAATATCCTTCCGCTCGACAGGAAAAAGATCAGGAAGCTGCTGGTGGTCGGTGAGAATGCAAACAGGCAGCACGCGCCGGGCGGCGGAAGCGCCGAGATCAAGGCACTGTATGAGATCACGCCGCTGCTTGGGATCCAGATGCTTCTGGGCGGCAACACGGAGGTTGTATACAAGCCGGGATATCACAACGAAGATGTCGGCAATATCTGGGCGAATACCGGCGACAGTGAGAATGGTCAGGCGGACAGCCTCAACCAGGACAGCAGGGCGGCACAGGCAACACCGGAGGAGAAGACAAAACGCCAGAGAGAGATCAACGAAACGTACCGGAAGGATGCGCTCGAGGCGGCAAAGGATGCCGATGCGGTCATCTTTGTGGGCGGTCTGACACACGACTACGACACGGAGGGACAGGACAGGGCAGACATGAGACTTCCGTATGATCAGGACAGACTGATAACAGAACTGCTCAAGGTGAGACCGGATACTATCGTGACGCTCGTGGTTGGTTCTCCTGTGGACATGAGTGCGTGGCTGGCTGATGTGTCTGCGCTGGTCTGCAGCTGGTATGCAGGCATGGAGGGAGGCATTGCCCTTGCGGAGGTTTTGTTTGGCGAGTACAACCCGTCAGGACATCTGCCAGAAACGTTTCCCGTCTGCGAGAAGGATTGTCCGGCAGTGGCGCTTGGAGAATTTCCGGGCGGTGACAGTGTAAGCTACGGCGAGGATATCTTTGTGGGGTATCGCTACTATGACACCTACGATGTCGCGACGGCATTTCCGTTTGGCTATGGATTGTCCTACACTGATTTCGTCATGACGGGGATCCGGGCGGAGGTCATCGAGGACACGGCGCAGAGCAAGGGGGTCAAGGTGAGCTTTGACATCTCCAATATCGGCAGCCGCGCAGGTGCGGCAGTCGCGCAGATCTATGTGGCTGACAAGTGCCCAAAGGTGAAGAAGGCGGCAAAGGAGCTGAAGGCATTTGAGAAGATCTATCTCGAGGCGGGCGAGACGAGGGAAGTGACGCTCATGCTTGAGCGGGAAGCATTTATGTACTACGATGAGGCATCACACAGTTTTAAGGTGGATGCGGGGAGTTACATGCTGATGCTCGCCAAGAATACCGAGGAGATCGTGGATGTCACGGAGATCGAGTTTGAAATTTAGGCACATATAAACAGACAGACAAGAGTCCTTTTTGGGCGCGGTGCATATGATAAAGAAATGCACCACGTTCAAAGGGGATTTTTTATGGTGACATACAAGGAACTGCGGAAAAAAGAAGTGATCTGCATCAAGGACTGCAGGCGGCTTGGACATGTCTGTGACCTGGAGATCGATGAATGCAGGGGATGCATCTGCAAGATCATCGTGCCTGGCTGCAAGGGATTCTGGTCCATGATCACGGATGACTCGGTGATCGCCATACCATACAACTGTATCAGACAGATCGGACCGGATCTGATCCTTGTGGACATATAGGCGGCAGCGCCTCCGGCAGCCGTCAAAAAGCTGTTGTACGGACGATCTGGTTGACATTGGCGGGATCTTAAACTATACTTATTGTATGACAGGATATCTTGACGATCGAACAGTAAAAAATTCGGAGGGAACCGTATGAAATGTCCGTTTTGCAATCATGAAAATACAAGAGTTATAGATTCAAGACCTGCCGAGGACAACAGCTCCATACGCAGGCGGCGCGTGTGTGACGTGTGCGATAAGCGTTTTACGACCTACGAGAAGGTGGAGGCGATCCCGCTTGTCATCGTCAAGAAGGATGACAACAGGGAGGCGTATGACCGGTCGAAGATCGAGACGGGAGTGCTGCGCGCATGCCACAAGAGACCGGTCAGCACGGACCGGATCGAGGATCTGGTGGATGAGGTGGAGGCGGATATCCTGAACCGCGGGGAGAAGGAGATCAGCAGCCGCGTCATCGGGGAGCAGGTCATGAACAAGCTCAAGGATCTTGACGCGGTCGCGTATGTCCGCTTCGCGTCAGTGTACAGGGAGTTTAAGGATATCAATACCTTTATGGACGAACTAAAGAAAGTTTTGGAATAAGACCAGTATGAAAATGATTACAAAGGAGTAAAAATGGGAGCAGAATTTATTGAAACAAAGCGTAAAAAATACGAAAGTTCCATTGCGCAAGGCGGGACGAATGTATCAGGAGGGCAGAAACAGCGGCTTTCAATTGCGCGTGCGATTGCAAAACATCCGGATATTTTTATCTTTGACGATAGTTTTTCCGCTTTGGATTATAAAACGGATGTGGTGGTAAGGAAGGCTTTGAGGGAAAAATTAAGCAACGCCACAGTGATTATTGTTGCCCAGAGAATCAGTACCATTCTTCATGCGGATAAAATCATCGTATTGGACGACGGGAAAATTGCAGGGATGGGAAGGCATGAAGAACTACTTGCGGATTGCGGGGCATATCAGGAAATTGCCCGTTCCCAGCTTTCGGAGGCAGAACTGAAAGGAGGAAAAGCACAATGAGCGAGCAGAATGCAAGACCAAGGCATAGGATGCATGGCCCGGGCGGGGGCATGATGCCCGGAGAAAAAGCCAAGGATTTCAGGGGAACGACAGGCAGGCTTTTCCGGTATATGGGAGCGTATAGATATGGTTTGGCTGCCGTTATGCTTTTCGCCATAGGCGGCACTACATTCAACATTGTAGGCCCGAAAATTTTGAGCAAGGCAACGACAGAGCTTTTTAACGGTTTGATGGCAAAAGTCTCGGGGGCAGGAGGGATTGATTTTGAAAATATTTGGAAAAAAGACAGCTCCATACAGATATCTGCTCCCGACTTTGGCTTTGATGATCGTATTTTTAGTAGTGCCGATCTGTATGGTGATCAGATATTCATTTTTAGATA
>ERZ808054.1635-NODE-1635-length-11842-cov-4.035104_pt1 | contig 11842 bp, 14 predicted proteins | sample MGYA00380201_ERZ808054 | MGnify/ENA primary metagenome ERZ808054 (study PRJEB31490, sample SAMN06133419) | mouse gut metagenome | isolation source: Z5_2 | host: mice | place: China: Chengdu | collected 2015-05 ... | reverse complement strand
GGTTTATCTGGAAAGCTCCTTTGGCAATCTGGAAGTGTATTTTAATGACGCGGCGCTGAAGGATAACGAAGCCCGCGTAGCCGTGGATTGTTCCTTTGGCAACATGGAAATCTATGTGCCCTCGGGCTGGAACGTGGTCATGAATGTGGACTGTTCTTTTGGGGGCGTGGAGGAAGAAGGCGATTGTGACCCGGAAGGGGAGTGCACCTTGTTCGTGGAAGGGGATGTATCCTTTGGGCATATGATGATCCATCATATATAGGTAAAACAACTTTAGCCATTTGTTATGAGCAGGAGGTAATTGATATGGAGATCAGGGATTATAAGCGTGTGTTTTACAAAAATAATAAGCTGATGTTTGGAATGGCGCTGATTACCACAATCATCAGTGCGCTGACAGACCTTTATCCGGCGATACTGCTTGAGAAGGTGCTGGATGTGGCTATCGGCGGCACCATGGAAGAGCTGACGAGGATGGTATTTTTAACGATTGCCTTTATCAGCGTGGGCGTGGTTTTCTTGCTTGCCAAAAGGAAATTTAAATACGAATTTGTAAAGAGGGCTGTGACAGCATACCGCAATAAGGCGTATGAGCAGATCACCAGAAAAGGGATCAGTGAATTTGGAAAGGAAAGCACCAGCAATTACATCTCGGCGCTTACCAATGACGTGGCTTCGATTGAAAACAATTATCTGCTCGGTCTTTTTGAGATATTAAACGGACTGGTGATAGCGCCTGCTGCTTTCGTGCTGATGCTCTGGTACAGTTGGTCTATGACCCTGGCGGTTCTTTTTCTCTGCATTCTGCCTGTCCTTGCAACTATGGCAGTGGGCGGAAAAGTGGAAAAGATGGAAAAAATGGTCAGTGAAAAGAACGCGTCCTTTATGGCTATGGTCAGGGATCTGTTCAATGGATTCGGAGTCATCAAAAGCTTTCAGGCACAGCCGGAAACGGCGGCATTGTACCGGGAAAAGAATGCCCGGCTGGAACAGGTCAAGTGCAGCAGAAGACAGACGGAGGAGATGATCAGTATCATATCTGGTACGGCGGGTTTTGTCACACAGATCGGCATCTTTGTCTATGGAGCCTTCCTGTGCATCAGGGGACAGATCACGGCGGGCGTGGTGGTTGCCTTTGTGCAGATGATGAATTATGTCTTAAACCCCATTAACACGGTGCCAAAGCTTTTGGCAAACCGCAAAGCGGCTGCGGGGCTGATCGAGAAAATGGCATCCTACGGAAAAAGCGATAACCGGCAGAAAACCTATGAGCCTTTTTATGGAATTAAGGAAGGCGGAGAAGGGATCGTGCTAAGCCATGTGGGCTTTGCATATGAAGAAAATAACGGCGTATTAAAAGATGTCAGCCTGAGGTTTGAAGCTGGCAGGAGCTATGCCATCGTGGGGGCTTCCGGCTCGGGAAAATCCACGCTGCTGAATCTGATCATGGGAAGCTTCCCGGAATACGAGGGAACCGTTACTCTAGACGGAAAAGACCTTGGCAGTATCGACCCAGACAAAATTTTTGACGCAATGTCGGTGATCCAGCAGAATGTGTTTATTTTTGATGATACCATCAGACAGAATATATGCATGTTTAAAGACTTTGATGCTTCCAAGCTTGATTCCGCCATAGAAAGAGCCGGTCTGGCAATGCTGGTCAGGGAAAAAGGCGAAGACTATGTGTGCGGCGAGAACGGTTCCCATCTGTCCGGCGGTGAAAAACAGCGGATCGCCATCGCAAGAAGCCTGCTGCGAGAGGTGTCAGTGCTTCTGGTGGATGAAGCAACCTCCGCGCTGGATGCGGAAACCTCGGATAATGTGACCAATTCGATCCTGGATATTCAGGGGATCACAAGGCTGGTAGTAACACATAAGCTGGATGAGAAAATGCTGAAACGCTTTGACGAGATCATTGTCATGAGAAATGGAAGAGTGGTGGAAAAGGGAGATTTTGGGACACTGCTTGGGAATGGGGAATATTTTGCTTCTCTTTATCGGGTCAGCAGGGAGTGAATCCATGCTGTTTACTCATCCTTTTTAGAGAGTCTTCCATGTCAAGACCTTTGCCATTAGAAATCTGTTGGCGCGATTCAGCAAGGTCGGAAAGGATTTGTTCTTGGCTAACCGGGACGAATGGGTTTGCGGGTTTTCTGGATGTGAACAGTTTTTGGGTGAATTCCATGACTTTGATTCTTGCGTCTTCCGGCATTGCTTCGAGCATGGATACAGTAGCGTCTAAAGTGCTCATGGGAAAGCCTCCTTTCATAATCAGGATCTATAGAAAAAGTGTTTCTTTCTATTGGTAGATTATACATGAAAAAGGAGTTGAATTCAATATAGGGAGAGGAGAGATTTTAAAGATGGCGGGTGAGGTGGAATTTTTTTGATAAATTTGTTAAACATATGTTGACAGAATCGGGGGCTTTCAGTTCGGGAAAATTCGTGTTGCTGAATAAATTCTATGCTTTGTTACTTGCGGCGAGGTTAATGGCTCACAAATGGGTTTTCGTGGAAGCTTGAAAAAATCGGGAATATTGCATATAATATAAATATCTCAAACTTCCCATAAGTTTTTGCGGTGCAGAGGCTTGTGATTACTGACAATAGCCCCTAAATTATGCAACTGTTGACATTTTGCTATCACTATGTATTGTTGATGCCAGCAGTCCCGCATCAGCCAACTGTTTTCCGCAGAGCAACCGTATAAAATTAGGCTGTGACGCATACCAGTTAAGGATTTCTCCCCTGACGGATTCAGCCATCTGAACCGTGCCATTTGCCAGTCCATCCACAATGATGGACACAAGCCTGTCCAGTGCATCAGAAAGTTCTATGTCACGGACATCATCGTAGCATAAATAGAAGATTTCCCCCAGGGAATGGTAATCGCTGTTTTTCCTGCGTATCCATTCCAGTATGATGAACCTTGTGAACACCAATGCTGTACTTGATACCGTTGTATCATAATTCACGGGTTGGAATTCCCTGCCAAGTTTCAGCAGGGACTTGCAGACCTTGAAGCAGCATTCTACCGACCACCTGTACCCGTACCGGCGGACGATCTCTGCATCGGATAAAGAGCAGTCCGTGGAAAGGAGGACGATGTATTCGCCCCGGTTATTGCGGCTGCGCACAAACACAAGCTTTACAGGGATGCGCTCCTTTTTTGTCCTTACAAGAACAGCGCCGAGGATATCCCCAGGGGTATTCATCCGCGCAAAGTACGCCGCAAGACTGTCAAGGTTATAAAGCCCTCCGTTAAAATGGTACATCTGCCGGTTGTTCTTGAGCATGCCGATGACATCAAGCCCGCAGTCAAGTATCCTTTTGATGAACGGCTCATTGGTGAACCATGTATCCATGAGAATGTATTGTGCAGGGATGCCGGCAGCAAGTGCCTCCCGGAGCATCGTGATGGCTGCGTCCGGCTTACGCATGGTTGCGGATACCCTTGCTTTGTAGCCATTTGTACGCCTGTCAATCTTAGGATTGATTTCCTTGAAGCGCTTTTCCTGTTTTGCGGAGGAAAGCATGTTGAAGGCAACGGGGATAAAGCTGAAGCCGTCCGTCCATCCGAGTGTAAGCAGGTTGAACCCCCTGACGCTTTTGCCCATGACATGGTCAAATACAAATGCCAGCAGTTCCACGGCTTTACTGCGTTCCCTGCCTATGACCGAATCGTCAAGGACCAGCGCCTTGAAGCGGCTGCGTTTGGTCAGCGTATCGAAAAATACCGTTACCTTTGCGGCGAGCAGTGTTATGAAGCGTCTCCAGTTATAATGCTCGTTGCTAAGGAAGCGGTGGTATGTGCTCTTTGAACAGGCGATATCCTGCTTCTTGGAGCCCAGATACCGATAAAGGTTACAGCCCTGGAAGACCATCAGCAGGAGGAACTGGAATATTTCAAACGCCGTGCGTTTTTCACCGGAGGATTCACCTTTAAGCCTGCGGCTGTCTTTACGTATACCACAACAGAATAGCAGACCGCTTATATCAAGTTCTTTGATGGTAGCAATAAAGCTTATGTTAAGTTCGTGACTGGGGTTTTCTTTTGCTCCGCTATGTTGTATCATAAGATTAGGCACTCTCCTTCGGTGTGATTTGGATTTTGGCTAATCTTATTATACCAAAGAGCAGTGCCTTTTTGTTGTCAATGTACCATTTTTATGGTTAAATTTTACAATATTTATAAGGATTTCCATCGGAAATCCTTATGGGAAGTTTGAGTAAATATCAATATGCAAGAAGGTCTTACATATGAGCGATAGAGAAAAAGTATTACAATTATTGGATTTACCAGACAATAAATTGCCTTATGTTATTGGATTTATACAAGGTAGTTGATAATACCAGAGGTAGAAAAGCATTTTATGGTATATGGTGGAGAACCTGTTGCAAGCATAGAAATTTCCAGGGTAAAAGCCGATCATGCTTATATCTTTTTTCGCAGGTGAAACACGCCTGTTTGATACAACGATTTTAGTTGGATTTGAAAAATAGCAGATATTTGATATAAATATACAGAGGAGAATCGTATTGAACCAAAAGATATATAATGATGTGATAAGCGGAAAAGCTGATAATAATATAAATTTCAATGATTTTTGCAATCTTATTATTGATTTAGGGTTTTCTTTTAAAGGACAAAAAGGTTCTCATAAATAAGAATAGTTTGTAAGGAGGCTTTAAAAATGGCAGAATATTCTATTTTTTTGCAATATGATCCACAAGATAAAATATTTGTAGCAAGTGTTCCTGAGTTACAAGGATGTATGGCACATGGGGAGACAAAAGAAGAAGCATTGAAAGAAATTGAAGTAGCAAAGGAACTATGGATTGAAACAGCTTTAGAAGATGGGGAGGAAATACCGGAGCCGCATTTATTTAGTGGTGAAGCTGTTTAGACAGGGGGGGTGTGAGCAAATCTTTCCTAAGGGAAGCTGCCCGCTGACCTTTATCATATTTTCAGAACCACATCTGCAAAAAATTTTGTATTGCTGTTGGAAGCCTGTGTCGAGTCGCCGTATTTTTCTGCTGTTGTGGCAATGGCGGCAAGCCCGATCCTGGTTCCGGCAGCTTGAAGCGTCAGTTGGTTCCCATTCCTGCCGATATGTTCGGCATACTTAGGCGGCGCATGGAATGGAGCAGAATTTCCTTGTAGATAATCTAACTCCTTTCTAACCACTGCTCATATTCTTTTTATTCATATGAATTCCGTGTTTTTTTGCACGGAAACTCATCACAGTCTTCATTAAAATTAATATTATGATTTTTTGTATACTCAAGCAAAAAGTACCCTTTGATACTACCATTGTCTGTAGACAAGTAAAACTGTGAACTACTTCCACTAATGGAATAGCATTATATTCTTTTTTTGCGACAAAAAGGAAGTGGATTATGAAAAATATCAGGTGTACTTTTAGAGATTATTCTGTATAATCTTAATTAAAGATACAATATGACATGATGATATGAAAGTGAGGAACCGCCAATGAAACTGTTGCCGGTTGGTGTGGATGACTTTAAGGAGATTATAGAGAACGATTATTATTATGTGGATAAAACTGATTTTATCAGGAATTTAATTGATGACCGGTCAAAGGTCAGTATATTTACGAGACCTCGGCGATTTGGAAAGACTTTGGCACTGAGTATGCTGAAATATTATTTTGAAGGCAGTATGGGGGTTGACGGAGAGGAACAGGATAACGGCAGGCTTTTCGAGGGATTGAAGATCATGGATGCCGGAGAAAAATATGTAAAGCACCAAGGGCAGTATCCTGTTATATTTTTATCGCTGAAGTCTGCAAAACAACCGGATTATGATATGGCTTATGGCAGCATCGTGGATGAGATTGCCAAGGAGTTCCGGCGACACAACAGGATTTTGGAAAGTGACAGGCTTTTGGAAGAAGAAAAGGAACGGTATATCCGGCTGCGGAGCAGGAAAGGTTCTGTGCTGGAGATTTTATCCGGTCCTTGTTTGAATCAGCCCTGGAAACCAATGAGAATTTGGAATTTGCCGTTATTACAGGGTGCCTTAGGATATCGAAAGAAAGCATATTTACAGGACTTAACAACCTGGACATCATTTCAATTCTGAATGGGAATTATGCGGAGTATTTTGGCTTTACGGTACCGGAAGTGGAAGGAATGCTGGAAGATTTTGGGATACCGGAGAATGAGCAGGAAGTAAGGCAATGGTATGACGGATATTGCTTTGGGGAGACGGAGGTCTATAATCCATGGAGTGTGATCAATTATGTAAAGGCAGTAACAAGCGGGGCATATCCATGGCCTAAGGCGTACTGGGCTAATACTTCATCAAATGATATCGTGAAAAATCTTGTAGAACGGTCGGACAGCATGATCAGGCAGGAGCTGGAAACCCTGATTGCTGACGGTACGATCGAAAAGCCAGTTCATGAAGATATCACATATGAAGAGATTTATAAGACGCAGGACAACCTTTGGAACTTTCTTTTTTTGCCGGGTATCTGAAAAAGATAAAGGCAAGATTTGAGATAGACACAACTTATATTACTATGGCAATCCCCAATGCCGAGGTATTGTATATTTATAAAAATACCGTAATGGACTGGGCTGACAACCGGATGCGGCAGAAGGATCTTTCTGCGTTCTATCAGGCGCTGCTTGGGCAGGATGTGGCAGTAATTGAAAAGGAACTGGGAGTGAATCTGATGGAAACAGTCAGCTTCTACGATTATAAAGAGGACTATTATCATGGCTATACGGCAGGGCTTTTAAAATCCATGGAGGGTTATTTTGTAAAATCTAACCGTGAGAGCGGTCTTGGCAGGAGTGATATCCTGTTGTTGTCACCTGCTTACGAAGGGATTGCAGTCATCATTGAGGTGAAGGTGGCAGATACTTATGCCGGACTTGAGGCATCGGCAAAGGAAGCCCTGGCACAAATTGAGGACAGACAGTATGATGCAGAGTTAAAGCTTGAAGGGTATCATACCTTCATTAAGTATGGGTTTGCATTTTATAAAAAGCTGTGCAGGGTATGTTCTGCATAACACGCAGGGATAACAGCGGCTAGTGGCATCCGTCGTTATCCCTTTTGTGCCTGCACTCAAATTTGAGGACTGGTAGCAGGAAAGGGAGATTAAAATGATATATAGACCGCTGGCGGCAGTGCCTTTCAGACACAATTCCGTTTATCAGGAGATAGAGCCATGCAGGATGCTGCAATCTTATGTCAGATGTTTTTGGGGTGGAGAATATAACTGCCCTGATTTGGAAGCGGATGGGTATTCTGAAATTGTGATTCCTGATACTTGTGTAGATATTATTTACCGCATGGATGATGCGGGCAATATTATTATATCTGATTTCATGGGGATAAATGACAGGAGCTTTTGTGCCAGGGGCAATGAAAAAAGCGGGCACAAAATTTTGGTTTTTGCCATTCGCTTTTATGCATGGGGTGCCTATGCTTTCTCTGAGGATTCATTTATTGGAACAGTAAATGGGCGATACGATGTGAGGGAAAGATTTAACTGGCTGGACAGGGAATTGCGAAACCATCTTTCGGAGCCGGGGAACCTGCTGGATTGGATCCGGCTGACGGAAGCGCTGCTTTTGAAAAAACTGGAAACAGCAAGGGAGAACGTGATAGTAAACAAGGTAATGCAGGATATTCTCCGGCATCACGGCAGGTTAGAGATCAGCCAGTTGTCGAAGGAGAATTTCATAAGCAGCAGGCAGATGGAGCGGCTGTTTCATGAATATATTGGAATGACGCCCAAAAAACTGAGTAATTTGGTGCGCTACCAATACTTATGGAGAGATATTGCATGTCAGAGTCATTTTGACATGATGGATGCTGTTCAAAAATACGGATATACGGATTCGTCGCATCTGATGCGGGAATTTGAACGCTATCATTCTATGAATATCCGAAATGCGCTGAAAATGGCTTATTGTTGAGAGTATGTTGATGTCGAAAATATACAATACAGTCATTCCTATATGTTGTATAATAGGAAAATCAAGGTATGTTTTCAACGTTTAAGCAAAAGCGGCATACCACACTTTTGGATTTCCATTACTTAAAGGAGGCATTTACATGAACAAAGAAACTATTTTAACACGCGCTGCTGAGATTATCGCCCAGCGTACCGTGCGTCAGGACAAGGACAGCTTCGGCACACTCATCACCATTGATCCGGATGGTTCCCCTGTTCCCACGACCATCAGTCCTTCCCGCAGCGAGGGGATACGCTGGATTACTTTCTGCACAGGCAGGGGCGCTCCAAGCCCTGTACGCCTTGGACAAAACAACAGAGCCGCTGTATGCCTGAATTCGCCAACATATCATATTTCACTCACCGGTACGGCGGAGGTCTGTACCGACTCTGAAATTTGCCGGGAGATGTGGTATGAGGGTTTGTCAAACCATTTTTCCGGTCCCGATGATTCCAATCTTTGTGTGATTCGCTTTACCACACAGCGTTATAGCCTGTTTATAGACTGGGAATCGGTGAAGGGGGAAATAGACGGATAAACATTTTCACTTTGCGGAAATGGAAAACGGATAGTATAGTGAACGACATAATGAAATATTTATCATTGACAAAGAGACATTTTTGAAATTTTAGGGAAAAGGAGAACAAAAATGCAGATTGTACCTACACTAAATTTTGGAGGGAATTGTCGGGAAGCAATTCAAATGTATGAAAAGGCATTTAATGGAAAGATTAGTTGTATGATTACATATGGAGAAGCGAATGATTCTGAATATAATTCGTTGCTTAAAGAAGATCAAAAAGAATATATATACCATTCGGAACTCGTATTGGATAATCAAAGGATCATTATGAGTGACCATGTGGATATTGAATTTCAAACATGCTATTCAAATTTTCTCACTATTATGTATGATACAAAAGAAGAAGTACAAAAAGCATATGAAATCATGAAAGAGGGAAGTAAGACAATATATCGATTGGAAGCAACGCCATATAGCTCTTGTCGGGTTGTTTTTGTTGATAAGTTTGGAATTCGCTGGGGAATTATGACCGAACAAACGGAGCGTTAAATTTTTTAAATGCGGGGAGGGAACAGAAACATGGAGACATATGCACAGCGTTCAATCAGACATTGCATAGATATGCTTGCTCCCTTTGAACCGTCCGGTCAGAAGGAAGAAAGCGGGCAATTACAGTTTTATCAATTTATGCGTTCCCTCTATCGTGAGATGTATCGGAAACCGGAGGAATACATGGTGTTTCAAAAGCCTTACGAGGAATATATGGCAAAATTGAAAAAACAGGGAGCGCAGCGGGAAAAGGAACACGTAACAAATGCCAGAGAAAGCACACTGAGAAACACATTCCAGCAAGCGATACAGTTTTACGCTTCATACCTTTACCGCATAGGAGTTAACAGTGAGGGGATTGAGGCTAGGACAGGCGCATTGATCATACATAAAAAAGATTACTCCCAAGTAGTGGAGCAGATGAACCGCATCCATGAATCGCAGTATAACGACAGGCGATATGAAGTGTTGGCAAAAGACGGTATCCGGATATCTGAAAACGGCGATATTATCTATATTGTCCATGGGAAATATCCCTTGATGATGGAGGGCATGGTGTATTTGTGCAAAGCGCCTGACAGCAAATACAAGTGGATGAATTTTCTGCGTCTTGATTTCAAGAATGCATATTCCCCGATTCCCACTGTAAATGACATATGCAAGACACTGTCTGCCAGAAGTTTCGAAGCTGTCAGAAAGTTAGAAGACAACCTGTCAGGGATGAGTGTCAAAGCAAAGATAAAGCCGCTCAGGGGAATCGTCTCGGATTTTAAGTGGAAGGTTGAATATGTGTATAAGGGGAAAAATATATGCGGCTTCTATGCGGATCGTGAATACTTCATGCTTTGCATTTATTTTAACCACTTTCAGAATATTAACGAGTTTGCAAAGGTTTTATATGAGGAGGATCATGATTTATTCCAATGGTTTGAAAAACAGTTTCCTGAGAGATTGTGTACATGCCCGAATAACCGGAGGGTTTATTTTGGAAACGAGCCAAGGCGTATCTGCGGGCTGTCAAACCGGGCGGAGATCGTGAACCCTGACGATCATGATATGGACAGGGCATTGTATGTTTTAAGAAAATACCGGAATATTGGTCTGTAATTATGTGGAATGTAAAAGGGATGGCATTTTCCAAAAAGTAAAAACAGGAGGAGATTAAATAGTGTTTACAGATGTTAAAGCAGAATTCAAAATAGATGAAATGCGACCGGGAATATTTAAGATAGATGACAGTGGATTATCCAATGCATTTCTTGTAGTAGGAGAAGAAAAGGCCTGCCTTATTGATACTGCAAATGGATTAAATGATATCGGCGCGGCAGTTAGGAATTTGACAGATAAGCCATTGATAGTGATCAACACTCATGGACATCCGGACCATATATTGGGAAACGGCTGTTTTGAACATGTATATTTGAATCATGCGGACTGGGAACTGGCTAAATCATTTATCTTACAACCGGAAGTGGATGCTATAAGTAGAGAACATGGCTGGACATTTCCTGAATTTACAGATATAAATGAAGGTGATGTATTTGATTTGGGAGGAAGAAAATTAGCAGCTTATGCATTGCCCGGGCATTCTGATGGCGGAATAATGCTTCTTTGCCCGGAAGAGAGACTGCTATTTACCGGAGATGCTATTAATCATCATTTATGGCTTCATGCACCTTGGAATATCAGTGTTGAGGAATGCATGGAAGAATTAGAGAAGAAAATGTTCTTAATGGAAAAAGCGGATTATATTCTTCATGGCCATGCGGGAGATTTTGATGATATTTCTTTGATGCAGTATCTGTTAGATGCGTTGAAAGAAATTGTAGAGGGCAAAACGGATGAGGATTTCGAAAGAAAAGGTGGATTTATAGAGAAGGCAATGTGCCATACGTATAAAGTGGATGAAAATAAGAAATTTGCTTGTTATGAGAGTTTGATTTTGTACCAGAAAGATAATGTGAGAAAAAATGTGAAAAGTTAGCGCCTATTATTGGAGAGAAGGAGTATCAGATATTGAGGATATGGTCAGGAGCAGAAGGATGACAAAACAAAGACCAAAAACTGTGGGGCTTGTCCATAGGTTGCAGAAAGGGAGGAAAAAATGAATAAAAAGATTGAAGTGATACCATATCTGTCGTTTAAGGGGAACTGTGAAGAAGCAATCAGCGCTTATATCAAGGCATTTGGCGGAGAGATTATCTGGATGTCGCGTTGGACTGAAAAAAACCATGAAACGCCGGAGCAGATCGGTAAGGTCATGCATGCGGAGTTTGACCTTGGCAGCACACGCATGGCGGGAGGAGACAGCGTTGGCGGTGGCGAAGTGAAGACGGATATTAGTCTGATGATTCACATGGATTCCGAAGCGGAGGCGTTACATGCTATATCAGTACTGGCGGAGGGCGGAATCATCCTTTCACCATTAAAGCCGCACCCGGAACCGGATGATGGCGGCTGCGGGTCTCTGATCAAAGACCGGTTTGGTTATACATGGATCATTACGTGTCCGAATCCGGCGAAGCAGTAAGAAGCTATAATGGTAAAACAGTTATGCGATGGTGATTGCAAAGAATAAGACAAAGGGATGAACCGACACTGGACGAATTGCAGACGATAGCAGAAGCGAAAGCGGACACATTGCTGACAACGCCGCATGAATAGTAAAAAGAGCAGAAGAAATGGGGAAGGAACAGAAGAGTGAAAGATAAATCTTTCACTCCAAGGAGTTTGTGTCTGCGCTGCATCCACAAACTCTGCCATGCGCAAAAA
>ERZ808054.1633-NODE-1633-length-11856-cov-24.249427_pt1 | contig 11856 bp, 14 predicted proteins | sample MGYA00380201_ERZ808054 | MGnify/ENA primary metagenome ERZ808054 (study PRJEB31490, sample SAMN06133419) | mouse gut metagenome | isolation source: Z5_2 | host: mice | place: China: Chengdu | collected 2015-05 ... | reverse complement strand
CCAACCTGCATGGGTTCCGGACGGAAGAAGAACTGTACCGCACAGTGGAGGAATTCGCTTACGTCACTTACAACCATCTGCGCCCCCATTCCTACAACGGATACAGGACACCTTTCGAAGCGCGATGTGCATGACAACGGCTTGTTTCAAGATTCCGAGCCGGAGCAGGGAACGCAGCTACCCCGCAGGGGCCTGCCCTTGACGGATGCCCAAAGGGATGGTACACTTCCAAATCCGATGGCGGCCGCAAGGTAAAAGCCTGTTTCTGAGTTCGTCGCCATCGGTATCCATTTGTCAGCATCCCTTTGGGTATCTGTCAAGGGTGGCGGAAGCTGCCACAACCCTAATTATAAAGGAAATATTTTTTTAGCCACAAGTGTTACAAAAAAGCTTGACCACTACACTGTTCAACAACAGCAAATAAATGAAAAATATCTCCCTCGCTGTCTTGTGGTAAATGATAAGAGTAATCGTTGTTAATATAACTGCCTATGATTTTTTCTGCCCGCTGGTATAATTTTTTCCTCATCTGCAAGAAAAAAAAAATCACAAAACAAAGAACTGCGGTTAAGCTAATGCACCCTCCAAACATCATAGACAAAAAATGATACTGGAATTGAGAGAAGTGGGGAAGCAGGCTGCCCATTACATTCTGGGTAATTCCCCAATCATTTAACAATTCTATTCCTGCGGTGCTGGATTCTTTGGAAGAAACCGCATTTGCGATCACCTCTTTTGAAATACCTTGTTCCAGCAATGAAGATACAATAGCCCTGTCATGTTCTATATACATGGATTTTGAAGCGGATATTTGGGTTTGAGAAAACCATGCAGCCACCCCAAAAAACAAAACAACATATATGATAATGAAAAGAGAAAAGTTTTTAATCTGCCTGTCACGAAATATGCTCATACACACACCTCTTTCCACTGATAGCCAAATCCCCGGACTGTGATTAAGTGTTGTGGGTGTGAAGCGTCAGTTTCTACTTTTTCACGCAGCCGCCGGATATGGACCGATAAAGTATTGTCGTCAACAAAATTACCAGTCCCGTCCCATAAATCATTTAGAATAATATCCCTTGAAACAATACGGTTCGCATTTCGCACTAACAGGCAAAGCAGACGATATTCCGCATTTGTCAATTCTAATAATCTGCCGTTCAATAATACACGGCTTCCTAACAGGTCAATAGAAATATCTCCACATTCCAAAGTATTTGTTTTATCTTGTACAGATACCCCCGCACGTCGTAATAAAGCACGAATACGGGAGCATAGTTCTCCTAATTTAAAGGGCTTTGTAACATAATCGTCCCCACCGCAATCTAAGCCCCGTATTATATTGACTTCTTCATCAGACGCAGTAAGGAAGATAATTGGAATTTGTGCGTTTTGCTTCCTAACTTTTTCGCAAACCTCAAATCCCGTTCCGTCGGGTAATGTGACGTCAAGAATGAGTAAATCATATCTATCCATTTCCCTTAAACATAGCATTGCTTCTCCCCCTTGTTTACATGGCGGTTGAAATTCCTCTGCCATGCTTGGTAGCCTGCGACCAAACTGGCGTCAGGGCGTTGTAGGGCTATCAGGAGCGTGTTGTTGACGCTGTAATTATGGAATTTTGACATGGTGGAGAGATAGCTTTTGTATTTCTCGCTATTAAAAAGTTCTTTTAAGCCTTCCTCCAACTTGTCCGTGATCTCTTTAACTTTCTGCTTTTCTGTTTTTGCGTCTGCCATATTTGATTTTCCTTTCTTTGCATGAAAAAAGACAATCTGTTATGACTGTATTTCTTCCCGAAAACAAAAAAAGCAGCGAATTGTTTTATATAATGCAAAAACAAATTCACTGCTTTACTACTTGTGTTATTAAGTTGCTGTAATTATGCTAATACTGGCTCTCTTTTCTTGATGATAGCTTTAATTTCTTCTATGCTTCTACTTGTTGCCAATACTATCTGTTCAAATGTAAAACCATTATCATACATATTTAAAATAATTCTTTCTTCTTCCTCTGCTCTGCCTTTTTCTCTAATTCCCTGTGACAAATTACACATGGCGCTCACGTCCTCTCTTATTCTATCATCTACTACAATACTATACTCTTTTTCAATGATTCCTAATTTTTCATCAACGGTCAACTCCATTGAAAGCAACGTACTCAGCAGACGGTGTAGCTCATACTTCTCATCATGCTCCGGAAGTTCATTTGATATACCGATCAAAACAATATTCAGCAGGTCAAGCCTGCCTTTCCACGGATAGGAACCGAGCAGATCGTCTTTCGCAAGATGCACATAAGCCATGCTGCTTTCGTCCATGCCCATACACACCCAAATCGAAAATACACGCCTGATGTCGTTATAGTTTGTCTTGACAAAATCCCGTTCCTTCTGCGAGGAAACAAGGCGGCTCACATAGAAAACTGCCCTGTTTAAGATATGGTAGCCAGACGGTTCATCTTTCTGTGCCTCGACGTTTACGATAACCTGTGAAATACCGTCCTTCATGCGCACATAAAAGATAATGTCAAATCTTACAAGCCCCTCATTGATCTCCGCATTTTCCGTGTTCATCCCGACAATGCGCTGCCCGTTTTTTTCTTTTTCAATATTGGTCAGCCCCGGCTCTACCGGAACCACGCTGATAAATGGCTCTCCCTCAATATAAGACACCACATCTTTCGGGTTCATTCCCCGGAACTCATCAACCGTCTTTACCAGGATATGCGCCAGAATGATCTTATTTCCCAACAGGCGTTTTGCCTTATCATCATACTGTGCGTCCTGGTCTGCCATGCTGACCGCATTCTTTATTTCCGTATCCATCAGCCATAAACCTCCTTTTTGTATGGTGGAAATGCAAAAGCCATTCCCAAAAGGTATATGACCTCAATGCCATTATACCCCGAAATCCCGGCTAAATCAATCGGAACTTTATAATTGCCATCCCGGACAATAATTGGACAATAATTGAAATTTGATTAGTTTTATGATTGTTACAGCGTTTCCTCCTTCCTCTTCGCTTTATCAGTATCTGCCCGGTCTGCCCCAGACACTTGCGCTTTGTATGCTGCCAACTTTTCTTTTAACGATGCCCTCTGCGCAGGCTTGTCAGCCATTGCCGCCGCAGCTCTCAGTCCTCCACTGCCCATTGTGTAATCATGCCTTGCGTTTTCTACCGGGTACGGTATCGGTGCATTGGCGGCTCTTTCGCCTGTTTCCGGTCTTTCGGAAGTCTTTTCTTCCTGTGCTGACTTCTGGACATCATGTCCAGAAGTTTCCTGCCCTCCGTTTTCTTCCTCCGGAGCATCGTCCATGCCGAGTGCGTCATCGCCCTTTTCGTCCATATTAAGCAGGGCATTTAAGGCGGATAACCGTTCCAGCTTCTCCGCAAGCTCCGCTTCCTGTACGAATGGCTTTGTGACCTCCACTTTTGCGGTTTCAAGCTGCCGCTGCACAGTTTCCCGTTTCGTCTGCGCTTCAGAAAGCTGCTTCGGCATGGATTCCAGGGCGTGGTTGATACGGGCGATGTTGCCGAGAGGGTCAGAACCGACTTCTAAGTTATGGGAAAGCTGCCCTTTTAAATTCATCACAAATTTGTGATTGAATGAATCAAAGGACACCGCCATCTTAAATCCAGCATACTCCCCGACCGTGGCAGGCACATTGACGGTTTTCATCTCCTTGCACATCTCCACAAGGGCAGCCCCGGCTTCTTTTTTGTCCGTATAAACCTTATCCCCGACTTTCATCAAAAACTGCTCTTTATCTGCCGGGAGGTTTGCTTTTGCGGTCTGAATATCTGCCTCCATGCCCTCTATCCTCTCCTTCAGGATGGCGATCTGCTGCGGATAGTGCTTTGCGATATTATCCTCAAGTTTATATTTCTGGCTTGTATGGTTCGCCTTCATCAGCTTCAGCTTTGACACCTGAATGTCGAGATCCATCTTTTCTTTAATGTACGGGTTCCCGGTAGCTAAGGCTTTCACCTCCGCATAAGTGAGTGCCGCCTCATCCACGTCCTCACAGCTGCGCACAGGGGATTTGCTCGTCATGATCTGCCCGATGAACTTCTGCTTATTTTCGATCAGCTGCCATGAATAGCTGTCGAATGTGCCTTCTGTCACATACCGGAAAATCTTGACCTTTGGATTGAGGTTGCCCTGCCTTAAAATCCGCCCCTCCTGCTGTTCAATATCAGTCGGTCATTTTTTGCGGACAGTTCAATACAGTCCTACAATAATCATTAGATTTATACATGATAAACTCTTATTTAGTTCTTACCTAATCCAATTAAAGTTCAAAAAGGTAGTGAAACCCACAAACCAACACAAAGATTGGATTGTAGGTTTTATTTTTGATGCTTATATATAGAAATTGGAACAATTATTAAAATCAATTAATGGTCAACCAATATTCTTGAGAGTTCCCTAGAAAGTTTTATTTTTAAATCATCATAATCATCATATAGAACAATGCGATTCTGCTGTATATCGAAAGGAGCATTTTTTATTGCTTTGCTAATTATGATTGTGGGTTTACTGAGCGCATGTGCTATGCCTAATTCGTAAAACACATTAGGATTCTTTCCATCAATATTAGCGATTATCACTCTTGATTTTACAATGAACTTTATTATATTAGCCAATATATCTTTATTAGTAAATTCTTCATCACCTCTATATAAGTTTAGACCACATTCTAAACAAATATTTTTTGTTTCTTTATAAAATTCTACATTTTCCTCACTAAAAGGAGTTAAAAGAAATACCATTTTTCTATCTATACATATATCCTTTTCTGTTAAACCAAAACGTTTTATAAAGTTAGAAATTTGTACAGTTTCATTATCATATTCTTTTTTTTGTGCAGATAACGGTAAGTGATTTACCATTTCCCAATCTTGCTCAGTATTTACAAGTTTTTTTTGCAATAGGGATATTTCATGTTCGAGATGTTCTCTCATCATACTGTACTTTGTTAAATCTAGCTCTATTTCTTTTAGTTTACTTTGTCTATTGAACGTTGAATTTTTTATAAATCTAAGCAAACTAAGGCATACAGTTAGTACTGCTGTGGAAATAGATACGATAACCAAAATATTCGTATAATCTGTATCAACATCTTTTTGTAAAAACATAAACATTAAGAGAACAAGAAAACATAAAGATATTATTACCTCCACAAAGCCATTTTTTTTGTCCATACTATTTCCCTCCATAAATTAATATTGAAACACAGTAGGCAGTAATTGATAAAACATATGATAAAATACAATATGTACAGCATCCAAATATCGCCTTTTTTGTTCTGTTTGTACTTTGATATATAGCAAGCGAAGCTTTACAAAATCCAAAGGTAAAAATAGCCAAAACAATTTCTACCGAAAATATGCCAAATCCAACACCTAAATTCGTATTCACAGAACATATATAAGAACTTATATATCCCAAAGCCAGAATAATGATATCCATTGGCAACTCGAAAAATGCTGAAATATAATCCACAAAATCTGGAGGGTATTTGCGAAATATTTTCAATCCATAAGCACATATAACCAAAAGTGTTGGCATAATAATACTTAAATTATCTAAAGTAAAAAGATTTTCTATCGCACTTTGCATATTATCCCCCTTGTATTTTATAAAGCAATAGAACTATTTCATTATAGCATACCGATAAAACTACAATGTTTCCAATCCTACCTTGCAAAACAATATTCATCTCATCTTCATTTAATCATTACATATTTATTCATATCCTAATATCCGTCTTATTTCAAAACTGTATATTATTTTACCATATATTTTGTCAATTTGCTACAAATTTGCAAAACAATAATTGTAGATTCCTCTGCCCCTCCTATATCTTCAAACTTTTAGTTTGTCATTTTTTTTGCGGACAGTTCAATACATGCCATCCTTTTCTGCTCCCTGCTCCTGCGTTTGCTCTCGTTTGACTTTTCCCTCTGTATCTTCTTAGCACAAGCAGGGCAATACTTTGATATGCCAGAGCCGGGGACGTATTCAACGCCGCACACCGTACAGTGTTTAGCGGGCAACGCTGTCCACCGCTTCGTGGGTGTGATATGTAATTCACCGACAAAGCCGATGAATTTATAGTAAATCTTGATTTCCTGCTTCACTGTTCCGTCTGCTGACTTCTCACGCTCCGAAACAAGTATCTTGTCTATCAATGCATTTACAACCGTTGCGTCCAGTTCCTTTAAACCTTGATAGTTGCGGATAAGGGAGAGGAAGTCACGGATTCCCTGCGATTTCTCGTAGCTTTCATTGAGCGTTTCCGTTACTTCCCTCAACCGTGCTTCTATTTCAAGCTGTTCTTTCTGGTATTTCCCCGACATCATCTCGAAATTCCGCTCGGTGATACGCTCCATGACCTTATCCTCATAGAGAGAGGAAAACAGCCTGTCAAGCTCCGCAAGGCGTTTGTTCAGCTTCTTCCGTTCTTTCTCCATTGCCTTTGCCTTGCTCTGGTCTGTTTCCGTGAGCCGTTTCTCAATCGCCCTTACCGCCCGTTCATCATTCACCGCCATATCCGCAAAACGGTTAATATCGGCAAGGACGGCGTTGAATAAATCCCTCGCTTCAATGGCGTGTGCGGTACACATGACGTTGCCGTACCTGCCATAATTATTGCAGGTATATTGTACGCAGTCGATAATGTCGGGGCGTTTCCTCCTGTTTGCGCTCATAGCCCGCAGAGCATAGCCGCAGTCCGCACACTTGATAACGCCTGCAAAGATATTCTCAAAAGCCCTGCTTTAAGGGAGTCCAGAGGGAACGTCTGGCACACGACTTTGCAGGGCAAAGTGTAGTGTGTTACACCCTGTAAACGCAGTCGGAAAAATCGGGAGATTTTTCTGACCGCAGGGGTGGCTTTACGAGCCGAAAAGGGCGAGTAATGCCCACGCCTGCACTTTGCGTTTACGGGGTGTTCTCCCGCAGGGATGACAGCGGCGGGGTATCCCAATATTGCCGTCATCACCGTCACCGCTGTCACCCGCAGGGCAGAGCCGCCAGCTTTACATGGCTTTAGGTGTCAATGACAGCGGCGGGGTATCCCAATATCGCTGTCATCACTGTCACCGCTGTCACCCGTCTGCCTTGCAAGGGCTATCTGTCTGCCATCTTTTTTGCGGCTGTAATGGTAGCCGATACAATTCTCACTTAAAAATGTGGTGCGGTATTCATTGAGCCATTTCGTAATCACCGTGGGGACGGTTTCCGTTTCCCCCATAGCGGCTAACAGCTCCGTTGCCGTTCCCGTCCATTCCTCTTTGTCCTGCATGAAATCCACCAACCGAAAAAGGACGTCTGGTATCGCTTCTTTGGCAAGCTGTTCCTGCTCCTTACGCTTCACCAGTTCCCAACTGCAATCACGGAAACGGAGCGTGAACTCCTGATAGGGCGTGTCCCTGCCCGTCACATACAGCTTTGCGGCATTGGACGCACGGCTTTCCTGCTGAAGAACAAAGGTAGCGTCCGCACTCCCCGTCAATCCCGTCGTGCCAGACACTTTATTGAATACGTCGCTGTCATTCTGCTTTCGGATGTGGTGTACGACAATGACCGCCAATGAGTGCCTGTCGGCAAAGTCTTTGATGAGGGAGATGTCCCCGTAGTCGCTTGCGTAGGCGTTGTCTTTGGATGCGGTGCGGACTTTCTGCAAGGTGTCAATCACAATGAGCCTGCTGTCGGGGTATTCTTTCAGATAATCCTCCAACTGCACGATAAGACCGTCTGACAGCTTATCGCTCGCCACTGCAAAATGGAGCCGCCCGCTTGCTTCATCCGTCAAGCGGAACAGCCTGTCTTGGATGCGGCAGAACGTGTCCTCAAGGCAGAGGTAAAGCACATCGCCCTCCTGTGTTGGCATATCCCACAAGGGGATTCCCTGCGACACGCATAGGCAGAGCTTTAGCATGAGCCAGCTCTTGCCGATTTTCTGTGAGCCGCAGAACAGGGTTAATCCCGTGGGTATCAGACCGTCCACCACAAAGGACGGTTTTTCAAGCGGCTCATAGAGGAGCGTGTCGGCGTTGACCGTCTGAAGCTTCTGCATGGCTTTCCTCCTTTCGGGCGGTGTCTTTGGTTTTGTTGCGCATAGGCATGACCTCCTTAAAATTGATTTACTCCCACGGAAAAAGTGAGAGTATGTAATGCCGCCATCCCCATGCCGATAATAAGCGGATTCCTTTTTCGGGCGGTAACAGTCAAGGTTGGAGATACTTTTTCATTTCTGCCTTAATTTTCTCCCTTGCAACCGAAACGGACTTCTGGACAGCGGAAGCTGTGCAATGCTCCATTTCGCCGATTTGGTAAAAATTAAAATCATACTCGTAATAGAGCAGGAAACGCCGCCTTTGTATCTCTGGCAGTCGTGCAACCGCTTTGTAAAACAGTTCATTCCGTTCTTTTTCAATCATGCTTTCATCAAGCGTCTTAGGCACTCGCAACGCCCGTCTGTAAAGCGTTTCATCCCATACCTCGTTAAACTCCCTGTGCCGCTGGTTCCATTGCTGAAGGTTTCTGTTCTTCCTTTCCATCTGCCTAAATTCAAAGAATAGCGGTTCTGACACTTCCAGTTCGTGGTGTTCCCCCTGCCCGTCCTTAAAGCTGATAAAATACCTTTTGCCGCTTTCCGTGGATTCCTCCCGAAGCGTGTATGTCTTTGCCCCGTATGCCATTTTCTTTCCTCCTGCTAAAAAGTGGGAGAGAGTTTTTCCCTCCCCACCCGATAGCCCATAGGAAAGCAGGATATATGAGACGCTTATAAAATCTTCCGCAGCTTCTTCTGCAGATGGTTGAGCCTTGCATAAATAGCCCCTGCCGTTAAATGCACAAGCGGGGCAATCTCCTTGGTGGAATAGCCCTGCATTTTCAGCAGGACGATTTGTAACGTGCGCCTGTCCACCGTGATTAAGGCAAGGTACAGATTTTCGCTCTCAATCTCGTCCAGTAAATCAGAAACAGACCTTACCTCCGCCTGCTTCTCCCTGTCCGCCATGCCCTCAAGGTATTCGCCGAAGTCGCTCGCCCATCGGTAAAACCGCCTATTGGAATTAAAATCTGCCCTGTCGTCTGTGCGGATTTGCTCAATGGTTGCTTCATCAACGCCGCACTCACGCAGAACCTTTTCCTCGGCTTCTTTCCAGATACGCCATTTCCTGTCCTCCCGTCCGTGGTTGTATGCCATCCTTATTTCCTCCAATCGAATTGATTGAGAGGGCAGGAAAAAGCCCCCTCATTTTCCCAAAGGAAAAAACAAGGGGGCTGAACGCCTTAAATTTTGTTTTCCATTATCTTTCTCAGCTTCGCAAGGATTTTGGCTTTGCGCTTGTTCACAACGCTCTGTGTCACGCCTAACCGCAACCCGACTTCCCGCTCGGAAAGTTCTTCAAAGAAGATTGCTTGTATCAACGTCTGTTCACTGTCCGACAACAAAGGCAGGGCGGCTTTCAGCCTGTCCACCATCACCGCATGGACAACGGTTTCCGCAACATCCATCGTTTCATCAACAACGAAGTCAATCACATTTCCCTCACTGTCTGTAAATCCCTCCAAGGAGAGCAGCTTGTGGTTCGTGTCCAATTTTTTCAGATAACGCCACCGTTCTTTATCCCGATAGAAATCCGTGTACTGTTCCCGCACAACTTCAAGCAGACAACCCTGTATGGGGATAAACAGCTTGTCCATGTAACTCTGGTCGGCTTGCCTGCGGCGGCAGAAATCCGTATAGGACAACTCCACATAGACATTGTTTTCTTTGATATATACTTTTCTTGGTGCATATTTCACCGTATTTTCCTCCAATCTGAATTTTTGAAAATGTAAAAATCCAGATGGAGAGGGCGGCGAACGACAATGAATACCGCATAACGCACTGCGGCACAATCTGATAAAAAACGACAAAAGAAAAACCGCAAAGGTTCTGTGACCTCTACGGTTATAGGAGATATATATTCTGTTAAGTGGAGATTCTACTTCTGGTTTCATGGTGAGAAGTAGCGTTGCATTGGCAGGGATTTTTTTAACTGGCTTCCTGCCATTCCCCAATATGCTATGTATAAGTCAACTCTGCATTGCATAAGCAGACAGGTTACTGCCCGAAAAAAGGACATAAAAAATCCCTCCAAACTTTAAAACAGGTCTGGAGAGTGTCTGTTAAGTCTTTTCGGGCATAGCAATACCGCCCACCGAACCTCGTTTTTTTTATTTGGTGAGCGTTTGCCTTAAAACCTTATGAAATAAAATAGAGCCAACGAACTGTGAGTTTATTTCACACGTTCATCGGCTCTGCGTCTGCGCGTCTGGCTCTGCGATGACTGCTATTTTTAAATTTTCTGCTTTAATCAATGTTTCCTGCTTGCATTTCGGACAGTAAAGAGGGTAGTTTTTCAAAATTGTATCTTCTCTAATTCTGTCACGGGTTTTGTTACCACAAATAGGGCAATGTATCCATTCTGATTTTTTCATTATAACCCTCATTCCTTGCAATTAGAAAAATGTAAATAAGATAAAATACTGATAGGACAAAAATATATACACCAAAATTCCAATACCACCACACCTATCCAAGCTGGACTATCCGCTTTGAATAATCCAAGTATGGGAAAAATCAGACACGTTATAAAAAACACTCCATGTATTATAAGCAGATATTTCAACCATCGGTCTGCTTTTGTCTGTGATAGCACCGTTAATCCTGCAAATAATGTAGCTAATGACATGACAGCATAACCCAGCAGGTCATAGTTGAATAACAATCCACATTGCTGAAAATCAAGAAGTATAGCTGCTTGCTGTGTTAAGTCATTTAGTCGAACAGTCGTTAGCTGTGCAAAATAGACTAGCAAAATAATAGTTGTGTATATAACAGCAAAAGTTACCGAAACATAGCCCGCTAATTTTACTTTCTTTTCGGCAAAGTAAGCATATCCACACATCATTAGTACAAAACTAAACGCAATAAACATAGAAGAAAAGTAACTGGCATAATCATAGCCAAATAACATAGATAGAGCAAAGCAGACTACCGCAATAAAATTAACAGCAGAACCATAAACTCCTATTTTCTTATTCATCAATCTGTCCTTTCCCTTCAAAAAGAATGTCTACTATTTTTTTGATATATGCAGCCCTATCCTCTGTTTCCATAAAATCATAGCCAAGTATTTGTTTAACGGTTTTGCTTCCCAAAAAAGCCACTTGCATTGCCGCCGTAAGAATAAACACAATAATAGATTTATTCTTGTTTGAAGTATTATTTTCTAAGGAAAGTGAAAATCCTTGTTGCGTAAGAACAGAATTGCAATTCTCTGTATAATTTTGTAAATCGTCTAAAATAGAAATACGGCAAATTGCGGAATGATTAAATAGAAAATCGAAAACATAAGTTGCACAAACTGTTAAGCGTTCTTTATCTGTTTCATAATTTCCTGTCATTTGAAATTCTGTAACCACTTTTCCAATAATACGTTGAACACATTCATTTATTAGCGTTTCTTTACTTCCAAAGTGATAGTTAATTAATCCTAATCCAATATCTGCTTTTTCTGCAATCATACGGGCTGTTATGCTCTTTGTATTACCATTGTACTTCTCAATTAGTTCCGTGGTAACTTTTATAATTCGATTTTTCACGTCTTCATTTTTATCCACTAAATATCTCCTCCTTGAACATTGTTCAACTATATTATATTGAACAGTGTTCAAAAAGTCAAGTGCATGTATATATTTTTTGAAAAATTCCTCTAAGTTAGCAACCACCACTTCAAGTGGTGGTTTATTGCTAGCCCTAAAAAGGGCTGTTTGCGTGCGCGCCTGAAA
>ERZ808054.1632-NODE-1632-length-11858-cov-4.579068_pt1 | contig 11858 bp, 12 predicted proteins | sample MGYA00380201_ERZ808054 | MGnify/ENA primary metagenome ERZ808054 (study PRJEB31490, sample SAMN06133419) | mouse gut metagenome | isolation source: Z5_2 | host: mice | place: China: Chengdu | collected 2015-05 ... | reverse complement strand
TTTTTCTTTTCATACCCGGGGCTTACCGAATATTCCCATGTTGTATTACCCGCTTCATCTTCCGCAATTTTCGTAAATCCTTGCAAGAAATAAAAATCCTTCACCATGCCATTCTTGGAAGTCGGATAATAATAGCCCACAATCTTGACAATTCCTGCCTTTTGGCACTTATCTACCAGTTCATCCATCATGGCATATTCCATGTCTCTCTTAAGCACCCGGCAACTCATTAACCATAAATCAATATGCAATTCATCCGCAGTGCGTTTTCCAATCACAACACTCACTACTCCATTATCACCAAACTTGTCCTCAAGCTTTCCATATAATGTAATGCAGAAAGGATCTAATGCCGCCTCCTCTATTTCCGTCTGGCTATACCGGCGCGTTGTAAGATTAAACTGATTGCTTTTATTTGTCAACTGGGAAATTCGGGACATATATACCGGATCAAACGCCTTGATTGTTCCCCGCATTTCCAAAGATTCCAAATACTCAGCATAATCCGTATATGTCATCTGCGCCTGCTTGCGCATCACATTTGCCTGATACATTTCGTTGCGTTTCATATCATCTTCCGATAAATTGGTAACTTCAAAGAAACCGCTTTTGTCCAATATCTGAATATAATGTTCCGGCACATCAATCTCTGGTATTGATACCCCTGCTGCCTGCTGCCGTACGATTTCACGTTCCGCCGGATTATCATCGACAAACACCATACTTTCAGGTAATAAATTTAACTCCTCCGCTGTTGCCAAAAGGTTACGGCTTTTGGGCTCCCAATTTACTTTAAATGCCACAAAATCCTCTTTCTTCAAAACAGAATCCGGTCTCTCAAAACCAGAAAAAGCAGCAACCTCTTCATTTTTGGAATTAATCGTAAGCAACACTCCAAGCTGCTTTTGTTGTTTCAAATATTCTTGAAATTCTGCATAAGTCTGCCCTATGGATGTTTCCTGCCCAATTTCAATATTCTCTGCACCATCATCACCTATAATACCTCCCCATAGCGTATTATCCAGATCAAGGTTAAGCACTTTTTTATTTTTACCAAATATTGATTTGATAATATTTGCCACATTAAAAGCCGTATATGGTATCGCTGGGACACACATAGCATATTTATACATATGCCAATAATATGGATCAGCCCATTTGTCTAACCCATAGGAAGCCGCTTCATAGTTAATGTCATGAATAAAAAAGTCAGCATAAGTATCCGCATATTCATAAAAGAACAGATTTAACCTGCTTACGAAATTCACTCTCCCTCTGTAATCTGATGCATCCTTATTACCCATCAACCGATAAAAGGGTAATTCAAAATTATTCTGAATAATCGGACAGTGATAAGCATCTGAAATATGTTTCCACAGCCCTTCAAACTTCTTAATTACAGTATCAATTTTCTGTTCCACCACATCCTTAGTGTCCGCTAATTCCGGATAACCGTTAATATTCCTATTTGAGGTATGAATATAAATAATATCCGGCGCAAATTCTTCCAACATAGGATTGGGAAACATTCCATCCTCATAAAACCGATTATACTCCGATTCATAAAAAGAAGGCTTTATCCCATAATTCAACAAAAATAACTCAAGTACATTTTTGATATCGTTCGTTGTGCTACCGCCCAAAATGGCAATTTTTTTCTCTATGAGTAAATTGTCATCTTTATGCAGCAATTCTTTACGAATAAACTTTTTCTTTTTTAAAATCCATTCTGCATCAAATGGATACTCAAGTTCCTTCATATATTTTCTTTTCCTTTTTTAATTATTCACTGTGAAATATATTATAACACACGCCAACTAATAATAGTGAAAAATAATTATTCTTTTGACCGTTCACTTTAACAAAATTTATAATTGCCATAAAAACCAATCTGTAATATAATAAACATAACTTATCACTTTTACTTATATCTTGAATTTTAATTTTAAAGGAATTTCTAATGGATAATCAAAACAAAACTTTCACCGTCGAAAAAAAAGAGCGTTTGGGTTGCGTTGATATGATACGTTTTTTAATGATTAACCTTATCATGGCGCATCATTTATACATTCTTGGTTTTTCCGACAATTATCTTGGGGCAAGCTGTTGGGCATGGGTTGATTATTTTTTCATATTAACCGGATTTTTTACTATGCAACACTTTACCATGTATCCAACTACGCAATCCCCTGCTCAATCTGCTATAAATTATACTATTAAAAAATTCAAAAGCTTTATCCCTTATGTATTCATTGCTGTTGCTATTCAATATTTCATATCAGCGCAAAATTTTTTAGCCAACTGTCATTTCCGTGATTTCATTAAATCCTTTTCTGATTTTCCTTATGAAGTTATGATGCTTTCGTCATCAGGAATTGTGTGGCCAAAACTTGCTCCAATTTGGTTTCTTTCCGCCATGCTTCTAACTCTTCCTGTTTTGATATACATGATTTTACGTTTTCGGGATTTATGGCACATCCTTGCCTGGTTGCTTCCGATCCTCTATTACGGAAAAATGGGAATAAACACTTCCAGAGCTTGGCCTAATGATCTGATTCGTGCCATTGCCGGAATGGCTTTGGGAACCTTTGTCTATATATTAGCCAAAAAACTTAGAGAAAATTTTCCGCTTGAGAAAAAATGCATGCTGTTTTTATCGCTAATCGAAATTGGATGCTTTTTCTTGTGCGTGTATATCACCCTCCGAAATATATGCTATATGAATTTATTATTATTACTATTTCTGGTAAACACTGTCATTATGCTTTCAGGCTGCAGTTATACTTCCAAAATCAAAGGTTCCTTTTGTACTCTGTTAGGCAAGATCAGCCTTCCCATGTTTCTTTTTCATTGTCCAATTGGACACATTGCCAGTCAAATAACGCCATCAATCAATGCACGGGTAATCATTTATTATGTGGGCACTATATTGGTATCCTTAATTGCTATATTCATACATAACAAATTAAAATTTAGTGCATTTTCTCAACATGACTAAGTTCCCAAGTCTTCATATATTTTATCAAATTCCGCCATTTGATAATCTTCATCGTAAACAAATGTTTCCATAGTATATGGAGAAGTACCAATGAGATACTTTAAATCATTTATGCCATTCACAACAAAATGTGTTTGATCTTCGAAAGCCTTTCTTTCAATTGAGTTTAAGGAATAGAAACGCGTTACTCCAATTTTAGGTTCAGAAGTTGTTAAATACATAATATTTTTTTCCTTAAGCAATTCTCTATTATCTTTTAATTCATAAACTAAATCCTGCTGCCTGTAATAATCCAACTGATATGACAAATAATATGAGTTGAAATGTAAAACACCACACAATACCGCAACCGAACATAGAATTGTTCATATTCGCTCATATGGTATCCAAAGAACAATTGCATATATTATTATTGCCGCACCAACACCTAGCAGTATAGATAACCTTCCACTGACCCCAGTTAATCCACAATCGTGCCCTATTACAACATACTCATACGCTCCTAGTATAGCAAATATTAAGTTATTGATAGTTTAAATAGTTGCCGCTTCATCAGGATCAATTTTGTCCATTTTATATGTCCAATGATAGACAATCGGGTCAGCATTGATCTCATCGAAGTAGCGGTATATTCGTTCCGATAGTTCCTCCTTTGAATTGACACGAATACCCTTTAACATCTGCTTTGTCGTTTTGCTGAAGAAACTTTCGATCATGTTCAGCCATGAGGTGTGTGTCGGGGTAAATACAAATACAAAACGGTCTTCTGGCAGTGTTGCGAGAAACTTCCGGGGCTCCTTTGAAGTATGGGCTGAGTGGTTGTCCAGTATCAGCCGGATTGTGTCTCCCTCCGGGTATTTTGCATCGAGAATCTTTAGGAACCTGATAAAATCGAAACTTTTGTGTGACTGGCTGGCCAGTGGAACTGCCTCGCCTGTCAGCAGGTCAATACCTGCAAGCAGTGATAGCATTCCAAGCCGCACATACTCATAACCCCGGCGACCATAACCGTTTTCCCCTGTTGAGTTATGGCCGGGATATTTATTGGCAATAACCTGGATGCCGGGCTGATTCCATTGTTAAGATAACGGTCAATACAGCGCCGAACGGTATTCACGCTGGCACCCAGGCTGTCTGCAATAGTTTTGTCTGTTTTGGCTTCTGACTTCCATAACAACATGCTGGCATAATTGATCTCCATAAATGTATTAAACAAGTCTATTATACCAGATATAGAAAATGTCAACAACTTAACTTATGTTATACTGGATCCATATATTTTATGCTTGATATATTTAAAAATACCTAAATATATATATGTGCAAAATGAAGTCATTATTAGTACAAAAATCAAACCTAGGATGCAGTCTATATATGCCATATTACCCATAGCCGATATGACTTGATGGCGGTAAAATGATACTATCTTGACCCATAAAAGTATAAACAGCCAATGAAACATAAAGAAATATAATGAATACTTACCTATTAAGTGAAAATATTTAATCTTATGTTCTATTAATTTACTTATCGAAATTACGGCAAAACACCCAATAATAGCAAAAAGGTAATATAATACTATATCATTAGTCTGCAAAAACACAATATTAACACTTCCATTAAGTGTGGGCTCAAATAATAATCCTACAAGTGCAAATATAACACATATATAAAAAATCAACCTTTTATCATGCGGACAGCTAAAAGGGAACGACTCATCACTGTCTTTTTTGGATACAATCTGTCCTAATAAATAGAAAGGTAAGGCAATTATTGCTGAGTCAATTTTAAATGGATATCTACAATAGGGAAATAATTCAGGTGGGAATACTTTAGTCATAGAAAAAATTATTATCAAAAATATAAGTGCTACATACTTATATCCACTATCATAAAATTGGTTAAAGATAAACGCCAAAAGCTTCACAAAAAACAAACACACCAAAAACCATAAATGACCACTAAAATTATTATATGCACCAGCATGCGCTAAATAGGTATCTCTAACAAAACCATTGAGATCAAAATAGCCAACAAATAAAACTGTAATAGCATAAAATAATATATATGGAAATATTAGTCTTTTGAATTGTAAAGCAATATATTCACCCCACCCCCCCCCGAACATCTCTCTGCGTTTTTCAGTATAACCTGAGAGCAAAAAAAATAATGGCATATGAAATGAAAAAATAATATTGCTCAAATAGCCATTACCACAAATCAAATGTCCAAAAATAACTAAACAAATTCCAAACGCTTTTGCAATATCAATATATTTTTTTCTTCCTAACATTTTAAATTCCCCCAATCCCGGCACGATCTACTTTAATTAGCTTTATGTATAAAAACATGATTCTTAACTTCCTGATTTTTTCTCACTTAAACACTCATTTTGAACATTATTCTTGACCAGACCCATTTCATCAAGCTTTACTCTTGTCGAAGATTCTCCTCCATCTTCCCGATTCTGCCAGAAATACCTTCCTTTTTCTTCATTACGTGTGTCCGCCCTATATCTTCCGTCAATCCCACTTCCATCTCGGTCTTTACCAGTTCCCGAATTACCGCCGAAACTGTCATGTGATTCGGGAACAGATTACCTTAGCAAAGTCTCAAGTGTTTCGTCAAATTCCGCCATTCCGGGAATATATACAATTAAATTCGTTTCACTATACAGCTCTTCCTCAAATTTGCTGTGTGCAAAAATTTCCTTAACTTTCAAAAAGAATGTATCCTTTAAACTCAAATCATTCTCATATATAATAATAGCTTCTATATCAGAAGATCTTCCAATTTCATATTCCGCCATTTGATATTCCGCACCAAACTCCTCCAAAGTATATGATGAAGAACCGACGAGATATCCAAAATCATTTATCCCGTTCATAATAAAATGCGTTTGATCTCCAAAAGCCTTTCTTCCATTTGAATTCAGGGAGTAAAAACGAGTTGCTCCGATTTTAGGCTCAGTTGCTGTTATATACAAGATATTTTTTGTTTCCTCAAGCACCCCTCTATTATCTTTTAGCTCGGAAACTAAATCCTGTTGTCTGTAATAATCCTGTTGATATGATAAATAATACGAGTTAAAATGTAAAATACCACATAATACAGCACTTGCACATATAGTTGTTCTTATCCATTCATATGGCACCCACGAAATAACTGCATATATTGTCACGGCCACACCAACGCAAAGCAATATAGAAGATCTTCCTCCTACCCCCACCCAAGGTATGCCATTGCTCATCCCTATTACGACATACGCATACGCTCCCAGATACATCGCCATGCATCCTATAGCTAAAAGAATAATTCTTTCTTTTATAGAAATGCCATACAGCTGATACTTTCCTTTATATTTTCTTTTGCACAGCAGAGCCAGTCCAGTAGTAAACGAAACAATGATAACTGGCAAAATCCCGACACATTTATATTTTTCCCAAAATCTAGCTATGTTTATCAAACCACCATAACAGACTCGAATTGTCTGAAATACACTCACAACCATTTCATGTAACGTCACTTCATTATATCCTTCATATGCCCCATGTGCGGGATATAACTTAACTTTCAAAATAAAATACACGAACGGAAGTATAGCAAAGTCTAAATATCTATAAATCCTCTTAATCTGTCCATTCTTGATAATATAATAAAAAATATACAAAAGTGGAAGCGCATAAAAAACAAGATTTGAATTCAACGTAAATGAACACGCAAAAAGAAGCAATACCAATCCTCTAAAAAAGAAGTTTTTGTAATCATATCTGTTTTGCAGGAAAATCAATGCACAAAACGCCAGTATAAAGAAAAAGTATCCCACTGTGTAAGGGAAAACACCTCGCATCGCTCTGGCATCATTCGCCGGAATGGCAATATAGAGAAGAGTCATCAATACCGCACATCGTGTATTAACAAAAGGTACCTGACTGTAAATATAATATATCCCCAGTGTTCCCAGATAATAGCAGGTAAAAATCAGCAATCTTGCAAAAGCTTCCGGAATACCAAATATAAATCTCATTACGAAATATGAACTTGGTTTACCCAATTGAAGAGATGTATTCCACATTTGCTCATAACTTGAAAATGCCCATGTATGCTCATCCCACCAAGTTCCTGTCAGTGTAAGAATAAACCCATGCGTTAATAAATACACAAAAGTTATTATAGCAATATTTCTAATATGATCCTTTTTTGTCACCACTTCTTTCATCCTTATCCCCAGTCAGGCGAAAACTGCTCTCCCACCTGAATCCATGATTCTTTACGATTCCAATTGCAGTGCGAAGACTGATAACATCTGGTACAAGGACTATCCATTTTAGCTTGATCATTAACTATGGCCCTGTAATTCTGATATTCAGGAGAGTTCCACATATCCATGAAATTTCTGCTCATATCATATTCAAAGAAATGAATAGGTGTAGACATACATGGACGCACATATCCATCCGATCCCAAGAAAAAATCCCTCCATGAAACAAAGCAATCCTTATGAAACTTATCGCCCGCAACATCTTCACCGACATAATGAGGTAATTTTAATATAATACCTAATTCATCGCCTACCTTGATGGCTTCCTCAAACACCTCTCGAACCAAATCCTCATGCCCCCATAATGTTTCGTTCATGAGGGAATCTTCAAATACCGTCAAATATACAACCTTCACTTCTTCGATGCCTATTTCAGCAGCTAACTGAACCAGATCCGGCAATTCCCTTATATTGGACTGCATCGCACAAAATACAAAATTTATCCAAGGGTACTTAAGGCCTCGCTCTTTCTTTATGCGGACTATATCTTTCAAATCCTCAGTGATCACATCAATTTTAGATCCTCTACGAATCCTGCTATTTGTTTCATCCGTTGCACCATCAAGGCTCACTGCAAATACATCTACATTGTAATCAAAGATAGCATTTTTTATCTTCTTCAAATTCATTCCATTGGTACAGAAATATTTTCTGGCGCTATGCTTATTGATTATCTCAAGCATCTCATTAAAATGAGGATGAATAGTAGGCTCACCCCATCCCATCAGAGTCACTTCCTCAATGCTATCCATAATAGGCTCAAAGCTTCTGAATACATCCATATCAAAAATTGTAGGTTTAAAATTAGCTGCATTACGTCCGCACATCACGCAATTTAAATTGCAGGCATTCGTAAGTTCAAGTACCAATCTTCTGGGATATGATTTAAGGACAGTCGCCCCTTCATCAATTTCCTTAATGTTTAAATCAGAATTTGCCTTTTGTTGATCGGTTAATTCTTTTCCACTAAATAAGTTTTTTGTTTTTGCTCTAAGTATCATTTTATAAATCCTTTCCCTTTATTCAGTCTCATTGCCATTCTCGTCAAGAAATGGATGCAAATCATCAAATTCCGCCGCCTTAAGCGACCCATCCGGCATCATCTTTGACGCAATTCTCGACACAATGGGCGCATCTCCTAAATCATAATTTCCATAAATACCGGTTCCTCTAAATCCATAATCTCAGGCATTCAAAGTCTCATCTTCTTCAATGTGATAATTCCTAATTCCATAAGCCTCCGCCACCTTGCAAAACTCCGGTGTATGAATCCCACTATCAGGCCTTACTCCTAAAAACCTGTCATTCATATAATTATGCTGATTATGTTTAATCAACATATATCATTATTGCTATAAATAAACTCAAACTTCGCACATAAATAAGTGTCTATGCACCTTGAAAATTCAATAATAACTGGCATAAATATAACATGAAACTATCCGATTTGGTATAATTAAGTTGCTTAAAACAATTAAAACTGGAGACTCATACTATGAATAAAAGTATAGCACAAACAAGCCAGAATGATAAGCAGATTTCTAATACTATTCAAAGATTTTTTACTCGTTATTATATGCTCCATGCTATGTCATATATATCAGAAATTACAGCCTTCAAAAACTTTTTGGTCTCGTGTATCATTGCTAGTATTACCGGCTCTAAAAAATGTAAGAAATCCCCATAGTAACTTGCGTATCGTGCCATTAAAGAGTCATACTATTTTACCGTATGCTATTTACGGAAATCTCTGATTCGTATACCGGCTCTCATTAAGGAAAAGAACCAAGGGGAATTTAACACGGTCGGGCATCGGATAACCATGATCACAGAAAAGCTGTGGAACTGTCAAACAGCTCATTCACCCACAAACCGAGCAAGCCCATTCTTGCGTTCCTGACTTCTCTGTAATGATTATGTTTTGTAACAACAGTGCCGTGTAATGAATGCAGAGGATTATGCGGCACTGCGGAGCATAATTCCACTCACAACATAATTTCTTTATGTTCTGCAGAGTATAAAAAGGACTGACTATTCGGCAATTCTGTCTCTGGAGCCAATGCCAGTGCTATAATTTATACAATAATTGAAATGGCAAAAGCGCATGACCTGAATGTTTATGGATATCTAAAATTTCTGCTGGACCATCAGCCAACGAAAGGGATGACCGATGATCAGCTTGCACCCTGGAGTAAAAAACTCCAGTCTATCAAGAGTCGTATATGAATTATAGTGAATTACTCCACCTCACAAAGAGCTGAGGTAATTTTATACCTGACCACATCATTATCTGGCGGTTACGATGTATTTTGCATCATCCGAAGATGAAACAATCCAATTGCCTTCTATTATCAAGATTAAATATAGCTAAGATTCCAAGATTGACAACTATGCATAAAGCTATTAATAATTCCTTTTCTGCTTTCTTAGCATCATTAGAAAATTTTACTATCAGAAGTCCACTACAGTATCTGATTATAGCAGGTTTTCTCATAAGCATTTCATACTTCGCATTCCAACTCATATAATATAAAAATAGTAACTTGCAATTGACAACTAATTTTTCTACATCTTGAGGAAATGCAATATACAATTATTACAACCGCGAAAAACATAAAGTCCACAGAAATAAATTACATCACAAACTCCAGTCCTATCTCTGGCGAAATGCCCAGTATTTATTCAACAGGAAGTTCAAAGGTACCGTCAAAATCAGACTAATCAGGGGCACTATTGTCTTTCTTACTCCCCCCCATTCTACAAATATATACAACAATGCATTTTGCACAAAAAATCCTGTAAAAGAATAACTTATAACCGTTTTCACAAAGACTTTCCATAGGTTTCGTTGCTCACTATTTTCACTTTTGAATGTAAACCGATTATTCCAATAAAATGACCACACTATGCAAATAGCAAAGGTCAGCACAGAACTAATCAAATAATCATAATTCACAAAAAGATCATATTTTTCAAACAAATACAAAAAAAAGAGGTACAATATATACGATAGTGCCGTATTAGAAAGACCAATAATCCCAAATTTTATAAACTGTTTGATAATGCTATTTTGAAACAGCCAATTAATAATCTTATTTATCATTTTTATCTAAAAATGGCCACAAATCATCAAATTCGGCAGCCTTTAAAGACCCATCCGGCATAACCCTTGATGCAATACGAGGAGCTAAAATACCAAACTCCTGTGTCATAACCTCACATATAACTGGACCTTCCATATCAAACACTTCCTTTATCTTCGATACAATCTCATTCTTTTCTTGGATTTTTACTGATGGCAACCCATACGCCTTCGCCACGGCACAAAAATCTACAGATGGCACACCGCTATCTGGCCCTACTCCGAGAAATCTATCATTCATATAGTTATGCTGGTTATGACGAATCAAAAGATAACCATGGTTGTTGTAGACAAACAGCTTCACAGGCAACCTATAGTATGCCAACGTTGCAAAATCCTGCACATTCATCTGTGTCGAACCATCACCCGCTAATGCAACCACATCCCCATAGGCTGCCGCACCTATCGAACTCGCCCAAAAACCCATACAGGAAAAGCCACCAGAAATCAGGTATCTCTGCTTTTCTTTCAAATTCCAGACCTGAGAAACCACATTGCATACACTCCCTGTATCAACGACAACAGATACACCATCAGGTGTATTCTCTGAAAGAATCTTTGTAAAGTAATAACTGTTGATTCCATCTTCTTTCTCATAGGATGAATCAACAACAGGATATTTTTCTCTATTCTTACGGCAATATGCAACCCACTCTTCATGAGCCTTCACCTTCCAATTTTGGGACTCTGCTGTAAGTTCTTTCATAAATACCTTTAAGTCTTTATGAATGGAAATGTTTATCGGAACATCACCCTTGGCAAGTTCTTTTTCATCAATATCCACCATGATTTTCACAGCATTCGGTGCTAAACGATTTGGATAATATCCTGTAGTAGACTGAGAAAGCCTGCTGCCAAGAATAATCAAGAGATCGCATTCCTGAATTGCAAAATGACTTCCACGATCTCCATATGCACCAGGTCTCCCAACAAAAAATCTATTTATGGATGGAATTGCTCCAATTCCACCTCTGGACGTTACAACGGGAATTGAAAACTTCTCCACAAAAGAAAGCAACTCATCCCTTACATTCGCACTTAATATACCATATCCTGCAAAAATCAACGGCTTCTTTGCACTTTCAACAAGATCCTTCACCTGCCCCCAGTCTACACTATCTTCTTCCCCAATCTTAGGCTCATATCCTTTCATTTCATTGGGGATTTGCCGATTTTGAATATCCACTGGCACATCAAGCCAAACCGGTCCTTTACGACCATTCACTGCTTCATGATAGGCATACTCCATATGGTAACGGATGTCCGCCGGATCCAATATTGCCGCAAAATATTTTGTTACGCCGCCAACAACATTATCTAGTGAAATGCTTTGTGTTCCTTTCGTGCGAATTCCCATTTCCATCTGATATTTCAAAATCCTAGAATTAGCCTGACCA
>ERZ808054.1631-NODE-1631-length-11870-cov-5.026456_pt1 | contig 11870 bp, 10 predicted proteins | sample MGYA00380201_ERZ808054 | MGnify/ENA primary metagenome ERZ808054 (study PRJEB31490, sample SAMN06133419) | mouse gut metagenome | isolation source: Z5_2 | host: mice | place: China: Chengdu | collected 2015-05 ... | reverse complement strand
TAGACAGTATTTGAAACCAGAGATTTTAATTTGACGTTTTTGTGCGGGAGAAAGGAACTTTAGTTTGCTGGGCTACAGTGAGCGTCTGATCGCGCTCGGATATGATATTGATGAAAACAATTGTCCGGTAAAAGGATATTCACCGCACAGCATTACAGTCAGTGGTGAATCAGGAGAGAAAGTCATTCATGAGACCAGGAACATTATTGAAACGGGGGAGCCGGAAATTTACCCGTCAAAGGATGGCTTACAGAATCGTACAGACTTAAAAGAGGCAGTCAAAAAATTACAGGGTGAATTATCACAAAAAGGAGGCTTTCTCCGGCTTCCGTTTGAGATTGAACTGGAATCAGGCGCAAAGACAGAGCCAGCCCGTGACGGAAAAGGGGGTTATCTTCTGCCTGTTCTTCCACCAATGATGCGCGCGGACGAGACATATGATGACGGTTCAAAGATAACCCACGATTATACACGCAGATACCTTGGCATTGTGCGGCATGCACTTGATTATAAGGCAAAAGAGGCGCAGATTAAAGAATATGCCCGGCTGATCAACAATGAACCTGATGAGGATGGAAATTACGGAGTCAGTAAAAAGGTTGCGGTAGAACGAAAATATAAGGGCCAGATATTAAAAGGTGCACAAGTATACCGGTATAAAATAAGAAAACCAGTCAGTGAAAAGGATGATATACAAAAGAAAGCGCAGGCTGCATATAATGAGCTTGCAAAAAGCCTGCATGATACTTATTTTGTTGGTAAGAAAAATGTATGTAAAACTGAATTAATGTGCAGGATGGTACAAAACTCTGCCACTGCAGTATGGTTCCCTGATCCGCGCCTGAAAATCGATGAATGCCGCATGACCGACGAGATGATGAAAAAGCTCCATTTGAAAGAGGGTGATAAGGCGCTCCTCTGGCGTGATCCGCTGTTGAGACCGGAAGGAGTTGCAGTACTGACAGTAAGGCGCTGTGATCTGGAAGACCAGCCCATTGTAGGCATTGCTGTCAATCCGGTAATAGACAAACGATTTGACGGTGATTTTGATGGTGACAGTGTTGCGGTCTGCTCGCTCTCAGATGCAGTATTTATAAAGGATGTTGAAAATGCAGACCGCCGCATAAACAGGCTGTTAAAAAGGATTGAGCAGATACAGGAAGGTGGTCTGGAAGATCAGGAAGGGCTTGAACGGCTCGAAATGCAGCTTTCAAAGGCAAAAGGAGATTACGACAGGGCAGGTGAAAGGCTGGCGTTCTTTAACAGTGCCAGGGACGAAATAATTGATAAATTCAGTGTCGTGAATACACTGACGGACCTTGCGGAGACACCTGATAATCCTAAAACACCTGAAGAAGTTGTGTTTGCTTTAAATTTTGGTCTTGATATTGCATCTGCAAAGGGCAGGATTCAGGAAAGCGGGCAGAAAGTCATGGTTCCTGATTCGGAAGGGAACATGACAGATGTTCTGGATCTTCCTGAACTCGCGAAACATGATATCATTGACGGGAATAATGCAGCGGCGCTTGCAAATCTCAATATATATGTGCAGACATTGTTCGGATATGCTGACGCATCAGATTATAATGACTACAGCCGGTGGGAAAATTATTACGAATCACAGAACCGCATGATTGTTGATCATAAGGCGAAAGGAAAAATGAAATCAATGGTTGAATGTGCGAAATATGCAAATACGGGAGTGACATTTGTATGCGATGGTGATGACCATGTTTATACTGCGGAGGAAATGAGCGAACGCATGGATAGTGACAGGAATGCAGTCTTCCGTATCAATACGGCTGATGGGGCAGTAACGGACTATGGACCTCCGGTTATCCATGTTGAAATCAATAATCCGAATCTTAGTAAGGAGCAGAGAAATGAGATCATCCGGCGAAAAGATGAGATGAAGGATATGATAAGGCAGGTACAGCTTGCAACAGCGATCAAGACAATCGGAACCGGAACTGCGGGGGCTTTTTCCCAAAAGGGTATCAAGATAACGCGTGACAATGAACCGCTTAATACATTGGAGATCACTTATGGAGCCACGCAGGGTATCCTGCAGGCAAAACATGATGCCGTACAGGCAGAACAGCTCTATACCATTTTAAGGGATACACTGCCTTCACTGTTAAAGGGAAAGCCCATTATGAATGATCCTGATAAGGGATGGATACCGGATACAGGGAATGGAGATAAAAGTCTCAGTAAGAGTGAATTTATACAACAGTATTATGATCTGTGCAATTCCCCGGATGGATTAAATTATAACGTCTGCAGGCAGAGGATTGAGAATCTTGCCAGTGTTCTTTATACAGTTGATGAGAGCGGGAAGGAGAAATTTATAAGCTTTTATGATGACGAATATGCATCCAATCTTGACAGGTGTGCTTATCCGAAAGGAAATGACAGCCTGAAAGTGATAAAAGAGATTGCAGAAATTAATACTGATCTGCCAAAAGATAAGCGCAATTCAATATTTAACAGCAGGGCTTCAAGGCAGTTTGTCCCGGATAAGGACAGTGCGAAATTTGAAATAAATACAGTGCAGAATACCAATGATGTGCCGTCTGAGACTGCAAAATCCTTAGATGAGGAGCAAAAATCAGAAAAGTGTATCAGTCAGGAAGATAAAGGCGCCCGAAAACAGATCCGTGACCATAAGTCTGGCAGAAACCTTGACAACCGAATCCTTGTGATCGGACCGACACCGGAAAAGCTGTATGGAAACGATATAGACAGAAAAGCAATAGACAAATACAAAAGATTAACGCAGGAGTTAAAAGGTTACGCGCAGAAGCTGTATGAGGACGGCTACCGCGAGTTCGTTACAATCTCGGCACCTGGTTATAACAAGCTTTTATTTGAGGCTGTCAATAATCTGAAGGCAGAGCATCCGGGGGAAGTAAAAAGCTTTATCTTATGCCCTACAAAAGATTGCTACAAGGATTATACGGAGGACGAGAGCCATTTGTTTGTATCGAAGGGTGTAAAAAAAATGATCGATGAATCTGACAAATTCATAGATGTATCGGAAAAGTTAAAAGGCGGAATGGATGAAGCCGTTGCCATCAGCAGACATGTATCCGTAATGTATCCGGAAGGCGGCGATTCATGGCACAAAAGAAAAGATGATGTACTGGCACACTATATGCAGATCGTACAAAAATACGGGAATGACCTGAAACAGCATGAGTTTTTCCCAGAGGATACAAATGCATATAAAGAATATCACAGGTCAGCGGGCAGACAGGCAAGATACGATAATATGGCCGCAGCTGATGCATATGAAGCGAATGCCAGAAAGAATAACAAGAGTATGCAGTATAACTGATAACCAGTGCTCCATCCGGTCAGAAATTAGAATTATAAATTATTTGAATGGAGCACTGGTAAACAAAGAAAGGGAAAATATGGGAATTTTATATGAAACAGCAGGAGCGGCGCAGTCCGGTACAAGGGAGGATGGATTTTCATATAACAGAAGCCTTGTAACCAGAGAAAAAAATGATCCTGAAAAAAGGATTATTGACGAATTTCAGGAACAGAAAGGGCAGATATCCAACGAACGGATTCCAGAATCATCTTTTTCCATGAGAGATTATGCGTCCATAGGTTCTGATGTAAAAAAGGCGCTTGAAAAAGCAGAACAATTGGACGCCAGAAACAATATTCCATACAGTCAGCCGGCATTAAATGATTCTAATGAAAGGGCAGCACAGCAGCTCACTGTCCACAGGACTGAGGCGTATGGTTATTTTGATGAATTGGGCAAAAAACTGGGAAAAATTGCAAAGAATACGGAAACAAAGGAAGATGATAAATATGCCGAGTCCCTGCGTGGGAAGTTAGGTGCAGAGCTCGCAAACATAAACTCTGTTTCAGTAAGAGATGTGGAAAGCGATTTTTATGAATTATCAAAATAGGGAGATTTCAAAATGTTGGGAGTCAACATGTTGGGAATCAACAGGGCAATTAACAATTTTAAGGTAAATTATTCTCAGGCAAGGAGCCGTGCTGCGCTGGCAAAAGGTGAAACTACATGGCAGTGTCCCAATAATCCGGGCGGATATTTATATAGAAGTCCGGATGGTTCCGTTGGGCCTCTCGCTGAATTTGAAGACCAGTTTAAGGGTTCTATGTACAAATTTTATGAGGATGATAAAAAAGTTAACGGATATAACAGGGAAATACATGATCTTATCAGCAGGGGCAGGAAGTATGGCTATATGGTCTCTCTGTCAGAAGAAGCGGCTAAAAGCAATCTGGGAAATCAGTCCAGTTTTTCGCCGGAAAGAGTGGACAGGGTTCCTGCGGAATTACTAAAGGCAGGATTGGAGAGCGGTGTTTTTGTCATTAAGGATCAGGAAAATCATACTGTTGATATACCTGCAGCCCCTGACTGTAAATCTAATGCGGAATACATTCATTTTGACAGGCAGCGCCAGATGGCAAGGACGGCTGACCTGTTATGCGGCAGAAGTCACAGACTGGCTAAAAATCCCATTTCAAAAAACAGAAACAATAAAAATCATGCGCGCCTGCGGAAAGATGTTGATTTTATTGAGAATGGAATGAATCCTGATATTGTCCATTTCAATGAGAAATATGGTACAAACATTGATGCAGGACTGCATGATTATGAGAAATTAAAGGGCAATCATATCAATGTAAATGGACAGCAGCTTATCAATGAAGCTTTCACAAAAGAAGATGAGGCATTTGCATTATTTAAGGCAATCGAGCATTTTAGTGCACCAGACAGGGAGGAGCTAAGTGAGTATTTTGATGAGATGCGCCAGACTGCCCTGACAGATAAAAAACGTGAATTGAAACAGAAGAACAGACCATTGGCGGATAAACCCGTGGAGATCCGGCAGGAAGAAAAAATTCAGGATAAGGAAGATAAGAATCAGGAAAAGAAAGACGAACAGGTTAAAGCTGCGTCATGGGATGCCCTGATTCAGAAAGTATGTCAGTTTTTCATTGATTATACAAGAGATCCGGCTGCAACGTTGAACCGGTTTATGGCCGAATATTCTGATGCGCTGCGAAATATTAAGAATGATGAAACAAATTTTTACCATAAAGAGTTTCAGGAGCTGTTAAATTCAAGCAAAAAGCCTATTTCCAGACATATCACTGATGAACTTGCAAACGAAAGGCCATCAAAAGAGTATATAACACTTGATAAGTACCTGAAGGCAAAAAATAATCATATCGAAACATATCAAAGTTTTCTGTCAGATGAAAATAATGCTGATATTAAATTTACAGATGCAAACGGAAGGGAATTAAATGTCAAAAACGTCACAGATATGAATAAGATCGAAATGGAAGCGCTGGTTGACCTGATCGACGGCGGCAAAATAAATATGTCAGTCGAAGGCGGGGTTCTTGATCGTTTAACTGATGATGCTTATATGAGTATGCATTGTGACCGTGATTTCATTTATCATTTTGAAAAACAGAATATGCAGATGCTGAAAGAAGAATTAAATAAATTTCGTTCGATGGATAATAAGCACAGAAAAGAGTATATCGAAAAACACGGGTTTGATCCAGAAGCAGCCAGAGATGCATATCATTATTCGTATTATAAGGTTCATGCCATGGAGCATGGTCAGGATATGACCAATGCTGCCATGGATCAGCTCGGAATTTCTGTAGAAGTTTCTACAGGAAAGGAAGAAACTATTTTAGACAAAAGAATCAATGCATACCTCGCATCCCAGGCGCTTCATTATGAACATTATAATCATGAGTTTGATAAGGCAGTCGCAACAGGAGAGCCTATGACGGTATATAATTATAAAAACAAGAATATGAATCCTGTAAAAATACGGGAACTGGGTGAGCTTAGTCCGACTGACAGGATGGCTTTGGCTGACCTGATTGACCACGATCGTATATTTATGTATGCAGGTGATAAAAAAATAGAACCGGTATTGGACAAATACACAAATCCAGACAATTACAAACAGGGCGGGGAATTTTATTCACTAGGAATATCTGAAACAGAATTTAAGGCTATGGCCGAGCGGCGCCGTGTCAGGGATATCAATGATAAAATGAGCAGTTTAGATGGTGTTCCTGAGAATGATGTTTTAAGAAAAGAACTTGAATCGGAAAGGATGTACAGGAAAAGTATAGCAGATCATTTCAATAGTGAAGATGCTAAGAGTACGGATACTTATCTTGTTTCGGCTAAATACTTAGGGCTGACCAAAAAGATAAACAATACATCGAATATAAGTGAATATTATAAAAGAGATAGCGCAGATATACAAAAGATGGTATCTGATCAGATAAAAGCGAGTGCAGATCAGAATATACAGCAGTCAGAATCGGATAGAAGCCATAATCATTCAACGGCAGACATTATTTCAGCTCCTGGACGTCTTGAAAATGAAGCCCTCAAAATATTGAGTGAAGGGCAATTTAACAGAGAAGATCTGTCCGAAGAAGATTATTCCCCTTGTTTCCATTAATGCATGAATTATTATTGATTAACAAATTTTTTTATGTTAACATTATATCCATAAAAGGCATAATTGTTGAGAAGGGAAATGCGTGATATGGCTAGAAGACCAAAGAATGAATATGGAAACTGGATACATCTACTTTCTGAGACCTCAGCAGTAAGGGAACTTATCGCTGCTGAACTGGAAAATCTGCCACAGGACTGTAATACAGAGAATATGAAAGAAGCGATTGAGAATTCTCCGGAAATCGGTGACAAAATTACAAAGAAGATTTTTGATACTTTTATTGAGCTTATTGGCGTAAAAATTATGGAATCACCAGAGAAAGAGTTCTATGTGCCAAATTTTGGAACTTTTGTGGTTAAGACACACAGGGGACATAAGGTAAAGCTTAAACCACGGGAAGATGACGGGGAAGTTGTCAATCTTCCGGATTATAAGATGCTCCGGTTTAAGCCAGATGATAAATTTAAGTCTGATGTTTTAATGACTGACAAGTGATTATAATATGTGTATTTTTATTACATGTTTACTGAAAATGTAAATTGTGAGAGCAGGAACAGGGATTGATAAAATAAAATAGTTGGTAACTTTGAAAAATATTTCTCGTTTGGTAAGAATTAAGGAAAAAATATTAATAACATAAAAATGTTCATAAACAGAATTAATTAAGCTCCTTTGGACAATTCTGACCCTTGCTCAATTAGATGAGGAATAATAAGATATTATTGGGTGATTCTATAAAAGCTTGGAAAAGACCCCAAGGTGAACGAATGATTAAATTTAATAGGGGAAACACAATGTATCAGATTGGAATATGTGATGATGATAAAGCTTTTTGTGATAATTTAGCATATTTAATAAATGCGTATGCTTTTCAAGAACGGTTGATCTTCAATATTGAATATTTCTATAGTGGGGAAACTTTATTGGATTATTTGGAAGAACATCTGCCTTTTCATTTACTGTTCCTTGATATTGAGTTCAAAGGAATAAATGGCGTGGGAGTAGGAAAGGCAATTCGTGAAAAATTTAAAAATGAGATGACTCAAATTGTTTTTGTTTCCATTAAAGAGAATTATGCAATGCAATTGTTTCGAATTCGACCACTGGATTTTCTGATAAAACCGATTTGTAAAGAATCGGTTTTTCAGGTTATGTCAGAGTATAAAAGATTATTTGATGGCTGTAATACTTTTTTTAACTATCACATTGGGAAAAGTATTTATAGTTTGTCAGAAGATGAAATCAGATATTTTATGTGTGAGGGCAAAAAAGTAAAAATGATAACAAATGAAGAGATAAAGGAATTTTATGACACTATGTCAAATGTCGAAAGACGATTATCTGCAAGCAAATTTTATACCATACATAAATCCTATATTGTTAATGTGAACTATATAAAAGAATTTCGACCCAATGAGGTTATTATGGTGAATGGAGAAAAGATACCAATAAGTCAGTTATATCGGAAAGGGATTCGTGAAAAGATATTGGAATGGAATATTAGTGCGAGAAGATAGGATGAAAGCATAGAATGGAAATGGATAACATTATATTTAGGTTAATTGTTTATATTTTGAGTTGGTATGTGGATATACGGTTTGTTAATCTCATATTAAAACCTAAGACGGAACCATTTGTCAGACCATGGATTATTTTTACAATAGCAGGTACTTTCAATTGGCTGATTTCATATTATTGTACCGATTCTTTAATGATAACAATATCAGCATTTATTGGTATCTTGGTTCTGGTTGCTGTGATTTATAATGGAAACATTTTAAGTAAGTTGGTTGTATCACTTATCGTATTGACGTCTGGTGTGGTGGTAGAAAATATTGTATGGAGGGTGTTTGCTGGAATAGATGTGGCACAGAGTGCTGCTGGAAATTTGAGCTCTAATTTAGTTAGGTTGATTATTATTTTTACGCTGGAACGCTATATAAAGGTAAATAAACAGATACGGCTGTCAATTGACAGTTTCCTAAACATGACGATAATTTCTATGGGAGGTGTTATCCTTGTGAATTTGTTGATGCGGGCTAATCTGGAAAATCAATTTGTTATGGCAGGAATGTGTATTGTAGCAATTACAAACATATGTACATATCATTTATATGTAAAAATAAACGATGCATGCAGTCAGGAGATCGAACAAATAACTATGCAGCAGCAGATTATTATGTATCGCCATCAATTTGATTTGATTGATCGATCAGAAGAGAAAATGCGATTACTTCGTCACGATCTAAAAAAGCATATGTTTATATTGGTGCAGTATATGCAAAGAGGGAATTTTGAGGAAGCACAAGAATACGCGAAGCAAATTGCACAAAACGCTAATGTGTCTGGAGAATATGTAAAAACAGGAAATAGTGGGATTGATTGTATTGTAAACCATATGCTTGCAAGAGCAGATCAGTTACAATGTAAATGGGATGTAGTTATACAGGTTCCAGAAACTTGTTTTATGCCTGATTTTGACTTGAATATGTTATTGGGTAATCTGTTTGAAAATGCATTGGAGGCTGTAGAAAAAACAGAGCGTAAAAATTTGGATTTGTATATTACCTATAAGAAAGGGCTACTCTACGTTAGTTTATATAATACATATAATGGTTTGAGCAGAAAGAAAGGCGGAGAATATATTACTACGAAGAATAATCATTGCGGACATGGTCTGGGGATGAAAAGTGTTCAGTATATTGTGGAAAAATATCACGGTGAGATGAAAGTACAAAATACAAAAGATTTGTTTAAAGTAGATATTATTATCTACATAGATGCTGTATAGGGATATTTCCTTGTATGGCATTTTTTTATTGAAAGATTGATTTTTCCAAGTATATTATAGATTTTTCCAAGTTGCGTTTTTATGTCGTAATTTGTGATAAAATGACAATCAAAGAAATAATATAGTTTATGTGCATTTAGAATGTGCGGATTGGAGCAGGTATGAAAAGAATTAAATCAGCAGCCAGCAAACTTGTTTTTGATATTGCTTTTCGTATGGCAGACTTTAGTGTCAACTCATTATGCTATAGCAAGTATTATCAGGAGAAATTAGATCCACAGACAGAAGCACTGAAGAAATACTATGATAAAGAAAAGCATGATAAAAAAGCAGATGATAAGTAGGGTTATGCAGATTCTGCAAGAACAAGGTTATGTGGATTCTTTCAATGACAAAATTATTTTGTTAGGTTTGCAGAGGGTAATAGCACTTATAGAGGACATGATATTTGCAATTGTTTTAGGATTCTTTTTGGGTAATGCATTTGCGGGGATATTATTTGAAATAAGTTTTAGTGCTAACAGAATGTATACAGGTGGATATCATGCAAGTAGCAAGAAAATGTGTAATATTATATCAAAAGGAAATACTATAATATGTCTAATTGTTGCACTTTTTTGTTCTATAAATGAGAGTATCTTTTATGTTCTGATAGTGCTTTCTGCAATTATTATTTTTCGATTATCGCCAATAGAAAGTGCAAATAAAAAAGTCAATGAGATGGAAAGAATAATATATAGGCATAGAAGCATATTAATTATGTTCGCAACAATAGCTTTATACGCAATTTTTTTATGGATAGGTATGCATTTGTATGCTAATATATTAGTTTTTGCTTTGCTTTCTGTTGCGATAGGGTTGAAAATATCTGAAAAGTATAAAAATTTATGTTGATAGTCAAAAAGTGTGTTGTTAATAGAAATTTAAATTGAATACAAATATTTGTTCTGTTAAAATAAACTTATCTACAATATTCTAGGTAATAAGTTTATGAACAGTAAGATTAATACACTCTTTGAGTACATTAAACAACTATGTGAGTCCGATTTGGTTCGTATTATTAGCTTTGTACTCAGTATTATCTGCGTTAATCAGCAGTCAGAAGAAAAATCCAGTTGCCCTTACTATAGCAACCTAAAATCCCGACGAATTATACACAGGTTTATGACGAAATTAGCGTAATTATTGCGGATATAGTAATATATACTAATTATTTGTTTGGTTATTTAAATCTGTTCATTTATAGTTGGCTTTAAAAATTGATAGTATTTGTTTATATTTTCATAAAACTGTTCGTGAATTTGGCATAGTAGAAAAATGAAAGGAAATATTCTTCATGAGTGGAAAAATAAGAAAAGTACTAATGGATGTCGTAGGTAAAGAAAAGTACAATCAAATATGTGATAATTATGAAGAAATAAAGAAACAATCGATAGTTTCAATTGGGTTAGATTCAATAGAGTATATTGCTTTTTTGTCAGAATTGGAAAAGATATTAGAAATTGAAATAGATGTATTTATTAAAATAGATACGTTACAGGATGTAGAGGATATAATAGATGAAAATAAATGAATTACCAACTGAAATAAAAAAAATAATACCAAGCTTAGAAATAAGTGAAAAGATGTATTTGTTATTATGGAATAGAAACAATGATTTTATTAAAAATAATACACTAGAGTATGATGTGAGCGCATTAGTTAATTTTTTGAAAAAAACTGAGTCAGAGGCAATAAAAACTATAGAAACTAAATTACCATTTTTTTTTCATAATAATGTTAGTGAAATACAAAAAAAATTGATATCTTTCTTTGAAAGTATATATGATATTGAAGATGAAATATGTGGTAATGATTACTTGGATGATGAAACTATGCAAAGGATAGGTATAAATTCAAATATGCGAATATGCGAAAAGATCTATTATACATATGCAGCTTGTTATCATTGTTATTCAAAAGTTAATAAAGTTCCTTCGAAGTATATAGCATATTCTCCATGTTATCGGATTGAAACTAAACAAAATAAATTTAGAAGAAATAAATTTCATATGTTTGAAGTTGTTGAATTTGATAAGGAAGAAATGCTTGAAAAACAGCGATATTATTATATATACATAATGGTAAAATTGCTTGAGGCACATGGAATTAATAATGTTAGGGTAATAATAGCGAACGATTCGTTTGTAACAGATAATAAGCAAAGAATAGCATATCAAATGTTGACGAAATCTAAAGTGGAAATTCAAGTATTTTCAAAATACTTAGGTGATTATATAGCTGTTTCATCTATAAATATGCATTATAAACATTTTATTCAAAAATTTGAAATATTATGTAGTTCAGATTATAATTCAATGTGTTTTGGAGTTGGGTTAGAACGGTTACGAGAAATTATCATTGAAGAAGGAAATAAAAAATACTTTTCGAAAGAGAAAAACTATGCTGAAGAAAAATGAATTGATTGAGAAGATTGAAAATGGTGAGATTGAAAGATCTATTAAATTATCGCCAGTTAATTATAAATATTTATGCTGGAAACAGATTAACAAATTTATAGAACCCATACATATTGATTGTTC
>ERZ808054.1630-NODE-1630-length-11870-cov-6.389553_pt1 | contig 11870 bp, 16 predicted proteins | sample MGYA00380201_ERZ808054 | MGnify/ENA primary metagenome ERZ808054 (study PRJEB31490, sample SAMN06133419) | mouse gut metagenome | isolation source: Z5_2 | host: mice | place: China: Chengdu | collected 2015-05 ... | reverse complement strand
ATACGGAAAAATATATGTTTGAAGAGATGCAGAAAGAACTGGATGAAATGCGGGAAGAATATGAGGAGACGCAGAATAATCTATTTGAGATGAATGAGAAATATGATCAGTCTATCAGAAGCACTGTAGAGATTTTGCGTGATATAGGTTTGCCCGATTCAGAAATTGTAAGTAAACTTTGTATGAAATATCATTTTGAAGAAAATCAGGCAAAAAAATATTTATGATTTTTTGGATTTAAAATCTTTTACTTTCGTTAGGCAGGAGATTGCCGTATATACAGACCGGTTTCAGGAAAATATATCTTTATTATTATCAAAAAGTTTTCTGTTAAACGGAGGTTAGAATGAGCAATCGTCTAAAAAATGAGACAAGTCCTTATCTGTTACAGCACGCAGAAAATCCGGTGGACTGGTATCCCTGGTGCACAGAAGCATTTGAAAAGGCAAAGAAAGAAGATAAACCGGTTTTTTTAAGCATTGGTTATAGTACGCAAAGCTGATCTATGATAACCTGCCGGAGCATATAGCTATTGTTTTGGAGAAGCCTTCGGATTTGAAGAAGGTGAAGGAAAATTTTCCGTTGCTGGCTAATGTAGTGGTGGTTCCGGAAAGCAGGGAGTATCCGTTGCTAAATGACAAAACGACTTTTTATATCTGTAAGGATCATGTCTGTCTTGAGCCAACAAATGCATTTTGGGTTTGAACATCTTTACGTGTTATTAAAGGAAAAATTATAAAAATACTTGACTGTGAACCATGTTTATACTTTATCTTGGATATGTAAATAATTCATTCCAGGATAAAAGGAGACAATATTTATGACCATTAAAGAAGTTGAAGAGCAAACTGGTTTGGCACGTTCTAATGTCCGTTTTTATGAAAAGGAAAAGCTGATTGTCCCATCAAGAAATGAGGAGAATGGCTACAGAGATTATTCGGAGAAGGATGTAGGGGATATTAAAAAAATTGCATATTTGCGAACGCTGGGGATTTCTATTGAAGATATCCGAAACGTTATGTCGAAAAAGGTGGCTCTTCAAGAGGTGATTGAAAAGCAAAGGAAAGTGCTGGAAGATCAGATGGATGACCTGAAAAAAGCAAAGGCCATGTGCGAAAAAATGCTTGTGGAAGAAAGAGTAAGCTATGAGGAATTGCAGGTAGAAAAGTATGTAACAGGGCTGCAGGATTATTGGAAGGATAATCGTCCTGTTTTCAAATTGGATTCGGTCAGTTTTTTATGGGTATGGGGAAGTCTTATTACATGGTTTGTGATCATGGCTTTGAGCCTGCTTATCGGCGTGTTGTTTTATGCAAAGCTTCCGACGGAAATTCCGGTACAGTGGAGCAAAGGTGTTGCTTCTTCTTTTGTGGACAGGAAATTTATTTTTGCCTATCCGATGGCATGCATTGCGATTCGCTATTTGTTCAGACCGATCATTTATTCAAAACTAAAAATGAATTATTATTATAATGAAGTTGTGGCGGAATATCTGACCAATTACCTGTGTTTTATTGCACTGTCGGTAGAAGTATTTTCAATTTTGTTTATTTATGGCGTGGTGGAAAATGTAGTAGCGGTTTTGCTTGTGGATACATTTGTTTTGATAGGGTTTCTGATTGCAGGTATTATAAAGATGAATAGGGTGTAATCCTTGACATTACATGAATATAAATGTAAAATGAATGCAAATGGTTTGGAGGTAAGATTATGCAGATATCCAGCAGATTTACGATCGCGCTCCATATGTTTGCCTGTATGGAAACCTTTGGAAAGGATTATAAGATCACCAGTGACTTTTTGGCATCCAGTATCAATGTAAACCCGGTCATCATAAGAAAGCTCCTTTCACAGCTTAAAAATGCAGGGCTGATCGATGTGGCAAGGGGAACAGGCGGTATGACAGCAACAAGACCGATTGGTCAGATCACTTTTTATGATGTGTATCTGGCAGTTGACCTGCTGGAAGAAGGGGAATTGTTTCATTTCCATGAAAATCCGAACCCGGAGTGTCCGGTGGGAAGAAATATCCATGCGGCGCTGGATAATAAGCTGGCGGATATCCAAAAGGCGATGGAAAATGAAATGAAAAAATATACGATTGCAGATGTTGCAAGTGATATTCAAAAAATAGCGAGGGAATCTGAAAATTAACGCAATGTGTAATCTGATGATGTGACCAGTAAAGCAGCAGATCAGTAAAATGGTTTGCTGCCTTTTTATGCGCAGGGGAGATTCTATGCTTGACTTAAATAGTACTATATAGTATTATAAAAACAGGAGGTACTTTGAAAAATAAATTTTTCAAAGACAAATTTGTGCTGATGCCCAAATTTGCAGATGTTGGCAACATGGGGGAATTTTATGAGAGAAACAAAAGGCGGATTTCTTATTACGCAGATCAAACAGGTGCAAGGAAGAATTTTTGATGCATTGCTTCAAAAGGCAGGGATAGAAGAATTTAACGGAGCACAGGGAAGAATCTTGTATGTGCTCTGGCAAGAGGACGGACTGCCCATTATTGAGGTAGCAAAGAGGACAGGGCTTGCGAAAACAACATTAACAAGTATGCTTGAGAGAATGGACGAAAAAGGTTTTTTGAAGAGAGTGCCAGATTCTAAAGACAGGAGAATACTCAGAATTTTTCTTACAGCAAAAGCCCAAAGATTAAGTGACCAATATAACAAAGTATCGGATGAAATGAGCCAGATATTTTATAAAGGTTTTTCGGATGAGGAGATTGTTGCATTTGAGAATACACTGGAAAAAATACTGGGTAATCTTGTGTATCAGGAAAAAGAAATTTAGTTTACAAAATATGATCAAGAATGGAGTTAAGGAATATGGAACAAAGCAAAAAAGAAGAGATCAAGGATGTAATCGCAAATGCTTCAAACGTATTTGTGGCATCGACGGATGAAAATGGATATCCGAATATAAAAGCTATGTTTGCACGCATGCAAGAAGGAAATTACTATTACATGTCTACTAATTTTTCAAGCAGAAGAACACAGCAGTTTTTTAAAAATAATAAGTGCAGTATCTATTATTGTGACGAACCATCCTATAAAGGCGTTATGCTGCTTGGGCATATAGAGGTATGTACTGACCATGATACCAAAGCCATGATATGGAAGGATGAGGATATTATTTATTATCCGTTGGGAGTTGACGACCCGGATTATTGCGTATACAAATTTGTGGCGGAAAAAGGGAATTATTATCATGGGCTGCAAAATATTGATTTTGATATAAGCGAGCTGGAGTAGAGAGTATCAGAATGAAGGCAAGAGGTGGAAATGAATCATGGAATATTCTGACATAGTATCAGCCCTGAAAAATGTACAAAATAATAACTCCAGAGAGTGGTACATGCAGGAAAAAGAGTTATTTAAAGATATACATATGGTTTTAGAAGAGTTATATTTTTCGATAGGAAACAGATTGCATGAGAAAGCCGGTATAGACATTAATCCAAGGAAAAGTATTTCCCGGCCTTATAATGACCAAAGATTTGGATACAAGCCTTATTTGAGAGAAAATTTGTGGGTGACTTTTCAGTCAAATGAGTGTCCGGCACCGGCTTTTTTTATAGAATTTTCGCCTTGCGGGGTCAGGATTGGCATGGGATATTATTCTGCGACTCCTGCGCAGATGAAAAGCCTGCGGGCAAAAATAGATCATGATCCCCGGAAATTTTCCGACATGATAGAAAAGGTACTGACAGATAAGGAGATCCATGTTATTGGAGAGCAGTATAAAAAGAAATTTGCGTCAAATTACGAGGGATTATTAAAGGAAATTTACAATTACAGGAGTATTTATTTTCAGAAATTAATTTTGCAAAAAGACTGGGATAATATTGAACAGATATCATGGGATACTTTTTTGGAGTTAGTTCCAATGTATAAATTGATCAGCGGAATTCACTCGTAGTGGACACCATGAGTGGGTATGAGATTGGCTTGCGACACCTTTCTCATTTTAACATAGGAGGCTTTTGTGATTGTTCTATTTTTTAGGGAAAGGATTTACTTTGATAATTGAATAGACTTTGCAGCTTTACATATGATATACTATCCAATAAGAGCAAAGGTTATGTAGTAATGTGAAAGTGTGGTGACAATATGTCAGATAAAGAAAAAGTGATTCAACTATTAGATAAAATTCCCGATTATAAAATAGGATATGTTTTAGCTTATGTACAGGGTATTACAGCAGACGAAAAGGCAGATGACATATTCTGTGAATCTCTCTTGCAGGATTATTTGAATGATAAAGATCCAGACAAACATGACTCAATACCCATTGAAGAGTTTGCAAGGCAAGAGGATATTACCTTATGATAAAATATCTGTGAATACAGGCTTTCACTTTCCTGGCACGATAGCTTGATCACAACGCATAATATGGTCTACAAGCCAATCATTCACGATCTTTACGAACTGCGCTACATCCTCTGAAGCGTATCCGCTTTCTTCCAATATTTTTTCTTCTTTCAATATTGTTTGAGTAAATTCTTCATGCTTCTGATGGTGCTCGGCGAACCCCTCGTAACCAATAGCGCGTTGATATGCTTCTTCATTCGCAAAATGCTCTATCGTATAGTTTTTTAAGTATTTAACGGCTTCCGCCACAGCTCGCTGGTTCCTGGCTTCGTCATCATATTGGAAAATCTTCATGATTCTCTCGCAAATTTGAAAAAGTTTTTGATGCTGTGAGTCGATATGTGGCTCTCCGATACAATATCGATTATCCCATTTGTACATACAGGTCAGCCTCCAATTCATTTCTATCAGTATTTCGCTGGGCGAAGAATGGTTTTCTCAAACAACAGCACCATCCTTTGACAAGAAGATTCTACCACAGCAGACTAGTTCTGGCAAGGGGCAGCAGTGTCTATAGTAAAGATAAACATTCCTGTAATAAAAGAGACACTTGACGGTCTATGGCAAATAGTTCTTGAAATAAGGATTTAAGTTCTGCTCTGACAGATGATTTATCCAACAATTCATTGATGTCGCGGGGCAAACAATAGCAAGTTTGTGGAGAAACACCCAGAAGCGCCCAAATCCGCCATGCCTGGTCATGAAAATGCAGATGTAAATCGGATGCTTCTATAAGGAACTTTTTATATTTATTGTTGTCAAACATAGCTACTAAAGTGTTTCGATAACATTCAGATGCATGCCATCGGGTTTCTATGGTAAGACCGTTTATTTTATTTAACCACATGCCAAGCTTTCTTCCGTCTGGTTCCGTTTCCAGTTTATGGTATATTTTTTGTTCCAGCTTATTCCTGCTGCTGGTATTTAAGTGCTGGATCATATGATTGAGAGATTCGGGCAAGGAAATAGTATCATCATATTTATCTGTTATGAAAACGATATTGCTAAGCTTATCATACCAATCCTTGTTGAGCTGTGGTGAATGGCGAAATTTCATTAGGTATGGAAGATTTTTGTCATCGTGGTACCCTGTTATCACTGCCCATACATCGCCGAGCCCTAATTTGATCAAAACAGGCTGCTTTATTCTGTCAAACAGGACATTTGCTTCTGTATTTTTGTTCATTGATTCATAGTGATAACCAGATGCATATAAAGCTAAGGATAGCCGGTCAAGAGCGGTCTCTGAAAATTCGTCAGTTATGTATTGTTTGTTGTACGAATTGCCAATTTCTTTATCTATCCCAAAATACGCACAGCCTGTTATTGTAATTAAATATTAATATATCTGCAGGTGATGCTTATGGATAAATGGTTCATTTCCACAGCTGCCGCATCGTATACAGTGCGTTGGTGTTTGCCGCAATAAAATGTTAAATTATAGCTCCTTGTGGATCTTTATGGAAGAAAATGGGAAACCCATTATCATCCTTCGTTTCAACACCAGGAGATAATGGGTCATATTTTTTATAGTTTTTCCGGTTCTGGATAATCTACCCCGAAAGTATCAACGGTAACGGTCTTCATCACCTGATTTTCATAGGGCCTGTCATTGTAGGTGGGAGTTTCGGCAATGCGGTTCACCACATCCATGCCTTCAATCACCTTTCCAAATGCCGCATAAGCGCCGTCAAGATGGGGGCTTGTCTTGTGCATGATGAAGAAGTATGGAAGCTGGAAAGCCAGTAATTGCGGTATATTTTAACACTTATAAGGTCTGTTGACAACAAATTGACAACAATTTTTGTTTTGAGTAGTACCGAATAATACAGAATGGTACTTTTATAGAATAGTATATGAGTTTGCAAAAAAAGGCATCCCAATAGGTGGATGCTTTTCTGTTTGGGGAACATGAACAAAAATTTATATTATGGAGGAAAGATTATGACGAACACAGCGTTAAGAGCAGAGGCGCTAAGCGCCGACAACACACACATGGTTTTTGCAAACGAGGAACATGAGAAGTTTTATTATGAGAAACTTGAGCAGGCGAGGTATCAGGACTGTTATCATCAGGCTTTGATCTACATTCTCGGTATTTCAGAGGACACGAGAAATCATTTCAGCCAGATTTACGATATTGAGTCCGGGTGCATCAAAACAGAGTGTCTGCATCAAGGCTGGCAGACAAGCGGCAGCGTCCGGGTGGTAAGGCTTGCCTTTAACCTTTACACGGATGGGATGCCGAGTGTTGATGATTATAGGCGCAAGAACGAGCAGGTGGACGAGTGCCAGGAGTATTCCGTGAGCAATATTTTCTGCTGCAGCTATGCGATGTACTTCTGGCAAGGCATTAAGCTCCGTTATCCAGAATATAGCCAAAAGCAGAAGTCCACTGAGGGAATCCTTGCAGAAATGGAGAGGAAACGTGCTGAAAATTCGACTGATGGGAACAAAGAATGACATTAAGTGGTTTGAAAAGATTTTGAAAAGACAGCCCAAAGTGGCTGTGACGGAATTCTCGGAATTGTACCGGAACAAAGGTACAAACAGGTATTATCGGGCTTATGTGGAAGTGCAGAAAGCCAACATCAAGGAAAAATCTTACTAAACGGAGGAATAAAACCATGTGTAGAATTATAGCAATCGCAAACCAGAAAGGCGGAGTAGGAAAGACCACAACAACAAGCAACTTGGGAATCGGGCTGGCAAAACAGGGAAAGAAAGTCTTAGTGATTGATGCAGACGCACAAGGGAGCCTGACAGCAAGTCTTGGCTTTGCGGAGCCGGACAAGCTGGAAGAAACGCTTGCCACGGTAATGACGAATATTATCAATGACGAGGAGATGGAAGCAGATTATGGTATCTTAAAGCATAAAGAGGGGATTGACCTTTTGCCGGGGAACATAGATTTGTCTGGTCTGGAAGTATCGCTTGTGAATGTCATGAGCAGAGAGCTTGTGCTTCGCTCCTACATAGAACAGATAAAGAACAGATATGATTATATCCTGATCGACTGTATGCCATCACTTGGCATGATCACTATAAATGTATTTGCCTGTGCCGACAGCATACTTATTCCCGTTCAGGCGGCATACCTGCCAGTCAAGGGCTTGGAACAGCTTATTAAGACAATAGGTAAGGTGAAGCGGCAGATTAATCCCAAACTGGAGATTGAGGGCATTCTGCTGACTATGGTAGACAACCGCACTAATTATGCAAGGGATATTACTGCATTGCTTATCGAAAATTACGGCAGCAAGGTACGGATATTTGAAAACAGCATACCGATGTCGGTGAGGGCTGCGGAAACGTCCGCAGAAGGTGTCAGCATTTACGAGCATGACCCGAAAGGAAAAGTTGCAGGCGCATATCAGTCCCTGACAAAGGAGGTGCTTGGCAATGGGCAGTAAGGCAGGAAGTGCATCAAAAGTCAAACTGAGCAGTTTTGAGGATTTATTTGGCGGAGAAGAAAACATATCAGGGGAACAGATTATCCATGCAAAGCTGACAGATTTACATACATTCAAAGGGCATCCTTTCCGTGTCCTTGATGATGAAAAAATGGAGGAAACCACGGAAAGCATCGGCAAATACGGTGTGCTAGTCCCCGGAATTGTAAGACCAAGGACAGGTGGCGGTTATGAGATCATAGCCGGACACCGTAGGAAACGAGGTTCAGAAAGGGCAGGGTTAGACACGATGCCCATCATTGTCAGGAATTATACGGACGATGAAGCTACGATTATCATGGTGGATTCCAATATCCAGCGGGAGGACATTTTACCAAGCGAAAAAGCAAGGGCTTATGCCATGAAGTACGAAGCAATGAAGCATCAGGGAAGCAAAGGCGGCAGTACCCTTGACGAAGTGGGGGAAGCTGCCGGAGAAAGCGGTAAGACCGTGCAGAGGTATGTGTGGCTTGCAAGACTTTCTGACGAGTTGCTTGACATGGTGGACAAGAAAAAGATAGGGATAGCGCAGGGTGTGGATATTTCTTTCCTGACCGAAGATGCGCAGCAGTGGGTATTCGTTATTCTTGAGGAAACAGGGGCAGTGATGAACACTTGCCAATCGTCAAAGCTGAAGGAATATGGGAAAAGCGGCGAGCTTACACTGCCAATGGTCAAGCTGATACTGGCGGAGGAAAAGGTGAAGGAAAGAAAGATAACAATTAAGGGCGATAAGATCAGCAGGTATTTTTCGGAAGAATATTCCAATGATGACATAGAGAGCATCATTATCCGGCTTTTGGAGGAATGGCAGAGCAAGCAGTAGAGGAGGCGGTAAAATGAGCGAGCCATTGAAGCTTGACTATTACTATGGCGTAGAAGCAGAACAGTTTTCTTTTTATCGTGTCCCAAGACTGCTTATTAAAGACGAGCGTTTCAAGGGGCTTAGCAGCGACGCTAAGCTCCTGTATGGTCTGATGCTTGACAGGATGTCGCTGTCCATGAAAAACGGATGGCTGGATGATGAAAACCGGGCATATATTATCTATGCCGTGGAGAATATCATGGAAGATTTGGGTTGTTCTAAGCCTACCTGTATAAAGGTCATTAAGGAGCTGGACGCAGATAATGGGATTGGGTTAATAGAGAAAAAACGCAGGGGACTTGGAAAACCTGATATAATCTATGTGAAAAATTTTGCTTCTGTGCCGGAAAAAGAGAGTGCAGAAAAGCCTGCAAACACTGATGTTTCCACAGAAGTAAAAAATCTTTACTTCAAGAAGGAAAGGAATTTGACTTCTGGAAGTAAAGAAACTGAACTTCAGCAGGTAAAAGAATCTGACTTCAAGAGGGAAAAGAATTTGACTTCTGGAAGTAAAGAAACTGGACTTCAAGAAGTAAAGGAATTTGCCCCTAATTATAATAATACTAACTATAACAAGCAGAATTATACTAATATGAGTTATACTAATCCTATCAATCAATCTGCGGGAAATGCGGAGAGTTCAGAAATGCATGGAAAGGATGATATGATTGATGTGATTGATGAAACAAGCGAATATATGGCGTTGATTCGTGACAACCTGGAATACGAACACCACATGAAATATGACCAGCAAGGGGACAGGGAGATGTATGAGGAAATCTATGAAACTGTCTGCGATGTAGTCTGCGTAAAACGCAGGACAATCCGCATTAATGGGGAAGATTATCCTTACGAACTTGTAAAGTCCCGTTTCCTGAAGCTGAACAGCAGTCATGTGGAGTATGTCATGAGCTGTATGAGAGAAACCGTTACAAAGATTGCCAATATCAGGGCATACCTGATCACGGCGCTTTACAATGCCCCCTCAACCATGAGCCATTACTACCAGCAGGAGGTGCAGCATGATATGTATGGCGGAGGATGGGCAGAAAAAGGAATTACTTAACAAACTTCTGGACACAATGTCCAGAGGTGCTAATTATTTAAATGCCTGGCATATGAAACGGAGAAATGTATGGGAATGAAAATATGCATTACGGTAAAAGAATGCCGGATAGTTGCTTGATCTGCAAGTACTGCTTAGAAATATAAAAAGTACCCAATAAATATTGAAAAAGGGTAATGTCAGTATTTCCTATTTTCCGAAAGGAAATAAAAATATAACATGAAAACAGCGTAAGGGCGGTTATGAATCAACAGGTTTGTAGCTGCCCTTTTTGCGCTTATAAAACCTTCGGACTTTTTGTCCAGAAGTGAAAGGAGGTCAGATGAAAAAGAGGGAATTCCAGAAAAAGGCAACAGCGGAACTGTTTAAAAAGCTGGTGGCGGTCTGTGCGGAATTAGGGGAGAATCCCAACATTACAGTATCATCAAAGTTTCACAGCTCTTATTTTAAGCTGAGGAATGACTACAACCTGATACAGATTTCCGTCAAGCAGACCGGGGAGCTTAGTTACCAGCTTACGGATATGCTGGGCAGCACTGGCGGGAAGCAGATTTATTATGAATATGGTGAGAATGATAATTTTACACGCGTTATAGAAAAATTCTCTGGTGATTTTGCAAGGCTTTATAAAGATTTCCTGTTATCCGGCACACTGCATGATTTCTGTGGCATAAAGCTGTCCTATGTGGAAGATGCAGGCGCAGGACTGGAAGAATACGAATCCTGTATCCGTTCCGGGTGCTTATAGGATAAAAAACAGCTTTTGGACTTTTTGTCCAGAAGCAGGAAGGAGAGCTTATGAAATATCTGATTCACAGGCTGTACGTCCCACCCTGACGGGGGTACAGCAATCTAAGAAAGAAGGAGGAAAACCATGCAGGAGGAAGTGACACAGAAAACGATTGCCCTTGTGTTCAAATCTTCCCGATTGACTGCCGACGTGCTGAAAAAGGCTATGAAGATGTATCTGGAACACCGGAAACAGGGAAAGCAGATGCCGCATGGGAAAATATCAGTGAAAGAGCTGGTCGGTCAGGGTATGGGCGCTTCGAGCATTGAGGTGACGGATAACAACATCAAGTCCTTTGAGAGAGTGGCAAAGAAGTACAACGTGCAGTTCGCTGTGAAGAAGGACAAGACGGAGAAGCCGCCGAAGCACATCGTATTATTCAAGGGCAAAGATGCCGACGTGATAACGCAGGCATTTAAGGAGTTTGTAAAAGTTAATGAGAAAAAGCATAACCGCATCTCCGTAAAGGAGAAACTGGCAAAGTTCCGGGAGCAGCTAGGCAAGGACAAGAACCGGGAGAGGGCAAGGGAACACCAGAAGGACAGGGGGCAGTCATTATGAGTAAAATCGTAGAGGGCATTGCCAAAGACCTAAAGTCAATCCCTGAAAAGCTCAAGGCAAAGACGGGGAATGTTGACAAAAAGAAACTTCTCCTTATGAATCTCCCCTATGTGCTTGCCGGGTATTTCTGCGACAAAATTGCGTGGCTGTGGCGGGTATCGCCGGGGCAGGACGCTTCCGCAAAGGCGATGGCGGTCATGGCGGGGATGGAGGACTTATTTTCCAACCCGTTACCAAGTTTCCACCCAAAGGATTTGCTGATAGGGATAGGGTGCGGCATTGCGCTCCGTCTTGTCGTGTATTTCAAAGCCAAGAACGCCAAGAAATTCCGGCATGGCATGGAGTACGGCTCTGCGAGGTGGGGAACAGCGAAAGATATTGAGCCTTATGTCGATCCGGTGTTTGAGAACAATGTATTACTCACAGAAACGGAAAGGCTGATGATGTCAGGCAGACCGAAACAGCCGAAGTATGCGAGGAATAAAAATATCCTTGTCATCGGCGGCTCCGGTTCGGGCAAGACGAGGTTTTTCGTAAAACCAAACCTTATGCAGATGCACAGTTCCTACGTTGTCACTGATCCGAAGGGGACAGTGTTAGTAGAGTGCGGAAAAATGCTCTTAAAGAATCATTACCGGGTAAAGGTGCTGAATACCATTAACTTCAAAAAATCCATGCACTACAACCCTCTCGTTTATATCCGGAGCGAGAAGGACATTTTGAAACTCGTAAACACAATCATCTTAAA
>ERZ808054.1629-NODE-1629-length-11908-cov-5.423041_pt1 | contig 11908 bp, 8 predicted proteins | sample MGYA00380201_ERZ808054 | MGnify/ENA primary metagenome ERZ808054 (study PRJEB31490, sample SAMN06133419) | mouse gut metagenome | isolation source: Z5_2 | host: mice | place: China: Chengdu | collected 2015-05 ... | reverse complement strand
CCCCGGCTATTCCAGAGCCCAATACAATCACGGCTCCGTCCCTGCACTTGGCAAGAGATCCCTTCCACGCCTCTGCCAAAGCGGCACATTTTCCATCATTTTCCATAGCCATCGGCACCGGACATCTTTCTTTCAGCAGATGAAAAATATTCGATCCGTAAAGCGCCTTATATGCCCCCGAGTCAAACAGAATTCCCTCTTCCGAAGAAATGTGTCCCGGCATGCTGATCGCGATGCCTTCTATTTCTCCGCAGAACCGGTCATACAGCTTTCCTACCATATCCACAAATGCGTCCACCGAATCCAAAGGAGCCGGAAGCTTACCGGAACATTCCAGGCGTGCCTGATGATCCACAAGGGCATATTTGACTGAACTTCCACCAAAATCTAAAGCCAAACATTTCATTTTTTATTCCTCTTCCTGTTTTATCTGTGAACTAAGGATAACAAGTTTCGACATTTCAATATATCATTTTCTTCATATTTATGTTATAATCTTCATGTAATATCACTTTTGATGATTATACTAAATATACAGGCAAAAAATTGTGCATATTTAACAATTACTGTATTTCATTTTGGCTAAAACAAGACCATGGAGGAAAAGTTTATGGCATACGTCAATAATAAAGCGCTTTATTATCAACAATTCTTACGACGTGAAAATGGCACCCGCCATCACAAATATGATGAAGAACTGCAAATGTACAATATGATCCGTGACGGAAATATGGACGCTGTAAAAGTGGCCAAAAACCTGTTCCTTTCCGAACTGTCCGGCCACTTATCCGATACTCCGTTAAAAAATTATAAATATCTTTTTATTGCTTCTATTACCCTGGCAACACGCTTTTCCATTGAAGGGGGCATGGATGAGGAAGATGCCTATACTGCCAGCGATCTTTACATCCAACGGGTCGATTCCTGTCAGGATGTAGATACTGTTGTCCGGTTATATGAAGACATGATCGGTTTTTTTACATCCCACGTTTCCGAAATCCCCAAATGCTCCCTTTATTCCAAACCGGTTCTTACCTGTATGGATTATGTCTATTATCACCTTCATGAAAAACTGTCACTTGAAGTACTTTCTTCTTGGGTCAAACTTCATCCTAACTATCTGGCCGGACTGTTCAAAAAAGAAACCGGGATGACTATTTCCCAATATATCACCGACCGGAGAATGAAAGCAGCCAAAAACATGCTTTTATATTCCGATACCCCCCAAGCAGAGATTGCCTCCATCCTAGCCTTTAATTCCCAAAGCCATTTCATCCAGATATTCCGTAAAACCTATGGCATGACGCCCAAAAAATACCGGGAGCGTTTCTTTGAATCTGCCTTTGCGCGCAGCGGGTTATCCGAACGATATCATTGATTCGTTTGTTTAAAGTTATAAAGCATCCAATCCGTCCCCGGCCTCCTGCGCACCCATATTTTCCAAATATTCTTCCAGGCAGATACCCTGTTCATAAATTTGAGCGGCAGCCTCCACGCCTACATAACGGTAATGCCAAACTTCCTCCGCAATTCCGGTTTTCTCCGTTTTATTCCCCGGATACCGGTAAATAAAACCATATTTATAACTGTTTTCCTGCAGCCACAAATAAACATCATAAGTCACCCCATTAATATCCACTGCGAATCCGAGCTGATGCTCACTGTATCCCGGCAAAGCCACCCATTGCTGCGCCAGTTCTTCCGCTTTCTCATCCGAATAGCCCTGTCTCCGGTACTCCGCTATTTTTTCATCATATAACCGTTGCTGCTTTTTCCCTGTCCGATACCCGGATACCACCAGCGGCAGCCGGCCCCGATTCGCTTCCCTTGCAGCCTCCAGCATCTCCGTTAAAGGTTTATAGATGCGTTCATCCACGCATTCTCCTCCTTCCACTTCTACTAAAGAGACTTCATAATGATCCGGCACGGGATTCCACTTATTTACCAGCACCAGATTCCAACTCTCATCACAATATTCCGCGCCCTCCCCGTTATCCGCCCATGCAGCGCCGTCCGCAGACGGATTTTCCAAAAGTTCTTCCCTCCTTAAATTCCTCTGCCATGAATAACCGGCAAAAAAACCACCATAAAAAACTGCGGTTGCGAGAAATAAAAGAAGCATGATTGCTACCGTCCAGGCAATCCTCTCTTGCCGCAGATGTTTTTGCCTTCGCACACTTCTAACACTTTTTCCATTCATAATAAAAAACTCCTTTCCCGAAAAAATAAATCATGCCCCTGTACAGTAACCATTGTACTGAACAGAGGCATGACCAACTTTAAAATCATTTTATTTAAACTTTAAGAAAACTTTAATTTGAAAGGAAAAATTATTTAATCCTGCAAAGGCAGATGAACGGTAAATATCACCATTTCCTCTTTGCTCATAGCATCTATCCTTCCTCCATGCATGGAAACGATCTCCTTTGCGATCGCAAGCCCAAGGCCCGTTCCGCCTGTGTCCGATACACGGGAAGCGTCCAGGCGGTAAAATTTGTCAAAGAGCAGCGGCAATTTTTCTTTTGGAATGGTTTTCCCCTTATTTTGAAAAGATATAATGACATCCGTATCTGTTTTTCCAGCAGAAATATGAATTTCTGTCTTCGGATAACTATATGCCGCCGCATTCCTCATAATATTTCCAAACACTCTTGCCATTTTATCAGGATCCGCACAGATCACCAGATCTTCATTCATATCCAATACCACAGAATTCCCATGCGCATCCAGAACAGGAGATGCCTCGTCACACAACTGTACCAACATGTAATACAGGTCGATTCGTTCTTTTGACAGCTGAATCTGCCGGGCATTCAGTCTCGTAATTTCAAAAAATTCATTGATCATCTCTTCCAGGCGGTTTGCCTTTTCCAATGTTATATGCACATATTTTGCTCTCTGGGCCACAGGCATATCCGGATCTTCTTCCAGCAGATTCAGATAGCCGAGTACCGATGTCAGCGGTGTACGAATGTCATGGGCAAGATACATTACCAGTTCGTCCTTCCTCTGTTCCGCATCGGCCCGTTCCGCCTTCCGTTTCTCCAATTCCCGTTTCACCGCATTCAACTTATGTTCAAACGGCAGCATTTCCGGGGAAAAATAAATCTGTCCCGCATCTTCTTCCAGTAATGCATCGATACCCTGATGAATCTCTTTAAAATACAGACTCATCCAACGGAATAGATGCCAGCACATAAGGACAAACACAACAATAATTACCACCGCAAAAAAAACTTCTTTATATTCCCTGAAATAACTGTGATATATATAAAAAGCCTGTTCATACTCTATCTTCATAAAATATTTCAGCAAGCTCACAGTCCAATCCCCGAAGCGCCGCCTCCAAAAGAGCAAATACAATACAACAACGATAAAGAGGGAAATAAAAATATTCAAACAAAACCGCTGCATCACTTTTCTCCGAAATGCCGCATATTTTTCCTTTTTATGATTCTTCAATTTTATACCCAACTCCCCATATTGTCTTAATATATTTTGGTTTATTCAAAGTATCATTTAATTTTTCCCGCAAATGTCTTACATGCACGGGGATCGTATTGTTCGACTTGCAATAATATTCGTCCTTCCATATTCTATGAAACAATTCCTCCGCACTGATCACATACCCTTTGTTTTCCAGAAGAATATGCAAAACAGAGAATTCCGTCGGGGTCAATATAAGCGGTTTTCCGTTTAAAGTGCATTCATATGTTTTAACGTTCATTACGATCCCCAAATGAACCAATATATCTTTTTCCTCTCCTTCCGAATACGCCGGATTATATTTTTTATACCGCCGCAGCTGGGATTTTATCCTTGCCACTAGTTCAAGGGGAAGGAAGGGCTTCGTCATATAATCATCCGCGCCGAGCGTAAGTCCCGTAATTTTATCTATTTCTCCGTCCTTGGCTGTCAGCATAATAATCGGGTAGGTATATTTTTCTCTGATCCTCCGGCACAATGCCAATCCGTCTATTTCCGGCATCATAACATCCAAAACAGCAAGATCAAATTCCATCGTCTGAATACATTCCAACGCTTCCTTCGCCGAATAAAATTTAAATACGGAATAATTTTCACTTTTCAAGTATGTTTCAATCAAATCTGCAATTTCCACCTCATCGTCAACGATCAGTATTTTATCAGACATTCCAAACTGCTCCTTTATTCGTTATGCTTGTTCCATGATTCATTATACGCACACCGGAAATGAATACGCAATGTATAAAATTATATTTTAAGAAGCTTTTGTACATAATATCCGCCCATGCCTAATAATTAATTCCTGTAATTGCTAATCCCCCGTCTGTTACTCCAAAATTTATATTTGCTGTTCCTCCTGAAATCTGGTATATCTATACGCCACTCTATAAAACCGATCCTGGTTTTCAAGAATATAACGGATTAACCTTTCATATAATATCCGTTTCATAGCAGACACGCATCTTTCTGTTTTACTCTTATACTATATAGATTTTTCAGATATCGGAAAAGTTTCAAAAAAGGTTTTTTCCTGTACAATGCTATTCTGCTCCTAATACTCTCTTAAAAACCGGATGTACGGCGCGGACAATGGGGATGCGCCCGATTGCAAGAATAGGAACCAGCAAAAGAAATACCCTGTCTTAAATGAACCACGAAGCCTGCCAATGCCTTCGCCGCCGTTCCTGTGCTATTCTTTCTTCTCCCAGTTCATGTGAGGCAAGAACGGCCTGTTCTGTTACTCCAACAATCTTATTCCTTTTATCCTTTTTGTCCATATAACAGGTTAAATAACCGTTTTTTCCATCCGGGAGACTATTCCCGCTACCGTAGGATGGGAAACGTCAAGATATTCCTCAATGAATTTCTGCGTCGTATTGCCTCCTTTACCCATGACATACTCCAACACTCTGACCTGTGCAAAAGTAAGGTTCTTTTCCTTGAAAAAAGCGTCCGCTGACATTTTCAATTTATCCGTAATTTGCTTTAATAAATATCCGATTGGTTGGTTCAAATATTTTCCCTCCAAAGTATAGCTTGCTATATATTGTAATGCGTTCTTTTGGGTTGGGCAATAGAAAGGGGGCCCACTGCTATTTTTTGTGACAACCCTAGATTTCATTCTATATCCAAGAAAGATAATCATATCAAGATTATAATGTGTTGTATTATAGTTTTCCCGTCAGACGCAGTTGTTTGGAATTTCCGAACAACTGATTCTTCCTCCAATTCTTCCTCTTCAAAATCATGTATTTTTGAATCACCCTCTTAAGATTTCATCAATTTGTTCCGATTCAATTCGTTTTTTTAAATAACCAATTTGTGTTTCGATATAATTTTTATGCCTTATCCATTTTAAACCCATAAAACTTGGAAGCAATGATTCAAGAAACTCAATCCAAGCAGAATACATAGGTACCGCACTCCCCGACCAACTCCAGGAAGTAGGTGTTAATGGTATCCTTTTAAAATCTTCAAACAATGGATTATTTTCAAGAAACAGCAAAACATATTCCTTTTTTCTTTCGATTTTTAATTTCGATATAACTGAAAATAGACAGTACATTTTTGTTTCATCATTGGAAAACCGTTGAATACATTGTTGAATCCACTCGTCTTGTCTTCCCAATAGATTTTGCTCATTTTGGATTGGCAATAATACAGACTCCAAAAAATATGGTACTAGCATCTTGGAAAAGCGGCAATTCTCCAATAACTGTTCAAAAACCTTATTATATATTTCTATAAAATCATCCAAATCGAAAAAACAACGATGCCTTTCCTGATGGTCTCTAAAAGAACCCTCATTTCTATTTATTAAATAACCTATATATTTGTCCAGTATAGAAGGTCTAACCAAATATATTTCTTTCAAAAACTGTCCGTTATAATCAGAGTGATTACCATGTGACAGCACGGCACAATAAATTTCTTCGAGCAATTCCAAATCACAATTATATTTTTGGAGTACTTCCTGCGGCGTATTATGATAACTATTAAATAGCAAATCAAAATAAATATGTACTATAGAAGGCGAATACTCCATCTTATCTAAAATAATTTTACTTCCCTTTATCAATGTTTGCCCATCTATTACATGGTACTTCTCAAGAAAATTCACATCACGCATTGAGGGTGAAGTAATATCTCTGTCAGAAGTATCTTTCAAAAAGTTATAAAGTCCTTGCAGATGTTTTGTGGTAATTAACTCCGACGGTAGTTCATGATAATAAGCATATAACCAGGCATTTTTCTGAGTATATTCCCTGCCAGCAATAATTTGATGCACTTCTGAATCGGACGACAAAGAAAAGAGTATATCAATCAAATGAATTGGGTCTAAGTTATTTGGTGTATCTTTTTCTATGTAATGCTTAATTACATCAACACAACAATCTTTTTGAAGAGAAAGGATATCAAAAGCAATTTCTAAGCCTTCTCTAACCTCCCAAGATGTATGATCATCAAATTCGGAAATATCATTACAAACATCAATTAACTTCTTGAACATTTCTAAATTACAGTTAGAAACGTATTGATTAATCGCTTGTCGTTTCAGTTGTTTATGTTCTTTATAACCAACTCTTTTTGTATAATCTGGTCCTTTAAGAAGCAAATATAATTGAAAATATTCTCCTACAAAATATTTAGCAAATGCTGATTCGCAAGAAATGTTCATACGACTGAAAACACGTATTATTTTGTTGGCTAAAAGGCAGTTTCCTAACTCATCTGGCAAAAAATATGACTCCAAAATTGATGTGATATATTTTAAGTCAAATTGCAAAACTGGAATACTTACATCCTCGATAATGCCACCATAAGAATTGAGGATTTTCCTAACTTTTGCTGTATACTTTTCAATTTCACACAAAGAGCATAAAGATTCCCAAATTAGCCTTCGATATTTTTCAACGCCTTCAGATATGGCTAATGGAATTTTATATATGGTTAATGCGTTCTTTCGATCTCCCTCTATTGGAGAGAAATATAATTTTAAAAATTCTTCTGCTATTTGTAAAAAAAGAGTAGCAACAGATTCTCGTTTCCAGTCATCTGAATATTCTTTCATCTTCTCAAAAAAAGTTACTTGTGTGTAAAAACCATAGTTTGGAGAGTCTTTATTAATACCAAAATATAGATTAACTGCATGATAAAAATCCATATATAAATCTGGTCGCTTAAAATAATACTGAAAAAACAAATCACAGGCTGTTGGCAAATCAATCATATCTTTAAAGCCACCAAGAATTTTAATGATATCATCTGTTATATCCTGGTAGTTTTTTACTTTCTCAGTATCAATATCACACCATTTGCAAAACACTTCTTCTTCAGATTCAATTTTATTTTGCAAAATCAAAAGTGTTTCAGTAGGATTAATACGAAAAAACACTTTGACAAATTTGAAGAAAGCCGGCGCTTTTTCTATTGATAATTCATCCCATAGTAATTTTATTTCTTTCTCAACAAAATTGAAAAGAGTTTCATTTCTAAATATATTAAGTAATGTATTAACGGAAGATATAGTTCGCTCGCTATAACTCTGAAAACAAGCTTTAATCATTTCCGACAAACCAATTAATTTTTTATCAAAGAAAACATACTTTAGCAAATAATTAGATAAACATTGCTCGGAAAAACGAACGGCTTTATCATTGCAAATATCTACAATTTCTAGTTCGTGAAGCATATGTACGTTTTCAATAAAACCATCTCTATTTAATCCTCTTTCCTGTAAAATCGGTAAAAATGCATCAATGTGTTCCAAATGGATTGCTTCTAGAAAAGCAACTATACCAGCAGTTATGCACATGTTTTTGTTGGCAAGTAATTGATTATCCTCTAAAGAAGACCCATAATAATCTTCATATAATTGTGACACATCATTAATAGAATCCAAACGATTTGAATTGCACGCTACCTTCCCTGCAAGTATGGCAATACGAGCATTTCCCTCTGCAATTCTTATGATTCTTTCTTGATATTCTTGATTTAAAATACCCAATGAAGTTTCGAGTAATTTCTTAATCTCGTCATCTGAAAATACATTTATGTTTACGATTTCATATGAAATAATTTCTCGAACATCCTTTATTACTTTCTGTAGTGCATAGTCCCTCACCGTAATTAGTATTTTTACGTTATATCCCTCTGGCTTCATACTAATATAACGGATAATATGCGGTAATCCCGACAATTGATTTGCATCATCAATAAAGAGAAAATAGTTTCCGGGCCTGTCGATAAAAAGTTTCAAATCCTCATAGATTGGTAACGCATTACTGTGAATGCAGTAAACCTTCTCATTATTAGCATTTGGGTGATTTTTCACATAATGCAAAGCTAAACGAGTTTTTCCCGTACCTGCTGAGCCGTTGAGTATAACAACATCCGTTTTCAGATAAGCATCGCCAATATTTTTAAATTCCTTTTCTCTAAATAAAAATGGAGTATCAATTGGAGCCGCCATTCTATTTGAATTATAACTATTAATAAAATCGTCATACGATTGAATTTGTCCCGTACTTATTGATATTCCTAAAAAATCACGTGAAAGATTATGATGGAAAAGATATATGTCTTCCGCAAGCTTATCAATCCCGATAACTGTAAGCTTAATCCCAATATCTTCACATAAAACTTTTATCTCACTATCTTGAAGAGGTGTAAGATTTGATGAAGTATGGCAATAAATAATCTCAGAAATTTTATTATGCGGAACGCCTGTCTTTGACATATCAAGACATTTCTCGAGGTCATCCTTAATTTTTGCAAATAAGTTTGTCTTTTGAGTTGTATATTCTACAAAAACATACTTTCTATTTGATGCAATAAAATAAGTATCCGGTGTACCCAAAGTGGTCTTTCGTGTACCCGCCTCTCCACCAAGAGATACTATATTCGGATAGCCTATTTTGTATAAATAAGAATCACAAAGATTTTGAAATGATCCTGCATCTAGTTGAAGTATTTTTTGTTTGATACTTTCAATATTAGCCATAATCAACACCTTTACTATTCGGAATCCTTTTGTTTCACTAAATCATCTTAAAAATATCTTAGCGCATCTTCAGTTGTCTGTTTCTTTTCTAGTAGCACTTGTGGAACTTTTGATTCTTTTTTACCTAAATTATAATTAATTCGTTATATCAGTCCATATTTTCTTTTAACTTGTGTTATGTATATCCCAGAAAATCTATCAGATCCCGGTTTCTCATCCAGTTTTGAATAACCGCTGTTGAGCCATCTCTTTTATCTCAAGCTATATCTGTCAATGAAATAATTTCATTTTCAAAATCTTGTGTATAAATTCCAATTTTATTCCATGGTATTGTGCCTTTCTCACAAGCCTTCAATACAAAACATGCCTAAAGCGAATTTGATGAGCCAAATTCAGTACTCGATCAGACATCTTTTAACTGTTTCAGCATGCTCAGCCAAAGACTTCAGCTGCAGCCACAATTTTCAATGCCGTCTCATCTGCCTTATCTCTTCCATATGCGTCAAGAAAACGCTCTTGATACTTATTCGTTTTTAGATTAAACCAAAGCGTCCAAACTCCCCAAAATAAATCTATATGCCTGTCACCAACGCCACCGTTACCAACATCAATGAACCCAGAAAATTTCCAGTTGTCAAAAATAATATTAGGCAGACAGTAGTCGCCGTGAAGCAGAACCTTACTTTGCAGAGCATCTTTCTCTGCAATCAAAATATCATAAGCTCCCTTAGCCGAGCGGTAGCCAAAGCTGTCAGGAAATTGTGATTTATCGTAATTTCCCGTGTGGTAATTTTTCTCAGCTCCGGCAAGGTATTCTGCTGTTCTATCTGCAATCGGGCAGTCGGTATAATCTATTTCGTGCAGTTTTCTTAATTCGTATGCGATAGTGTCACATAAGCGTTTGGGGTTCCTAAGATACTCTTCGTGTACGCAGACCTCCCCCGATACGGCGGTTGTTAAAAGCCAATCGCAATCATTTGAACTATAACTTAATACCTTGGCACCAAGCCCCTTTGAGTAAAAGTATTCTGTCATTTTTGCTTCTTTTTCGAGCTTTCCAATGCCCGAACATTTTAAATAGTACCCATTCCCCTTGTCAATAAAATACACTCTTGCTTCGGGCGAGCAGGAACTATCGTAAATATTTGCCCCAGAAATAAAGTGCCGAATATCTTGCGGCATTTCGTTCGGGATTTGATGCATCAATGTTCTCTTCATTCGTCTTCCCCTATTGGTGGAAAAGCATTGCAACTGTCTCAACATGAGTACCAAATCAAAACATACTCCCACAAAATTGCGAAAATATGGACAATATTTATACAGTACTAATACTGCTCGTGCATCCTTTTTTCCCACAAAATATAAATTCCATGAATTTTGCACCACTCTGATGCAAAATTTATTCTCTTTTCATACCATCGCTGTTCTCCTGCCCTGTCTTGCCAGCTTTCAACGCTTGATATCCCTGATTTAATTTTCGTAATAATTCTTCCTCACTTGGTAAATACAATTTGTATTTTGAAGCCAAAATCTGTGTTTCATTTTCAGGCAACGTATACTTAACCACAGATTCACTTTTATCTGCACATAACACAATGCCAATTGATGGATTATCTCCTTCATTCATAAGCTCTCGTTCATAATAATGTGAATCTTTTTCTGCATCATATCTGCAAGTTTCGGGTTGCTTACAAGTTTGCTTATAACTTCCGCAACAGCATTATCCAGCTTTTCTTCCTGTAACTGGTTATTAAAAATGCATGAATGCCCCTGCTGCATTCTTCTGTGCTTGCATCCATAATAAAAGTAATCTTTATAGTGCTTTCCTTTTTTCCTGTGCCGCTTCCCACAAATCCATATCAATAATTGCTTCGTGAATACCATCGCACAGCATATTCATCCTGCTTTACAAGGTGGTATTCATCTCTTGTCCCTACTTTCTTCTCCCTTTTCCTGCGTCCGAAAGCAATCTTTCCGCAGTATACCGGATTGTCCAATATCATCCTGATCAGATGTGCATCAAACATGGTGTTGCTTCCGTCCTTCCATCGTCTGCACAAGGATATTCTCCCTCTCAATCTCTGCAACAGCAGACAGTACGGAGATCATCAGCTTGCCGGAATCTTTTGAACTGTCAATGCCATCCTCAACACATATCAGATTCACGCCAAAATCCTGCATAAGCTGTAATGACTTCAGTACATCAGCGGCATTCCTGCCGGATCTGGAAGGCTCTCCAATTCAATTTTATCTCCATATTTTTCGATTAGATAGGCTAACAGGTCTGCCAGTCTTTCCAGTTCTAAATCCGCACTGTTGGTTTCCTTTCCCATTGTTCTGATGCTGGGTTCTTCTACCCTTAGTAAGTCTTAGATTATAAATTCACATCTTAAAACTTATATATAGCATACAGAATACGGGATAAGATTGTTAGGCATAAAGATATCTATTTACACAAATTTTGCGTATCTTTGTAAATATTATGTTTTTTCGTTTATAAATTATTTTCATCCAGTTGAAATATATAAGAAAATTCTGACAGCTTACACAAAAAATTTATTTAATAATCCAACGCCCTTTCCTGCTTGAACCTTCATATACAAGCCGCTCTTCTTCTTTTAAATTTGCGAGTGCCCTCTTAATTGTACTCATAGAACACCCCAGCTTCTCCGCCATTTCTTTCCGGCTGATGAGATTATTTTCCTTTACCAGTTCAATAATCTTTTCACTAATTTTATTTTGGGGTTCATTTTGGGGTTCATCTCCATTCAAGAAATCCGGATGAATTGGAATTTCCACAGTCACAGCCCGTCTGTCATCATCCGTAAAGAACCTTGCTTTGGGCGAACCATTATTCCGCAGTTCTTCCTGAATAGTTGGAATGCCTGTTGATTTTCCTTCAGATAAATCCAATTCTTT
>ERZ808054.1628-NODE-1628-length-11909-cov-4.101927_pt1 | contig 11909 bp, 9 predicted proteins | sample MGYA00380201_ERZ808054 | MGnify/ENA primary metagenome ERZ808054 (study PRJEB31490, sample SAMN06133419) | mouse gut metagenome | isolation source: Z5_2 | host: mice | place: China: Chengdu | collected 2015-05 ... | reverse complement strand
TTGGCAATTCTGCTGATATTGCCCATGATGCTCAACACAAATTTCTCCGGGTAGGATTGAACGCTTCCGCCTGTTCCGATAATCACTTGCAAATGATTATCGCTTCTCATTTAAATGCAGACAGTGTGGCTATCGGCATTTCCCATTCAGGTCATTCTGTAGATATCATAGAAGCCTTAAGGCTTGCACACATATGCCATGCCACCACCATTTGCCTAACCCAGCAGGGCACCAGTCCCATCACAGAAGTTTCTGACATCTGCCTGTTTACGCAATCTGAAGAAACAAAGCACTCTATCCTGGCCATGAGTTCCCGGATCGCCCAGCTTACCATTTTTGACGCTATTTACACATATATCGTAGCTAATTCTGAATTTCGGGCAAAGGAAGCCATCTTAAATACGGAAACTGCTTTAAAAGATAAAAAAAATTAATAACTCATTCCGATTCTATTGCAGTAATCTTTTAAACTCCCATTACTGTTTCACTCCCGAAAGCGCAATACTTTGTATAATATACTTTTGCAGGAACAAGAAAATTATCACCAACGGAAATGCGCCTAAAACAGCCACTGCCATTCTCGGTCCATAATAAATCTCTCCCTGTCGTGCATTAAACAAAGAAACGCCTACCGCAATCAATTGCTTTGATTCATTTTTCAAAATAATCAACGGCCACAAATAAGCATTCCAGTTACTGATAACTTGCAATATAGCAAGCGCTGACATCACAGGTTTGGATAACGGCAGAATAATCTTAAAAAAAACTTTCCACTCACCAGCCCCATCCAGCAATGCAGATTCTCTAAGCGAATCCGGTATCCCAGCAATATTCTGTCTGGCAAAGAAAATGCCGTACACATACGCAAAACTACCCAAGATCAACGGCCAGTATGTATTTAGCAATCCCCATGACTTATACTGCAAAAACAAAGGTATCATGCGTGCCTCCCATGGCAGCATCATAACGCTCAATAAAACCACATACCATATTTTTTTACCTGCAAAATTTCCTTTTGCAAATGCATAACCACAGGCAAGCGCCGTAAAAACAGAAATAACTGTATTTACAACAGTAACAAATAATGTATTCATAAAATATTTCTTTAAGTCCAGCGTTGCTGTAGCCATCTTATAATTAAATAAGGAAAACTCATGAGGTAAAATAGAAAAAGAAGGCAGCGCCGTTGTTGATGTCCGGTCAAAACTTAGCACCACCGTCCACCATAACGGTACCAGGATAATAAACAATATACCAAGCAGTATTAAAATTGTGATCAATTTCTGAATTTTGGATATTCTCATATTTCGCTCCTTTTAAAAACTATCTGCTATTCATCTTTAAAGAAATTAGATACTTTTACGTTGATCATCGTAAAGATGAATGTAATGACAAACAGAAGCATCGCCCCGGCTGAAGAAACCCCATACTCTAATTTTTCAAAGCTATATTCGTAAATGTACATCATAATTGTCTGTAAAGTTCCTGCCGGCGCTCCGGATGTACTATTTCCGCCCAGTACATATAAATCTGTAAATCTGGCCAGTCCACTGATCATACCCGTAACAAACAGGAAAGTAAAACATCCCTTCATATTGGGTATTGTAATATAAACGCATTGCTTGAAAGTGCCTGCCCCATCCACACATGCTGCCTCATACAATTCCTGTGGGATAGACTGCAGGCTTGCCAGATTCATTAAAATAGAATACCCCAGATTGGACCATAAATATACGATTGTTACACCAATCCGGGCATAACGCGCATCAGACAGCCAGCCAATGGCTATATCTCTTTGCAAGATCCATGACAAAAAATTATTAAATAATCCGTCATTTGTTTTTAATACTATCTGTAAGGCCATAACGACACTGACACCGGTAATAATATGCGGAAGGTAAAATCCAACGCGGAAAAAACCCTGCAGCTTTCCTCTTCCAAGACTATTGATCATATTAGCCAATAAAAAACCAATCGGTATTGTGCAAAGCCCCAAAACAGCCAAAACCAGTGTATTGCCAAATGCTCTCGGAAAAGAAGAATGCAGCAGCAATCTTTCATAGTTTCTTATCCCGACAAATTCTTCCGCATATCCATAAACAGACACATCAGAAAAACTATATTCTATCGTTGTCAACATTGGATAATAAACAAGCACCAACACTGTTACCAATGGAATAATAATGAAAGAATACCATTCCAACCCCTTTTTTATTTGTCTTTTCTTTCTCAATATCAATTTACCTCGTATAATAAATAGTTTTTTGCTTATCTCTCAGAAAAAATCTTTGAATGCTGGAAGCATAGACACACGATCTATGCTTTCAGCCATTAACTTTTACTTCAGGCCGCCCATATATTCGTCAACTGACGCCTGCACTTTCTCTTGTGTCTCTTCAACACTCAGGCTGCCTTTCACCATTTCACGAATCCAGTCACTTAAATAAGCTGACATTGTGCCAAAGTTCACGCCATCATAATAGGCATTTGTAGTGCTGTTGTAATCACTTGGAAGCTTGCTTAATATATCCTTAACCATCTGTGTATTATCAGTTCCTATCACAGATTCCAAAGCGTCTACTCCTGCCGCTGTATTCCAGACCCATCCATTACTTTGTGCATATTGAATAGCTATCTCATCTGTCATCATAAATTTAATAAATTCCCATGCCCATTCCTTATGCTCACTGGTTTTCGAAATGGCCAGATTGTTATCCCCAAGGTAAAGACTGGGGTTTCCTGCATTTTCACCTTTTTCAATTGCCGGTAATGGCAAAAAAGTATACTGGTCTTCGAGACCTGCATCTTTTACCTGAAGATACGCACCAACTATACCCTCAGACCAGGTTATTGCATAACAATCCTCAGTATATACCCGGCTTGTTACCACACCTTCGCGGTTATCCGGGCTACAAAATTCTGCTAAATCAGCCAACGTTTTAAAAACTTCTGCAGTACCCTCTGTTGTAAAATCCACTACACTGTCTTTTGCTGTTTCACCATACGAAATCACTTTTGCATCATAAGCACTGGCAATTATCTGATAGCTTTTAATCATGTTGGTTCCATTAGTTCCCGGCATCAGAAATCCGTATGTCTGTTCTCCTGTCACTGGATCTGTTCCAGTAAGCTTGGATGCAACCTCGACAACATCGCTCCACGTCCATGAGGCATCCGGCAGATCAACTCCATAATCTTCGAAGATCTTTTTATTCAGTATCAGAGTTGCCACATTAAGCGTGGCCGGTATTGAGGTAATTGACGGAACATTCAGCACACTTCCATCCATTTCATCTGTATTATATTTGGGAACACTATACAACTGTTCAAGCAATTCTGGATCTTCTGCCAGAAAGCCATCTAATGGTTCACATAATACCGGAAGCAAACCACCATGGGCGATAACATCCACACCTTCTCCCAAAACCGCAGCCTGTATCGCTGCACGCCAATCATCCCATCCAATTGCCTGTAATTCTACCGTAACATTCGGATACAATTCATTCCAACGCTCTAGAACCTTATCATATCCCATGGTCATTTCTCCGGTATAAGCACTCATTGCACCTTTTTCTCCGCTTTCACCAAAAAAGCCAGGACCATAAATTTTCAGCGTAATAGCTTCCTCAGTATTCAGTTTCCCAGTAGTCTCTTCTGAATCCTTCTCGGTATTTTCCTCTGTTTGTTTATCTTCTGAATTATCATTTCCAGTATTATTTTCAGCAGTGATATTTCCGGTATTACTTTCAGCGTTATTCCCACACCCAATCAAGGATAATACCATTATCATTACAAAAGCTATCGACAACAATCTCTTCATTAAAAATATCCTCCTTTTATACATTTTTAATTTTTCAGCGAACTTGTACTATCGTAAAATACGCCACACGTCCTTCCCTGATTCCTCCCTTCCGACGCTACAATTATATTTTACCCCCAAATTTATTTCCGAAAATCATAGTATCTGCAGAAATATCTTCAGTTTCCTTGTACACCTAAAATTATACAGGCTGTGCGCTTATAATCCAACAAAATGAAGAAAATTATTTTCATTTTTTCTTTTTCAATTTTCACTTTTTTAGATATAATGAAAATTATTTTCGACCCAGATATTTCCATATACTTGAAAACCTCGACTTTTGTCAAGTTTTCAGCCCTCCAGACCAAAACAGGAGGTGAAAATTATCAATCCTCACCTCCTGTTGCTTAGATCATTTATAATTAACTCAAACTTCGCACATAAATTTCAGCTATGCACCTTGAAAATTCAATATCTGGCAGTTATTTAGTTGTTAGAATTTTATGCTTATGCTGTCTGCAATCGCGATTTCAGTACCCATGGAATGGTATCCATAAATGCATCAACCAGCTCATTAACCTTTTCATCTGATAATTCCGTATTGTCCTTAAGTATGCTTCGGAACATTTCGAGCAGAAGACGGAAAGCCTCTATCCATGTGATATCTGACATCTCATCGGTAAAGTATAGGAAGATCTCACCCAGGGAACGGTTGTCATTCGTTTCCCGGCTTTCAAGTGACAGCATCATGTATCTGGTGAACACTACCGCTGTATGCGCAGTCATTGCATCGTATGAGAGGGAATTGCATTCCCTGCTCAGGTTGAGATAACTTTTACAGACCTTAAAAAACACCTCGGTATCCCAGCGTTTCCCATAAATACGGATGATCTCCTCCTCACTCAGCGAAATATCTGTTGAGATCAGGCAAAGGTAATCCTTCTTCTTGTTACGGTTCCGCACATACACTACTTTTGCCGGAATGGATTCCCCCTCTTTTACCACCTCTACTATAACAGAGAGCAGATATTTTGACTTCCCGCGCCTTTTCCTGTTGTTCTTATAAATGGAGGTCAGCGGCATGTCCTCATTATTATACCGGAAGAACATCTTAGGTGTTTTCTTCACCATTCCGACCACATCATAACCAAGCTTTTTTACGGAGTGGAGGGTGCTGGGAGATGAAAACCAACTGTCAAAGAGCACATATTTCGCCGGAATGGCAGCCTTTTTAGCAGCCTTGATCAGTTCCAGCATTACGGTTGCTCCCTTTTTCATGGAAAGCTGGCGGCGCTGATAGCCAACACTCCGTCTGTCCAAACAGGCAGCCTCGTTGATACGGTTCTTTTTATTTTTTGAAGACAGCAGGACGCTGTTAACAGGGATGAAAGTACTTCCGTCCGACCAGCCAAGCGTCAGCATACGGAATCCGTATTTATAAGCATGTTTTGCATGGTCGTATACTCTTGCAAGAAACTCTACCTGTTTGGAGCGGCAGCGTTCAAACATGGAATCATCCACCGTCAGGACATTGACACGTCCTTCAGAGTCAAGCGGGACAACGGCTTGTTTTATGATCCGGGATGCAAGTATGGTAGTAAAACGTATCCAGTTGATCTGGGGCATTTTCATAAAGCGATATATGGTATCTTTTGCAAAGGATGGCGCATTTTTACCAGTGACAAGGCTCATATACATACTCCTGTTTGAAAAGATCAGAAGAAACAGATACTGGAACACTTCTATCACCGGGATGCCTTTCTTCTTATAAGCATTGGATGCTCTTAAAGCAGAGGAAATATGGAATCTTGCAAAAAATCTTTTAATGGATTTAGTAATCTGTTTATCATCCTGGGTCAGTTGTGTTATACTTCTATTCATAGCATGAGCCTCCGGTTATTAATTGTTTCTGAACAACTCAATTATACCAAAAACCAGATGGTTTCATGCTGTTTTTATGTCAGTTATTATTGAATTTTCAAGGTGCATAGGCACTTATTCATGTGCGAAGTTTGAGTTCTGTAATATTTCTCCACTGTTACAAATCGTCACTTTGGCTGGAAGGAACCACTTTTCTCCTCCCCTTTTTTCTGGTATCAGACACACGCCCCAAGTTCCTACATACACTTTATCTGTCTTGATCATCCACACATCTCTATAGATTCCGCCACCCTCATACCACCAGCCTTCATGATGATCATTGACATCTACATAGACAGCCAATACATTATCCCCCTGAAAGGTAACAAAATCCGTAATTTCCACTTCAAACGGTGTATATCCACTGATACTCTGGGCTAAACGACATCCATTCAGATAAATTGTTGCATTAACTGCTATACCTTCAAAGTAAAGCGATATCCGCTTTGCTATATCTGCCTCTGTCAGTGAAAAGTGATAACGATACCACGCATTCTCGTACTCAAATCCTCCAAGTGCAAAATTATTATTCTTATCCGGTATCTGATATATCATATAATCATGAGGCAGACAAACCCATTCCCATTTTTCTGTAGTAAGTTCCCCATCTTCTGAAACATCATCAGGGATATCACGATATCCAACACTTGCTGGTCCTGTCCTGCATTCCTGATTTTTTGCCTGCATATAAACTGGTCCTTTTGCCCATGGTTTAGGAATTTCAATCTCTCCTTGATGAAACAGCCATCCGTTCCTTAAGCGAATTTTTTCTCTCATATATACCCCTTTCTCCATTCCTTCATAACACAATTGATTTTTTTCAGTATATACCGCCCTATTGCCAATCTACTATACACATAATAATTAAAAACTGGCACATTCCTGCTATCCTAAAACTTTCATCTTGACAGAAAATCTACCTGCCTATAAACTCATAACATAACTGACAACTTAGCCATTATCATTGGTCATAGCCACCACCAAAGGAGTGTTTTCATGATTACATATGGCAAAAAAAATCTCACAGACTTTACAGCCACATCCTATCTACAGTTAAATAGTTGCGGTTATCAGGATATTCCCAAATCCACATTTCGACTTGTTCGAGAACATGGACGTAATGATCACCAACTCCTTTATGTTCAAAATGGCTGGATTTATGCTACAATAGCCAATTCTTCCCGACAGGTTTCTGCTGGTCAATGTGTCTATTATAAAAATAATGATATTCAAGATTATTGCTACCCCGCTGAAGGAAAGCCCAAAGTATATTGGCTACATTTTACAGGAACTGTAATTGAAGAAATATTAAATTCTTTAGGACTCACAGTTTCTTGCATATTAACTCTTGCATTTCCTTCTCGATTTGAAGAATTACTCAGACTTCTTCTCAGTACCCATACACTCAAAAACTGTCTGCAAGAAGAAAATGTTTTACTTTTACGCTTACTAACATTACTTATGTCTCCTGCCTTCGGAAAAAAAGCAGGGAAACAAGAATCCAACAATGCAATTTGGGATAATACACATGATTCCATTTATGCTATTGCTGATTATCTGTGCGAACACTATCGTGAATCCCATAGCATTCAAAAACTTGCCACTATGGCAAATTTAAGCACAAGCCGATTCAGTCATCTTTTTAAACTAATCGCAGGCTGCTCTCCTTATCATTTTTTGCAAAAATACCGCCTTGACATGGCACGCGAATATCCTCTTACCACTAACCTTTCTATAAGTGCAATCGCCGAAGATATTGGATTTGATAGTGAAGGATACTTTAGCAGAATCTTCAAAAAATATTATGGGTGCTCTCCTCGAGAATACCGAAAAAGAGCGTCCTCTCTTCCACTGTAAAAGCTGAAAACACATTCTTTTTATAATTTACAAAATTTCATCCATATTCCCATCCAAAAAAACAGGCACACAACAGCTTTTCAGCCATTGCATGCCTGTCAATATGCCATTAAAGAACCTGATATAAGAACCGTGTATACGGTGCTGTTTTATAACTGAGGACCTGCAGCAACCAGTGCCTTGCCAGCATCGTTGCCTTCGTATTTTGCAAAATTCTTAACGAATCTCTGAGCCAGATCCTTAGCCTTGGTCTCCCACTCAGCAGCATCTGCATAAGTATCACGAGGATCAAGAATACCTGAATCCACACCGGGAAGCTCTGTAGGAACTTCAAAATTGAAGTAAGGGATCTTCTTGGTCGGTGCATTTAAGATATCGCCATTTAAGATAGCATCAATGATACCACGAGTATCCTTAATGGTGATACGCTTGCCAGTTCCGTTCCATCCGGTATTTACCAGATATGCCTTAGCGCCGTTCTTCTCCATCCTCTTAACAAGCTCTTCACCGTACTTTGTAGGATGAAGCTCTAAGAACGCCTGTCCGAAGCAAGCTGAGAAGGTAGGTGTAGGCTCGGTAATGCCACGCTCTGTACCAGCAAGCTTAGCTGTGAAACCAGACAGGAAATAGTACTGTGTCTGTTCCGGTGTCAGGATCGATACAGGAGGAAGCACTCCGAAAGCATCTGCTGACAGGAAGATCACATTCTTAGCTGCCGGTGCGGAAGATACCGGGCGGACAATGTTCTGGATATGGTCAATAGGATAGGATACACGAGTATTCTCGGTTACGCTCTTATCCTTAAAGTCAATCTTGCCTTCATCATCCAGCGTTACGTTCTCAAGAAGTGCATTGCGCTTGATCGCATTGTAAATATCGGGCTCTGATTCCTTGTCAAGGTCGATAACCTTTGCATAGCAGCCGCCTTCAAAGTTGAATACGCCGTTGTCATCCCAGCCGTGCTCATCATCACCGATCAGAAGACGCTTAGGATCTGTTGACAATGTGGTCTTGCCTGTGCCGGAAAGACCAAAGAAGATAGCGGTATTCTCGCCGTTCATATCTGTGTTTGCAGAGCAGTGCATGGAAGCGATGCCCTTCAGCGGCAGATAGTAGTTCATCATGGAGAACATACCCTTCTTCATTTCACCGCCGTACCATGTGTTCAGGATCACCTGCTCGCGGCTCGTAATATTGAACACAACGGCTGTCTCAGAATTCAGACCTAACTCTTTGTAATTCTCTACTTTAGCCTTGGAAGCATTATAAACAACAAAATCAGGCTCAAAGTTCTCAAGCTCTTCCTCTGTGGGCTGGATAAACATATTCTTAATGAAATGAGCCTGCCAAGCCACCTCAACGATGAAACGGATCGCCATACGCGTATCCTTGTTTGCGCCGCAGAATGCGTCCGCAACAAAAAGCCTCTTGTTGGAAAGCTCCTTGATTGCCAGTTCCTTTACGGCATTCCAGGTTTCAATTGAAGCCGGATGGTTGTCGTTTTTGTACTCATCGGAAGTCCACCATACCGTATCCTTCGAATTCTCATCCATTACAATAAACTTATCTTTAGGGGAACGTCCTGTATAAATACCAGTCATTACGTTTACTGCCCCAAGCTCACTTACCTGGCCCTTTTCATAGCCGGTCAGATCAGATTTGGTCTCTTCTTCAAATAACACTTCGAAAGAAGGGTTGTGCACAATTTCTGTGGTTCCGGTAATACCGTACTTGCTTAAATTGATTTCTGCCATCTTACATTTAACCTCTTTTCTTTAATATTTTATTTGTTTGCATATGTAGGGAAACAGGATTTCCCCCATAATAGACACTTAGTGCTTTTAATCATATGTATTATCGCAGACATGGTTTTAAAAGTCAATACGGACAAACTTCATTTTTTAAGTTTTGATTAATTTAACAAATTTTTTATATTTTTTCCTCTTGTTTGAAAGCCCTATGCATGGTAAGATAATTATGTTAACTTTTTCTGGAATGTTCTTGTTACACATTTACATTTCTGTTGCGTTACACACTTACCCGTTCACCTTAAATATTATTCTGCTTGGACCCACTCAAGCTGTATAAATATTCATTTTTATTTAAGAAAGGAGATTTTATGGATCATAACGCATTTTCTGAAATCACTCCCGATATCGTCCGTCTCGCCAAAATGAGTGAACAGGCAGATATTATTGATACGGAACTTTTTACCAAATACGATGTTAAAAGAGGGCTCCGGGATTTAAATGGCAAAGGCGTCCTTGCAGGGCTCACCAACATTTCTGATGTACGCGCTACCGAAATGGTGGATGGTGTTTCCCGCCCTGCCCACGGCCGTCTGTTCTACCGGGGCTATGATGTCAAGGATCTTGTAAACGGCTTTACTAAAGACGGACGCTTCGGCTTTGAGGAGATCACCTATCTTCTGCTCTTTGCCAGACTGCCTAACGAAAAAGAACTGGAAATCTTCCGCAACATGCTTTCCGGCTACCGTAGCCTTCCTACCAGCTTCGTGCGGGATATTATCATGAAAGCGCCCAGCAGCGATATGATGAACACCCTTGCCCGGAGCGTCCTTACCTTATATTCCTATGACGACCGTGCAGACGACGTGTCACTGCCTAATGTGCTGCGCCAGTGCCTGCAGCTGATCAGCTTATTCCCGCTGTTGTCCATTTACGGCTATCAGGCATACTGCCATTATCACGATGGCAAAAGCCTGTTTATCCATCAGCCTGTCGCGGAGCTGTCCATGGCTGAGAATATACTACATATCCTTCGTCCTGACAGTACTTATACTCCTTTGGAGGCTAAGCTTTTGGACATTGCGCTTGTACTTCATATGGAGCACGGCGGCGGAAATAACTCTTCTTTCACCACCCATGTGGTCAGTTCCTCATTGACCGACACCTATTCGGTCATTGCCGCTGCCATCGGTTCCCTGAAAGGACCAAGACACGGCGGCGCCAACATTAAGGTTGTGCAAATGTTTGAGGAAATGAAAGAAGAAGTCCATGACTGGACAGACGTGGAAGAAGTCAGCTGTTACCTGCGAAAGCTCCTTCACAAAGAAGCCTTTGACCATGCGGGGCTGATCTACGGTGTAGGACACGCGATCTACTCCAAGTCCGACCCGCGTGCCGTGATCTTTAAATCCTTTGTAGAAAAGCTTTCCGTGGAAAAGGGTCTGGAAAAAGAATTTGCCCTTTATTCCCTTGTAGAAAAGCTTGCGCCGCAGATCATTGCCGAAGAACGCCAGATGTATAAAGGCGTCAGCATCAACGTGGACTTCTACTCCGGCTTTGTTTACCATATGCTGGGGCTTCCCATGGAGCTGTATACGCCTATTTTCGCAATTGCCCGTATTTGCGGGTGGAGCGCACACAGAATGGAGGAGCTGGCAAATAACGGGAAGATCATACGTCCTGCTTATAAACCGATTGGCACGGACCAGACCTACATTGATATAAAGAACCGTAAATAAAATTTAAAATTAGCTTGTTTAGCCGGTCCGGCTAAGCAAGCTAATCAAAATTAGATATGCAAGAAATCCATCACCACTTTCTTCATTTCCCCGGTCTCACACACATGGTCATGTAATACAGGTGCATCTTTAATCTCTGAAATTGCCTTCGGCACGGCAACGCCGGATATCTTCGCAAGTGCGTCCGCCAGTTCAAAGTCACCCATTTTCCCATAGCTGCCGTCAATTGCGTTCATAACGCTTCTGGTAAATTTATAAGGGCTTGCAGTGGATGCGATCACTGTCTTTGTCCGGTCCCCGGTCTGCTCCTGGTATTTCTTGTAAACGCAGGCGGCTACTGCCGTATGGGGATCGATCACGTAACCGGTATCCTCGTACAAGTCACGGATCATTTTTGCAGTCTCCTCTTCTTTCGCATAATTACCATAAAAATCATGAAGCTCTTCTTTCATCTCCTCTGTGATCTCATAAACCCCGCTTTTCCCTAAGGCATCCATAAGCGCCCTGTTAGCTTCCGGGTCGTTTCCGGTAAGCCTGTAGATCAGCCTTTCTAAATTGCTGGAGATCAAAATATCCATGGACGGTGACGATGTCAGTACAAATTCCCGGTTTCTGTCATAGGTTCCGGTCTGGAAAAAGTCAAAAAGCACTTTATTTTCATTGGACGCGCAGATCAGCTTTGCAACAGGCAGTCCCATCTGCTTTGCATAAAATGCTGCAAGGATATTGCCGAAGTTTCCGGTAGGAACCACCACGTTGACGGACTCCCCGTCTCTGATCTGCCCTTCCTTCAAAAGCTTCCCATAAGCATATACATAATAAACGATCTGCGGCACCAGACGTCCG
>ERZ808054.1624-NODE-1624-length-11937-cov-2.808600_pt1 | contig 11937 bp, 3 predicted proteins | sample MGYA00380201_ERZ808054 | MGnify/ENA primary metagenome ERZ808054 (study PRJEB31490, sample SAMN06133419) | mouse gut metagenome | isolation source: Z5_2 | host: mice | place: China: Chengdu | collected 2015-05 ... | reverse complement strand
ACCATAGAGGTTATCCGGCATATAAGGACACAAAGGGAGCGTATCAGTTTGGAAATTACATTTTAGACATAGAGCATGTTCAGGGAGACCCTTTTGCATCGCCGTCACAGCTCTGCATTGCCGTGAGTGGAAAAAGTGCAGGGATTCCATCAAAATATTATGATGAGAAACATAAAAGAATAGCGACACAGGATTACCTGTTGAGAAAATTTGGTTCCGAGATTGCAAAAAATTCAAAACAGCGGGGTTCCGGTAAAAGTGGAATGATACACATTAGCAGGTGCGGACAGCAGATACTGGACCGGACGGCGTGTCAGATCAATGAAAAAAATGGCGAGGTGACGATCAGGCTGGAGGTTGGTTTTCCAGCAAATGGAAGGACGATCAATGCAGGTGAACTGGAAACGATATTATTCCGCATATTGCCTGATGTAGTCAATAAAACAATTCTTTTTAAAAATATCAATGTCTCAGAATTAGATGATGTGATGCGGCTGACAGAAAATCAGTTCTTTATCAGAAATGAGATGAAACACAAGGAATTGACTGCATTTATTGCAGATGATTCCATTCTGCCAAGAAAGTCAGGAATCTCACAGGAGCCTTTGAAGGATGCGGTGAGATTTAGAGCACCAGAGTCAATGAAAATAGAACTGGATCTGCCAGATGGAACGAAACTATGTGGTATGGGAATTCCAAAAGGAGTCACGTTGATCGTGGGCGGAGGATACCATGGAAAGTCTACATTGCTTGAGGCGCTTCAGATGGGCGTGTATGACCATATAGCAGGAGATGGAAGGGAGTATGTGTTCTCAGACACTTCCTCTGTGAAAATCAGGGCAGAGGACGGCAGAAGCATATCACAGACCGACATATCCATGTTCATCAATAATCTGCCTAATAAAATGAACACAAAATGTTTTAGTACACAGAATGCCAGTGGAAGTACATCACAGGCTGCAAATGTTGTTGAGGCTGTCGAGACGGGCTGTCAGGTGCTTCTGATAGACGAGGATACGAGTGCTACAAATTTTATGATCCGGGATGAACTGATGCAGCTGGTGGTGACGAAAGACAAGGAACCGATCACGCCATATATCGACAGAGTGCGGGAACTGTATGAATCTTATGGCGTGTCGACAATCCTTGTTGCAGGAAGTTCCGGGGAATATTTCAATAAGGCAGACAAGATTATCCAGATGGATGAATATCATACATATGATATTACAGAATATGCTAAGGATATTGCACAGAAACATGGTTATCACGCAAAGGCAGTTGATGAAAGAGCTGCGGTGATGCCGGACTTCAACAGAAGCGCACATGTGAATAGAGACTGGATCGGAGACCGTGTAAAGATCAAGGTAAACGGAAAAGATATGGTGAGTATCAATCGGGATGGGATTGATACGAGATATCTGGAGCAGCTTGTCGACGAGGAACAGCTGCGGATGATCGGATATTTATTTGTGTATATGAATCATTCTGTTTTTGGAAGAAACATGACCCTGCAGGGTTCTGTCGAAAAATTATTCCAGCAGCTGGAAAAGAATGGTTTAAAAGAAGTCTTTCAAAACCAGAAAATACCATGCAATCTGGCAATGCCAAGACAACAGGAAGTATACATGTGTATGAATCGGTTTAGAAAATTAATGTGAAAAAAGACTGATTTAGTCAATTGCACATGACAAAATATAGAGATAACAATCATTAACTTAAATGGATAATTTAAAGAAATAAAACAATAATAGACTTAACAAGTCAAAAGGAACAATGTCAGTTATGAAAACAAATAGATATGTACTTGGTATTCTGGCACATGTAGATTCCGGAAAAACAACATTGGCAGAGAGTATTTTATATAAAAGTGGAAGTATCAGAAAGCTGGGAAGGGTAGATCACAAAGATACTTTTCTGGATAATTATGATGTGGAACGGACGAGGGGCATCACAGTTTTTTCCAAGCAGGCACAATTTTGTGTGGGAGAAAAAGAAATCTGTCTGCTTGATACACCAGGACATATTGACTTTTCTACAGAGATGGAGCGGACACTGCAGGTACTTGACTATGCCATTTTGGTCATCAGCAGTACAGACGGTGTACAGGCTCACACAATGACATTGTGGCATTTGTTAAAAAGACATCATATTCCGGTTTTTTTGTTTGTCAATAAGATGGACCAGCGAGGAGCAGATCGGGGGCGTGTTCTCGATGAAATTCAAAAGCAGCTGGATGCTTCCTGTATTGACTTTGGGTGCTGCATGAATCCGGATCTGGAATTTTATGACAGTGTGGCAATGTGTGATGAGCAGCTTATGGAAGAATTTCTGGTGTCAGAACAAATTGAAGTAAGCCGTATCAGGGATGCAGTTATGCAGCGAAAAATTTTTCCATGTCTTTTTGGTTCTGCATTGAAGCAGCAAGGGGTGGATGAGCTTCTGGAAATTTTGGACTGTTTTATGCAGGAAAAAGATTATCCGGAAGAGTTTGGGGCGAGAGTGTTTAAGATAGCGCATGATGACCAGAATAACCGCCTGACATACATGAAGATAACCGGAGGTGTTCTGAGAGTAAAATCGATCTTGTCGAACGGAGAGTGGGCAGAGAAAGCCGATCAGTTAAGAATCTATTCTGGAAATCAGTATAAAACTGTCAATGAAGTGTGCGCTGGAACGATATGTGCAGTTACAGGATTGAAAAATACCTTTTCAGGGGAAGGGATTGGCATCGAGGATAAAATCGAAATACCAGTTCTGGAACCGGTATTAAACTATAAATTGATCGTGCCTTGCGAATGTAATATACATGATTTTTACAAAAAGCTCTGCATCCTGGACGAAGAAGACCCTCAGCTGCACGTTGTATGGAATGAGCATCTGAATGAAATTCATATACAGATTATGGGGGAAGTTCAGATTGAAGTGTTGAGGAATCTCATTGCAGACAGATTTCATGTTGCAGTTGAGTTTGGCACCGGCAATATTATCTATAAGGAAACGATTGTGGAATCGGTTGTCGGGATTGGTCATTTTGAACCGCTCAAGCATTATGCGGAGGTGCATCTTCTCATGGAGCCGTTGGAGCGGGGAAGCGGGCTTGAATTTGTGTCCAGGTGCAGTGAAGATATGCTGGATAAAAACTGGCAGAGACTGATCCTGACCCACCTGGAAGAGAAGAGACATATCGGGGTTTTGATGGGCGCTGAAATCACAGATATGAGGATATCTGTGATTTCGGGGAGGGCACATCAGAAACATACAGAAGGTGGAGATTTCAGACAGGCGACGTATCGGGCAGTCAGGAATGGAATGAAAAAGTCCAAAAGTATATTGCTGGAGCCGTTCTATGCATTCCGGATTGAAGTTCCACAGGAATTGATCGGGCGTGTCATGTCTGACATTCAACAGAGAAATGGAAAGTTTGAATCGCCGTGTATTGAGAATGGAATGGCGGTACTTCAGGGAACGGCACCCGTGGTATGTATGAGGGACTATCAGTTGGAGATTAACTCATTTAGTCATGGAAAAGGAAAAATTTTTTGTGCTTTAAATGGTTATGATTTGTGTCATAATGCAGAAACTATTACATCTCAGAGCTGTTATGATTCGGAAAAGGACACAATAAATCCTACAGGATCAGTCTTTTGTGCTCATGGAGCAGGTTATTATGTAGAATGGAACAGAGTGGAAGATTTTGCACATATAAAAAGCGAATTGACTGATATAGACAATGATGTAAAAGATGTAAATCATAAAAGTCAAAGAAAAAATGAGGAAAAATCAAACTCTGGGGATATGTTTATTGCACAGGAAGAAATTGATGAAATATTTGAAAGGACATTTGGGTGTACAAAGCAGAAGAGGAGGCAATGGAGTAAGACTATTGTATCACCAGCAGACAAAAATAGTAGTTCTAAAGGAAATGACTATCAGAATAAAAATGAAAGAAAAGATTCATTTTTACTTGTAGATGGTTACAATATTATTTTTGCATGGAAAGAATTAAATGAGTTGGCTAAGATAAATATTGACAGTGCTAGGGACTTATTAATGGATATTATGTGTAATTATCAAGGATATAAAAAGGTCAATGTAATCCTTGTTTTTGATGCATATAAAGTGCATGGCGGGCAGGGGAAAGTCTTGCAATATCATAATATTCATGTGGTGTATACCAAAGAAGCAGAGACAGCCGATCAATATATTGAAAAAGTGACTCATCAGTTGGGAAAACAATATCATGTGACAGTTGCCACATCTGATCGACTAGAACAGATGATTACATGGGGGCAGGGGGCGAAGCGGCTTTCGGCAAATGGACTCAAGGAGGAAATTGAGCATATTAATAAGGAAATAAGAGATAAGAGTGAAGGAATGGAAAAACATGTAAAGGGTAGCTTTTTATTGGAAAATCTTTCCGAGGAGACTTTGAGAGCAATTAAGAATATGGTATGATTATTTTCACATGAATACTCCCACAATATATAATGTTTTTGTTTTAACATTATCCAAAGGAATACTGGAACTTTTTATAATACATGTTGCTGTGTAATTTATGGTTCTTATATTTGTGGGAGAAGGTTATATATTTTTAAATGAAAATTAGTGTTTATAATTTGCATATTTGGGTTATGTTAACAGTGCGACGAGAGGGGACGAATCTGTTTTAAATCCCAAAGAGAATGAAAATCAATATAATTTTTTATAGTACTCAGATGAATAATGTAACTTTTTTATAATCATCTAAGTATTGGAGGAAGAGGATGACTTGTTTTTGTTATGGCATATGCTTAAAGTTATATGTTTAGTGGGGAGTGCAGGGATATATAATAATAGAAGAGATGATATTATTTCATTGTGAGTGGATAATTATTCTTATATTTTTAAGGATACAACAATGTTTGATATCTACAGATAAAATATATTACTTGATAAAGTCTCTTGGAATTTAGTAAGTACCAAAGGGAGTAGAATTGATGAATCAGGCTGGATGAACCTAGCTGAATATATGAAAAAATTAGGATTTGATTTCATATATTCAGAGTAGGGGGTAAAAATATAACCAAAACAATTTATCTTTTTAAAATATGAACCTCTCGACAATACCATTGACCTTGAAGACATTGTCCAGGTTTCTTTTGTTTCACATTTCTACGTAGTCACCAGTAGACCTCACAGGCATCTTCTCTTTCTCATGCTCAAGGCTCTGGTTTTACAACTCATTTTTTCATCCCCACCACCTCCCTGCTCATTATTTTTCTCAAATACTTTCATAAGTTACGGGATTTCTGTGGGTTTGATGTTGTCCCAGATGTCTCTAAGTTCACCCGTTTCAAACAGGACTTTCTGTTGGACTTCAGTTCATGTTCTGCAGGCTTGTTGATCTGACAGAACCCATCTACCAGCGCATTGACGTGGAAAAGGCTATTATGATGCTCTTTGACACTTTCAGTACCAAGGCATAGGTCATATGAATCAATCTCAAATATGCCGACCACATCATCAAGATACTCAAGCCATACAAAAAAGTCAAGGCATAGACGATTCTTATAAAGGCGTTTACGGTTCTGTATATTACCTTTCGGCTTCCAATCCTGTCACTCAGATGATGTACATCAACGAACACATCTGTTATGCCTTCAAGTTTGGCATTCTCACTAACAGAATGTACATCGTATAGGATATCACCTTTTATAGTAAGGATTTCATTGATTCATACCCAGATCTTATCGTTGAAAAGAAATACGATTCCCAGATGAGGATAAAAGCCTTGCCGATGCAAAGGCTCTCATTTCTGTACGCATGGATTTCTTTCAAAAACATCTGCTTATCAATCCAAATCTTTTCTGGGGGATGCAGCCTTTAATTCTATTGAGATTTACAAATACCTTCTTCAGAATACTTCCATTGAAACTGTATAATACGAAGAAAGTCTTTACGACTTATCCTTTGTATATTGTAGTGTAGTTTTTTTAACTATTTTATCAGCAATGTGGAGAATTAAGAGCCTTTCATTACTATTTGTTTCGTCGATTTCTCAGAGGGATGGAGATTAATATGAACAGAAAACATTCTGGTCATTATGTGGCTACATGTTGTAGGCACGTAACAAATTGAAATGTTGGATAATCTGCTTACAATAGTGTACATTTATTTCGGTTTGCATTTAACAGGCAAATCCGGGAAATACGAGACTTGGGTAAGTTGTTGCAGACTGGTCGCATAAAATAATAGTGTGGGGGATATAAGAATAACAATTCGTCAAAGTCTTGTTTAACGAATAATATATATTGTTGTTAATTATTACAACTTTGATACAATGGTAAAATTTAATAGTAAATGCACTTTTCCAAGATTAAATGCAACACTTTTTGAGGGTGTTGCATTTAATCTTGGACAGATATGTAATACAATGGCTATATGGAGGATTGGGCGAACCCGGCTGGGAAAGGCAGGGTTCACATGAACAAACCTAAAACACACATGACACTCGATGACCGTATCGCCATACAGGAAGGACTTAACAATAACCTCTCTGTCAGAGCCATAGCAAAAACCATCAACATAAGCCCTTCGACTGTCAAGCGTGAAATTGATGCCAGAAAATGCCCGAAAGGAAGAAGATCCATCACAATGCTCCCAAACTGTGCATACAGGAAGGTCTGCGACATCCACGGACTCTGTAAGGATACACGCTGTTATTCCCCCCTGCAGGAACTGCATTTCCTGTAAAAAGCTCTGCAATCAGTATGTGCCCGGGACATGCGGCAGGCTTGAGACGTTATCCTATGTCTGCAACGGATGCGCGAAACAGGCTTCCTGCACATATGACAGGGTATTCTATATTGCAACGTTTGCAAATGACATGTACCAGAACACACTGATAAGCTCAAGGGAAGGCATAAACCAGGAGCCTGAAAAGCTCCAGCAGATGGACAGAATTGTCAGCCCGCTCATCAAAAGGGACAGCCGATATCCCATATTTACAACAGCCATTCACAGGAGTTCGGCTGCTCACGCTCATGTTCCGAAACTGTTCCCTGATGCTCGCGGTGCTGCTTCCCTGCAAGACACAGGAATATGTCATACAGGCGCTCAATGACATCTGTGACGGGATAGGGATAAAGAACTTTCAGAAGATGTTCCCCGTCATCCTGACAGACAGGGGAATGGAATTTTACTCCCCCGAAGCCATTGAGTGTGACAGGTTCGGCGAGGTCAAGACAAGGCTCTTCTACTGTGACCCGCAGTGCTCATGGCAGAAAGGGATGCTTGAAAAGAAGCATGAATATATCAGGTACATAGTGCCGAAAGGCACTCCGTTTGACGCGTACACGCAGGAGGAGATCACACTGATGATAAACCACATCAACAGTGTCTCAAGAGACAGTCTCAACGGACACACGCCATTCAGCCTGTCACAATATCTGCTCGACTGCTCCATCCATGAGTATTTTCATCTGCTGGAAATCCTCCCGGATGAGGTATGCCTGAAACCGTCGTTATTGAAACAGAATAAATAAAAAATCCGATTCAGCCGGTATCCAATCCGAAATGCAACAGGATATTCGTTTTTTATGGATATGTTGCATTTAGTGTTGGGAAAAAATGTGAGATGTCTTTTTGTTGTAGAGAAATAGTTGACATAACTTCAAAAACGGTACAGAAAAAACAGGATTCATGCATTTATGAATCCCGCTTTGTTGCAGTTAATCATGGATATTTTCCCATGATGCCATGTGTTGTATTTACTTTTAGATTCAACGACTTTGATACAATATGTATTATTACAAAAAACAAGAAATCTTTAAAAATTACAACTGTCCTTCTTCCAAAAATGTTTGTAAGGACGCGATGCATGGTCACATAGTAATCACCGTTTTTTTCATCAGACAGCGTAAAATCATTCTGGATGGACAGTTTTTTCCTTGCAGTGCGAGTTTGCTTCTTTTATGTGTTCGCTGCTGCGGCAAACGGAATCGGATCTCGCATTTCCTATGAGATTAAGGTTTTTATATTCATACACAATGGAAACAAGCCCTTTTTTACATATTAGCTGTCACAAAGAATGATGACATTTTTCTTTGTATTGAATACAGGCATTACATAACGGCTCATAGAGGACGCCAGTTCCAGTTTTGACTCCTTTTTCCCACATGCAGTATCCAAGTGGAACAGAAAGATAATGGATCTTATTCTTCCTCTATACTGGCATACAAAGCATGACACTTACAAAACAGTGTCCGTTCAAATAATTAGAGCCATTGTGTGTGGTATGGTCAAAAATGGCAGAGATATTCTTAAATGTCTTACCGAACTTTGAGATCATCATATCGTCAATACATAGAAAAACAAGCTGTGATTGTAGTTTTTCTGGCATCAATTTTAAAGCTATAGAAGCAATTGTGTTCATAAAATTAAAATAATCCGCCTTAGAGTAGGAACATGCATAATAAAAAACATTGAGGGACTTTCTGGTAATACCTGATAAAAAATGCCTGTACAGGGAACTGATCGAATCCGTACATGCCACCGCCAGAATAGATAAAACCAGCAGAAACAGTGTTTAAATCGTCAGTATACATAAAATATAAAAATAAATAAAAAACAATACAGTCTACTAACTTTGAAGAAAAAACTTTTCGCAATTAAACCCTAAAATCTTATCAGTATTTCCTAAAGAACTGTTTGAGCCATGCCCAGAACTTTTCAATGGGGTTAAATTCTGGGAAATAAGAGTAACAGAAACTCACCATTTGTTTTAATAAAACTAGGTATTGTCCATTATAATAACAAGGCTTTGCATCAGAAAGAGAAATGTTACAGAATTTCCCATAAGCGACGAGGCAGGTGTTCCGTTCTCCTACTCTTTTTCTACGCGGTAAATCTGTTTCAGGTTGTTGCAGCCTTTCACTTGTATTGCATCGCTTTCTGTCCAATTACAAGATTTTTTCCGTTCACTGCACTTACTCCCTTGAACGTACATTGACGCTGTTTCAGAGCTGATGATTGTCAATACTTCTGTGAGTTGCTACTCATCATTGTCACCGATTTATATCAAACCATGCCGTTAAAAATATGCAAGCGTCAGTTTCACATTATTTGCGTCCTCATCAAGCGCAAGTGTAATCTCCGAAGCGAAGTTGTCATCCACACCCTCAAAGTAAAGTTTCCCCTCAATCTTCAATGACAGCTTCACCATTTTCCGATAAATAATCGTATACGTATAGTCGTACGCTATGAAGTGTAACTTCTTAATGTGCTTGTCTGAAAACCAGTCTGCTTTCAGTTTCAGCTAGTAATATCTTTTTTCCATAAATGCCTCCTTAAACCACACAAAAAGGACAATGTCAACCGATTCTCTACCGTCTGCTTCTGCCTGATGATATGTTATGACTTATTAAAATCTCATATGATTTTTCAACCTGTACTCGAGAAATAGCTTTCATAAAAAATTAGTATTATTTTGTATGAAATTGTTCCTCTTTCATAGAATCTAAAATCAAAGTTCTAACTTGTCCACTCCGTATTTCAGGAGAACAAGCCTCATAATTTCTTTTTCCTTACCCTCCGTCTTAGGATACATTTCTATGAGTTTTTCCAGCTCGGGCAAGGTAATAGAATTATAGTACTAATTATAACTGTTTACATTAAAAATCCCTTCGTATTCTCCGGGTTTGTATAGACAGGATAGCCATTTGAGAGGGTTGTAATATCATGCAATATTGTGCGTCTTGTAACACTAAATTCCTGTACAAGTTCCATTGATGTAATATGACCGCTGACTACAAGAATACTGATAATTTTCTTTCTGCGACGGTCATCCCACTTTCTTCTTCCTGTCAGCATCATTGTATATGTTAAATAGATAAAATCCTTTGCTGTTACCAAAAATAAAATCATAATTTCCATACTGTTTTGTACAGTTCGCCCATCTGAATTAAAACTTGCTTACAGTTCATGTTGAAATAGCAAACATTGCATGTGTTATGACACAGAGCATAATAGCAAGCACTGCCCATAGACATCCATAAGCTGAATTTTCACAGATTTTTTCTATGGAATATCTGCAAAAATTGACTTGCATAAATCCCCTGTCCCCTTGCTTTGTAAGCTCAACTATATTTATCATCGAAAAAGGGCATCGAATCAAACGTATTTTTTCATATCTACTCTCCAAATTTCAAACTACACTGCAAAACAGTGATTTTGGATTTTACTCAAAAATCTGTTTTATGCAATTTATAAATCAATGATTCTCTGACTTGTTATATTAGCGAAAATCCCTTTTATGCAGTTCGTTTTATACAAATAACTTAACAAATACATCCTAAATGAACAGCAATTCCTCGTCAATATCAAACACTACTTGAATTATGGAAAATTTAACAATTATATTTCATAAAATAAGTTTTTGTGCATCTTTCTTTGATTGTTTAAACCATTTCAAAATCTTTTATTACCCAACATGGTAAAATGCTCCTTTTTGCAAATTCTATATATGCTTCAGCAATATCATCTTCCGCCATGATTATACAAATTATGCTTTACTATTAAGTGGTCATGTCTATCCAACTTATAATAACCGTTCGGATACATACGATAAATTTTATCCACCGAATTGTCCTTGCTCGGTTTCTCATTGTGACAAAGAAAATCAGATAGTATTCTTTTTTCATACACAGTTCATCATCCCATTTGGGCGTAAACAGAACTGATATTCTTACCAGTATGTGGCCTAATGACATTTCCATTCAACCCAACAACTGCAAATATCCTGCCCTGTTCCCCAATAAAGTCATAGATATATTTGTCAGACGTGTTGTTAAAGCATCTCTGCAGTAGTACAATTGCCCTCCTCTCGTCTTTTAGGAAAAATAAGTTTCTTTCAACAAACAGGATAGCTCTGCCTATATTAGATTGATATTTCCCATATGCATTTATAGCAAACTCATATTTTGAAATAATGTGACTTTTTTAACGTCCACCTCTAACGGCGGATTTGCCATAAGGACATCAAATTCAAAATCCCTGTTCTGTTTTTTCATCCTGCCATCACCAGCAATTAAATTCAGCGTCCTGCCGACACGTACTATTTTTGTAAAAAAATAATTACAAAAACATGATCCCTTACATAATCCTCACATTCTATCAGACTTTTCTCTAGTATACAAAGATGTCTCTGTGGTATTCCTTTTTCTGAGAGAATGCTTTTCCATACATGAAAAATGATATGCATTGGAAAATCACAGCTCCCTCCTGCAATATCAATCTTTTTTATGCCTCTATAGATTGAGCATTTTCACATACATATCTCGGTGTAAAATACTGCCCTTTCTCGCCTTTTTGTGATTTGTTTATCATACATTTAAAAGCATCATCCACATCATCAAGATTGGAATTGAAACCTTGACTCCCTTCAGGCTAACTACGCAGACTGCTAATTGAGATGTCGTCAGTGCATTTTTTCATTGTCATTAAACACGCCCCTTTCTTCTTAACCTCATTAAATAGTTTCTGTATACTGTTTTTTAATCCTCATCTGTATCTCCATGATTACGAAATTTCAAAGTTTATCACTTATCCCTGCTACTTTCCGTCTCGTCATAAAATTATGTAAAAATGAATTTGACTTCAAACACATCAACGTCGGCATTGGCAAGAACCTCATCTTTCATTTCCTCAATCAAACCCTTTAAAGATTTTTTTCACTTACCAGCTAGTCCTTTGCAACCAAATCATCAATCGTTTAGGATTCTGTTAAAATAGCCTTTAATTTCTAGTATTTTTTGTATATCAGGATATCCTCAAAAAATTGGAGCTTTCCTATAATAATAGGAAAGCAGATCACCATTCGTTCATACTACAATAATCGCTCTTGTTGCATTACAATAAGATCTAGGCTACTTCTTGCTGTTTGTGTGTTATTTTTCAAAA
>ERZ808054.1622-NODE-1622-length-11939-cov-2.898162_pt1 | contig 11939 bp, 10 predicted proteins | sample MGYA00380201_ERZ808054 | MGnify/ENA primary metagenome ERZ808054 (study PRJEB31490, sample SAMN06133419) | mouse gut metagenome | isolation source: Z5_2 | host: mice | place: China: Chengdu | collected 2015-05 ... | reverse complement strand
TGGATGGGCAGTTGCTTATTATCAGTGGTATTCAAGTAGAAAGTACAGCGATATTTTTAAAGTTATCTCTTTTGATGATTTGCTGAAAATGTACTACACTCTCCATGAGGCAGATATAACAAAGTTTGCCGATATTGTGGATTCACGAATGAAGAAATATTTTTTTGAAACTAATTTAAAGCGTATTCGCACAGCTTATGGATTCACTCAGGCAGGGTTGGCGGAACATTCCAGTGTCAGCCTTCGTTCTATTCAGATGTATGAACAACGAAACAAAAACATTAACAAGGCGAGCGTGGATACAGTGTATAGTCTTTCTAAGGCTTTAGGCTGCACAATAGAAGATTTAATTGAAAAATAGCAATCTAAAGCACGGAAAAGGAGTGTGGGAATATGCCATATTGGTTAATGTCAGTTATCGCTTTTGTGCTTGCGGCCATTGCATATGATAAGAAATGGCACAGGCTTAAATTTATCTTTTATCTGATTGGTCTCGCAACAATGGCACTACAGGCGATCCAATTATGGGTAGGAGCCTTATCTGCTTTTTAATCCAAATCTATAAAAAAATTTATACTTCGACACTTATCATTATATAAAAAGAAGCCTGGAAATTGATTTCCGGGCTTCTAATCGTTATCAAAAAATAATCTTTCTGTTCCATATTATTTCTCTGTAGTAAACCAAGTGTAAGAACTTTTTCCGGTACGAATCCGGTACAGCACAGGAGTGTTGCCTTTGTTCACGAGAACTGCTTTGGAGCATTTGGAGGAGGAACCTGGTGAGAGAGTAACATCACTCAGATCTTCCATGAGCTCAAAGTAAAAGCCCCAGTCTATGTTTTCCAGCTGTGTGGTTCCTGTGGAGTCAAATATATTATAATAATAACTGAACAGATCCTTTGCATCTACTACTTCACTGCCAGAGACATATTTGATCTGAAAACGGAAATACAAGTATTCCTGATTGTTGGCGGGAACGGGATTCTCTTTGTTTTTCAAAACACGGTTTTTTGCAGAATTGCCAGACTGGAAAGTTTCCAGCTTGATCTTAAATGTTCCGATCTTTTTCCCGTCGTCATAATAACTGATCGTATGTTCATCATAGGCAGAAAGAGGATTCAGCCGACCGCCAGCCTTAGTATCTGCGGAGGAACCTGTAACGGATACTTTGCAGTACAATTTTTTTCCGCTGAACTTGGCATAAATCTTAGCTGTTCCTATCTTTTTTGCGGTGACGACACCAGAAGAATTTACTGACGCCACTGATTTTTTGGTGGAGCGCCAGGTGATTTTTGACTTTGTGCCGTATACCTTGAGCCTGCATGTTTTTCCAATCCGAAGCGTCACAGTTTTTTTGTTCATACGGACAGTGGCCGCAGAAGATTTTGATGTATCCGGCATCCAGAGGGAAGTGCAGAGACAGAGGACCAAAAGCAGTGACAAGATACGTTTCGTAATTCTCATAGTTCATAAATTCCTTTCTGATCGTAATCACATGGTAGCGCCAGCTGGAACTACCATGTCAGTTCGACATGCACCACACAAAATGTCGAACTAAAATTATTGTACATCAATCTTTGTAAAAGTGCAAGGCTAACCCGCTTGCCAATTTTACGGTGGAAAAAAAGTTTCCTTTATGATATAATTCAAGTCAGTTCTATTTTAAGGGAAGGAATGCACAAAAATATGTCAACCATCAATAAAAAAAATATTCGTAACTTTTGTATCATCGCCCACATCGACCATGGTAAATCCACTCTGGCAGATCGGATCATTGAGAAGACGGGACTTTTGACAGAGCGAGAGATGCAGGCGCAGGTACTGGATAATATGGAACTGGAAAGAGAGCGGGGAATTACAATCAAAGCCCAGACAGTTCGTATCGTGTATAAGGCAAAGGACGGGGAAGAGTATATCTTTAATTTGATTGATACGCCAGGCCATGTGGATTTTAATTATGAGGTGTCGAGAAGCCTTGCAGCCTGTGAGGGGGCGATTCTTATCGTAGATGCTGCCCAGGGGATCGAGGCGCAGACGCTGGCTAACTGTTATTTAGCGATTGACCACGATCTGGAGATCATGCCGGTGATTAACAAGATCGATCTTCCCAGCGCGGAGCCAGAGAGGGTAAAAAATGAGATCGAAGACGTAATCGGCATCGAGGCTCAGGATGCCCCTTTAATCTCTGCGAAGATGGGGACGAATATCGAGGATGTATTGGAGCAGATCGTGTCCAGGATACCGGCGCCGCAGGGGGATGATCAGGCGCCACTCAAAGCGCTGATCTTTGACTCCATCTATGATTCTTATAAGGGGGTAATTATTTTTTGCCGTGTCTTTGACGGCAGGGTGAAAAAGGGGACAAGGATTCATATGATGGCTACTGGCATGGAAGAAGAGGTGGTAGAAGTAGGTACTTTTGGCGCCGGTCAGTTTATCCCGTGTGAAGAATTAACTGCTGGCATGGTGGGATACATTACGGCAAGTCTGAAAAATGTAGAGGGAACCCAGGTAGGGGATACGGTGACAGATGCGGCAATTCCCTGTGAGGAAGCTCTGCCCGGTTATAAAAAGGTACAACCTATGGTATACTGCGGGCTGTATCCGGCAGACGGTGCTAAATATCAGGATCTTCGGGATGCCTTGGAGAAGCTTCAGCTCAACGATGCCGCCCTGCAGTTTGAGGCGGAGACTTCGATTGCCCTCGGTTTTGGATTTCGCTGTGGATTTTTGGGGCTGCTTCATCTGGAGGTCATTCAGGAGAGGCTGGAGAGGGAGTACAATCTGGATCTGGTGACCACAGCTCCCGGAGTGGTATATCGTGTCTATAAAACCAACGGGGAAATGGTGGAGGTTACAAATCCTTCCAATCTTCCAGACCCCTCTGAGATAGAGCATATGGAAGAACCGGTGGTCAATGCGGAGATCATGGTGACCACGGAATTCGTAGGTGCAATTATGACATTGTGCCAGGAGCGCCGTGGTGTATATCTGGGAATGGAATATATGGAAGAGACGCGAGCACTGCTCAAATACGTTCTTCCTCTGAACGAGATCATTTACGATTTCTTTGACTCCCTCAAATCAAGATCCAGAGGTTATGCATCTTTTGACTATGAACTGAAAGGCTATGAACCTTCTACGCTGGTGAAATTAAATATTCTTATCAATAAAGAAGAGGTGGATGCTCTTTCCTTTATAGTACATGAGAGCACGGCTTATGAGCGGGGAAGAAAAATGTGTGAGAAATTAAAGGGTGAGATTCCCAGACATTTATTTGAGATCCCGATCCAGGCAGCCATTGGCAATAAGATCATTGCCAGAGAGACCGTCAAGGCAGTGCGCAAGGATGTTCTTGCTAAATGTTATGGTGGTGATATTTCCAGAAAGAAAAAGCTGCTGGAAAAGCAAAAAGAAGGAAAGAAGCGGATGCGCCAGATCGGAAATGTAGAGATTCCACAAAAGGCTTTTATGAGCGTGCTGAAACTGGATGAGGATAAATAACAATGAACCGTCCAGCAGGCATTTACATTCATATTCCCTTCTGTGTCAGAAAGTGTAATTATTGTGATTTTCTCTCTTGGCGGGCTGGCGAGAAGGAGCGGGAGGAGTATGTCGGGGATCTGGTCCGGGAAATCGGTCTTTCTGACCGCTTGTTTCCGGAGATTGACCAGGTGGATTCGGTTTTTATCGGTGGAGGGACGCCAAGTATCCTGTCTGCCGGTCAGCTGCAGCGTATTTGTGAGGCGCTTGACCGTCGTTTTTCCATTCAAGAGGGATGTGAATTTACGATGGAATGTAATCCGGGTACGGCGAACGGTCATACCTTTGCCGCCTGTCTTAACATGGGGATCAACCGCCTCAGTTTTGGCGTACAGTCATCCGAGGAGGCAGAATTACGGCTATTGGGGAGGGTCCATTCCTATGCAGAGGCAGAGCGGTCTTTCCAGGAAGCTAGGGAAGCTGGTTTTCAAAATATTAATATCGATCTGATGAGCGGAATCCCAGGGCAGACCATAGAAAGTTATGGGAGGACACTGGATCGAATTCTACATCTGGAGCCGGAGCATATCTCAGCTTATAGTCTCATCATTGAGGAGGGAACTCCATTTTATGACCGCTACCGGGAAGAGCCGCCGGTAGACGAGGAGACAGACCGCCAGATGTATATGGCTACGGGAGTGCGCTTGTCTGAATACGGCTATGAGAGGTATGAAATATCAAATTACGCCAAGACTGGTTTTGCATGTAGGCACAATTTAAAATACTGGTCCGGTGGGGAGTACATTGGTTTTGGCGTCGGCGCCAGCTCCCGGGTGGGGAACACCCGTTATCGTAATGAGGAAAATCCGGCGGAGTATACAAAGCGGATTCGTCAGGAGCGAAGAGCAGCGGACGTGGAGGAGATTTTGGACAGAGACGCCCAGATGTCGGAATTTTTTTTTCTCGGACTCCGCAGAACGAGGGGAGTCAATTTGACAGAATTTGAGCGTTTATATGGAGTCAGTGCCTTTGATATTTATGAACGACAGATTCGGAAATTGGTGGAATACGGACTGCTGAAGCAGCAGGGATCTCAACTATATTTAACGGAATACGGATTGGATGTCAGTAATCTGGTATTTTGCGAGTTCGTATAAAAGTGCTGCCTCTGGCATTGTGAGACAGAAATGGAAAAAGTATGCAATTTTTTTATAGACAACCCGTGAAAAAACAGTTACAATAGTATTGATTAAATGATAAGAATAAGGAAGTGAAAAGTTTGAATCCAGTGTACGAAAAAGTCGAGATTTGTTTTAAGCAGATTCGGGCAAAAGTAGCCTTTGTGCCGAAAGTAGCCATCGTATTAGGAAGTGGTCTGGGGGCGCTGGCTGACGTGATTCAGGTTGTGGATACCGTTGATTATTCTGATATCAGTGGATTTCCGTTGTCTACCGTTGATGGACATAAGGGAAGATTTGTTTTTGGCTATATTCAGGAGACGCCAGTTGTAATTATGCAGGGGCGTGTGCATTTCTATGAGGGATATGAGATCAGTGATGTGGTGCTGCCGATCCGTGTCATGCGCAAGCTGGGGGCAGACATTTTATTTCTGACCAATTCCGCTGGCGGATTGAACACGATGTATCGTCCTGGCGATTTTATGATGATCACGGATCATATCGGTAGTTTTATGCCTTCTCCATTGATCGGGGAAAATGTGGAGGAATGGGGAAAGCGCTTTCCCTCTATGGAAAATATATACGATGCTCAGTTGTGTGAATTTATTCGCCAGTCCGCGCGGGAGTGCAATGTTCTTTTGCGGGAAGGCGTCTATGTGCAGATGAAAGGCCCACAGTATGAGACCAGCGCTGAGGTGAAAATGTGTCAGGTTCTCGGAGGCGATGCGGTAGGAATGAGCACCGCCATTGAAGCGGTGGCAGGGCGACATATGGGCATGCGGGTATGCGGGCTTTCCTGTATTTCGAATATGGCATGTGGTATCAGTAAGATTCCATTGAACCATATGGATGTCACGGAAGTTGGTGAGAAAATGGCGCCATTGTTCCGACTTTTAGTATATAAATCCATCAGTAAAATGACGGCGGATATGGTGGATCAGCCAAATTCCGATGCACCTCAGCAACAAAAGATGTCAACAGGCGCAATAATTGACGATATGTAGACGGAGGATCTATATGAACATACGATTTTTTAATTGTCGAATACTTACAATGGAAGATGGGAAAGATATTATCGACGGTGAGTTGCAGGTGCAGAAGGGAAAGATCACATATTTAGGTAAAACGGATGGGAAAAAAAAATCGGATATCCGTTGGGACCGAGAGATCGATTGCGAAAAGAATCTGCTTATGCCAGGGTTCAAAAATGCACATACCCATTCTGCCATGACCTTTCTGCGATCCTATGCAGACGATCTGCCTTTGCAGGAATGGCTTTACGATAAGGTGTTTCCGATGGAGGCAAAGCTTACGAAAGAAGATCAGGTGCTTCTGGCAAAACTGGGGATTTTAGAATATATCTCCAGTGGCATTACTGCGAATTTTGACATGTATTTGGACAATACCTGCCACGCGGCGGCATCTGCCGAGATCGGATTTCGGACCGTACTGTGCGGGAGCATGAATGACTTTGGCGGTACGGTGGAAGAAACAGAGGAAGAATTTTACCGGCTCAATGAGTTTTCTCCGCTGGTGACAGCAAAAATCGGTTTTCATGCCGAATATACGACTAAAGGTGAGACTCTTGAGAAACTTGCCAAGATGGCGAATCGGATCAAACAGCCGGTTTATACGCATATTGCAGAAACAAAAAGAGAGGTTGATGAATGTTATGAGAGGTACAATGTTTCACCATTTGAGTATCTGGATTCTATTGGGATGTTTGAGTATGGCGGCGGCGGTTTTCATGGTGTATGGATGTCAGAAAAGGACAAAGAAATCTGTCAGAAAAAAGGTGTCTCGATCGTATCCAATCCATCGTCCAATCTTAAGCTCGCCAGCGGAATAGCTGATCTTTGCGGGCTGCTGGAGAAAAATATTACGGTGGCGCTGGGAACCGATGGTGCTGCCAGCAACAATGCGCTGGATATGTTCCGGGAGATGTATCTGGCATCGGTGCTTCAAAAAGTGACCAAACAGGACGCGGCGGCTATGAATGCGGATGATGTTCTCCATATGGCTACGGTGGGAGGCGCTCTGACAATGGGACTCGAAGATTGTGATGTTTTGGCGGAGGGAAAATGTGCGGATCTGATTATGATCGACATGCATCGTCCCAATATGCAGCCGGAAAATAACCTGACTAAAAATCTCGTATACAGTGGCAGCAAAGAGAATATTAAGCTGACGATGATAAATGGAGAAATTCTCTACGAAGATGGCAGCTTCGAAATCGGAGAGGATGTCGAGCAGATTTATTCAGACGCAAACCAGATCATAGAGAGAATGCGTTGATTCGACAGTGCCATAGAGCTTTTAGAAGGTATAGATCAGCAGAATGAAATACTATTCTGCTGATTTTTACTATAAACTATTTACGCATGTAAACCGATATAATAAGTGAATGAGGAGAATTATGTTCAACAGGAGGAACGTATGGCGGAAAAAACACCGAGCGAAAACGAATGGATCATTATGGAGATTTTGTGGAATCAGGATACACATCTGACTGCCGCGGAGATCATTCAAAAGCTGAAGGGGATTAAGGATGTCAGCCCTAAGACGATACGGGTATTGATCAACCGGCTTTTAAAAAAAGGAATTATAGATTATCAGGTGGATGCGAAAGATTCCAGGATCTATCATTATTTTCCGGTGAAAAGTAAGGAGACTTGTCTGGCGGAAAAAAGCGAACAGTTTTTGAATAGCTATTTTGGTGGAAATCCGATGGGAATGGTGGCAACGCTAGTACGACATGAACATCTCTCCCAGGAAGAACGGAATGAATTGATACAGATTCTCAAAGAGGGACAGTCAAAGGACAGATAGCAGAGGGGTGAAGAACGATCATGGCAGCTTCTTTAGTTAATGTGGTGAAAAGTGTGGATTATGTTGTCCGTTACATCACATTAAAAGCTGGGCGGACCCTGCTGGTTTCTATCATCGCAATATTTCTGATCCTGCTTCTTCGCAGGATTCTGGATGGGAAAAAGAGGGGAAAAGCCAGTAGGACCAGACTTTATATGAAGGTTTATTTATGGGCGCTTTTGATCCCAGTGCCTTTTATGGGGATGCTGAAAATTTCCCAGCAGTCTTTCCGGTGGAGGGTATACATTTATGTATTTCTGTATGAAAATATTATGGGAACTCCTCTGTGGGGATGGATTTATTTCGCAGGGATGACAGGGATAGCACTCTGGTTCCTAATAAGGAAGATCCGATTGACACGAAAAGTAAGAAAGCTCCCAGTATTTATGCCGGAGGACAGGTTTCAGCTTCATCCTGAAAAATTGAAACATGTTACGATCCGGCTGAACCCGTCACTGACTACTCCCTTTTCTATGGGTATCTTCCGACCAGTGATCGTGATTCCAGAGGTGATGATCCGCCAGTTTAGTGAAGAAGAGATACAGGGGATCCTGCAGCATGAGTACAATCACATCCGTCATGGACATCTGATTCTCTATTTTGTATTTGATTGTTTCCGGATCATATGGTTTATGAATCCGCTGATCCATCTATGCAGCAGATGGATGAAGGATGACCTGGAACTTTTGTGTGACCATGATACGATCCACTCAGGAGAAATTTCTCCAGATGTTTATGGTATGCTTCTGATACGATCGTTGGATTGTATTGATGGGAACCAGGGAAAGACGGAAGGGATTAAGGCGATGCCTGCATTGGCTGCCAGGCGTTCTTTCAAGGTGATGAAAAAGCGGATTCAGATGATAGCTGGATATGAGGAAGGAACGGTGTCAGTCGTTTTGCGAGCAGCCTTCGGTGGAATTATCCTGTTGCTGTTTGTTCTGGTAAATCGGTTTTCTTATCCGGTTTACACCCCTTTTTATGATGTTTCCCTGTACAGCTATGATGCAAAGCAGGTTATATTTATGGATGATCCAGAGTTTAACGCGGCAGTACAAATGACAGGGGATGGAATTCAGGTACAAAATGACAAAGTGAAGAAATTATTAGCAAAAACCGATATAGAGTATGATAAAGATGATAGTTTCTGGATCTACTATGGAGGCTATATGAAGCAGCCTGGTATTGGCGGCGGTGGCGGTATCGTACAATATCAACCCTATGGAACAGAACAGTCTATAGTCCATATCAGCTATAACAAACTGCACTGGACGGATGTTTTGAGAGACTGGGTTTACAGATACATGTAATAATAAAGGAATACATAACTAGGAAAGGATTGGTGATCATTATGTCATTCACAATACATACAGGAAAAGCAGTAAAAAGTTTGTTTGTGACCAATGAAAATGCAGCGGCAAGACGCCAGGCTGAAAAAGAGGATAACAACAGGAGATCAACGGTATTCGCGGGAAATATCGGGGTGCGTCCTGACAGTATTACGATCAAAAAGAAACAGGCACAGAAGCAGGCTATGAAAGTTCTTATGGATACTTTTGATTCAGAAAAGAAGATTGATCAGGGCATGGATGATGTCTCTGCTCAAATGCAGGAATTAAAAGATGCCAATGTGGGATACCATAAGGAGCTGGAAGAGATCCGTGGGGAAAAGCAAGAACTTATGGAACGATATGGAGTGACGGAAGACAGCACGGAATATCCCGAGGAATACCAGCAGCGGCTTCAGGAGCTGGAGGAGAGAGAGAACCTGAACAGTAGATATATTGAGCAAAATAACGGCGCCCTCAAAGCGCTCAGCAGCTGCATTGGTGATATGAGAATTGAGCAGCTCAAATCGAATCCGATGGTAAAGGCTGAGAAACAATCGGAAGAGATCCTGGAAGCCGCTAACAAGGCTATATACGGTGAGCTCATAAATGAAGGCAAAAAGCATATCGAGGAAAAAATGGAGGAAGAAAAGGAGAAGGCAGAAAAACTTGCCGAGAAGAAAGAAGAGGAAGAAGAGCGCTTAGAGAAGAAGGAAGAGAGAGAAGAGAAGCTGGAAGAAACACAGAATAAAGAAACCATCGAGACACTAAATTCCTATAATGATCCGGATCCCCAGATAAAAAAAGAGATCGATGAAATTCTGGATGAATTGAAGCTGATTCAGGAAGATTTAAAAGGTGTGAAAGTAGACAGTAACATATAAATGATGCTAGGGTCAAAATATTTTTATCCTCAACATCATATAAAAGGAGGAATGGATATGAATATAAATTTTGGAAATTACGGAATGTATCGTAGTATGTTTGGCGGTGGTTTTGGAAGCAGTTTTTATGGATCGCTGGGGGATTATTCCAGTATTCGCAGTGGCAGTTATAAAAAGCTTCTTACGTCTTATTATTCGAAGACAAGAGAAAGTCAAAAGGTTTCCCAGGGCGGTAATACCAGTACAGATACAAAGACCAATTCTGTTTATCAGGATCTGTGGAAGGCTTCTTCGTTATATTCCTATACAGGAAAGGCATTGAATAAAGTAAAAGAAGAGACCGACGATCTGTCAAAATCTGCAGCTGCGTTGACGACAAAAGGAACCAACTCCCTTTTTAATGAAGTAGTTACCACCACAAAGGATGCAGAGACTGGAGTGCAGACAACCACGCGTGGCTATGATATGGATGCCATAACAAATGCCGTCAAAAATTTTGTTTCAGATTATAATGCGGCAGTGAAGACAGGCAGTGAATCTTCCAGTACCAACGTGAAGAGAAATACCCAGTATATGGTCAGACAAACGGCGATTTATGAGAAAAGTCTGGCACAGGCCGGGATTACAATTGGAAAAGATAACACGCTTTCTCTGGATACCGACAAACTGAAAAGTGCTAACATTGACACATTGAAGCGAATATTTAATGGAAATACGTCCTTTGCGGCACTGACTTCAAGTCGTTCCCAGAGTATTGGCCAGGCGGCAGTAAGAGAGGCATCCACAAGCACCACTTATGGAAGAACCGGGGTATATAATATGTTCCAGAATCCTATGAGCGCCTGGAATTGGTATCTGTAACTGAGAATTGATATGCCAGATGTAATACGCTGTACTAAATATTATGCGTAAGTAAAATACATTAATCCGAAATCTGCCAGTCCCAAAGGGCTGGCAGATTTTGAATAAAGGCAAAGCGTTTTTCTCGTCTTTTATTCCATCTCAATTTTCAGAGCTTCCAGTTCTTCCGCATAGGTCTCCCATTCTGTCAGAGCGGTATTCAACTCCGCCTCCAGAGCTTCTTTTTTTCTCGTAAGCTCCGTTAATTTTGCCACATCGGAGGCATATTCTGGAAGCGCCATTTCTTCATCTATTTTTTCGATCTGTTCTTCCAGATCCTGGATCTTATTTTCTGCATTTTTATAGTTATTTTCGATCTTACGCCGATATGTCTCTCGCTCTTTTTGTTCCTTCCAGTTTATTTTTGATTCGGACTCGGTTTTTTGTTCCGGGGAAGAGGGATTCACAGCATCGAGATAGATCTTTTCCATCGTCTCTTTTTTCTCCAAATAATAGGAATAATTTCCCTGATAGGAGAGTAGTTTATGTTCTGTGAGTTCCATGATCCGGGTCGCCGTTTTGTTGATAAAATACCGGTCATGGGATACATAGAGTACCGTTCCCGTGTACTGGTTCAGAGCTTCCTCAAGAATTTCCTTGGACTCGATATCGAGATGATTGGTAGGCTCATCCAGCAGAAGAAAGTTGGCCTTTGACAGCATCAATTTTGCCAGGGAAACCCTTCCTTTTTCTCCGCCGCTGAGCAGGGAGATCTTTTTGTACACATCATCTCCGGTAAACAAAAAGGCAGCCAGAACGTTACGGATTCTGGTGTTGTTCAGATCCGGATAATCGTCGTGAATCTCGTCAAAAATGGTTTTATCATCGTGCAGCACGTTATGTTCCTGGTCATAATAACCGATCTCTACATTCGTTCCCAGTTTAGCAATGCCGCTGTCGGCTGCTTCCAATTCACAGAGTATTTTTAAAAGCGTCGTTTTTCCCGTACCATTTTTTCCAATGATTGCAGCTCGTTCTCCCCGGTGGATGTCAAAAGAAATATGCTCAAAAAGATGTTTTTCTCCAAAGGATTTTGAAAAATCATCCACATATAAGACGTCGTTTCCACTGGTTTTTTCCGGAGTAAGTTCAAAATGCATGGTTTTTTGAGCTTCCACTGGTTTCTCTACAGGCGTCATTTTTTCTAGCATTTTCTCTCGGCTTTCTGCCCGTTTTATAGATTTTTCCCGGTTAAAAGAACGAAGTTTCTCGATCACTTCCTCCTGATGTTTGACATTTCTTATATAATTTTCATATTCTTTGAGCTGGATATGGCGCAGCTGCTCCTTCTTTTCG
>ERZ808054.1619-NODE-1619-length-11964-cov-4.919492_pt1 | contig 11964 bp, 7 predicted proteins | sample MGYA00380201_ERZ808054 | MGnify/ENA primary metagenome ERZ808054 (study PRJEB31490, sample SAMN06133419) | mouse gut metagenome | isolation source: Z5_2 | host: mice | place: China: Chengdu | collected 2015-05 ... | reverse complement strand
CTGCCGGTCAGCGGGGCACTTCCACCATAATATATGCTTCTACGATATCCAGCTCCTGCATCTTGTCGAAGCCGTCAAACACAAGGCCGCACTCGAATCCTGCATTGACCTCTTTCACATCATCCTTAAAGCGCTTTAAGGACGCTAACGGTCCCTCAAAGATCTGCTCGCCCTCACGGGTAATGCGGGCCTTGGAGCCGCGGGTGATCTTGCCGTCAAGCACATAGGAACCGGCAATGGTACCCACGCCGGAGGCCTTGAAGGTCTGGCGGACAACGGCGTGGCCTGTCACCTGCTCCTCGTATACCGGATCTAACATTCCCTTCATGGCCGCTTCCACATCCTCAATGGCCTGATAGATCACACGGTACAGCCGCATATCCACCTTTTCCCTGTCGGCAATGGACTTGGCTGTGGCATCCGGACGCACATTGAAACCGATGATAATGGCGTTGGAAGCGGATGCCAGAGTCACATCGGACTCATTGATGGTTCCCACGCCTCCATGGATGACTTTCACGACAACTTCTTCATTGGAGAGCTTTACAAGGCTCTGTTTTACTGCTTCCACGGATCCCTGTACGTCCGCCTTTACAATAATCGGCAGTTCTTTTACATTTCCTGCCTTAATCTGGGAGAACAGATCATCCAGGGACAGTTTTGCCTTTGTATCTTCTATTAACTTGTTCTTTCCTTCTGCAATAAAGGTCTCGGCAAAGCTTCTTGCCTCTTTCTCATTCTGATGGGCCACAAATACCTCACCGGCATTGGGCACATCGTTGAGACCCAGGATTTCCACCGGAGTGGACGGACCTGCTTCCTTCACGCGGTTGCCCTTATCATCCATCATGGCGCGTACTTTACCATAACAGGAACCGGCCGCAATGGAGTCACCCACTTTCAGGGTTCCCTTCTGTACAAGCACAGTAGCCACCGGGCCTCTTCCTTTATCCAGCTGGGCCTCGATCACAAGTCCCCTTGCCTTACGGTTGGGATTTGCCTTCAGTTCCTTCACTTCCGCGGTCAGAAGAATCATTTCCAGAAGCTCCGGAATTCCTTCCTTTGTATGGGCGGATACAGGACAGAACACGGTGCTTCCGCCCCAGTCCTCAGGAATCAGTTCATACTCGGAAAGTTCCTGTTTTACCCGCTCCACATTGGCGCTGGGCTTATCAATCTTATTGACGGCAACCACAATTTCCACGCCTGCCGCTTTGGCATGGTTGATGGCCTCAACAGTCTGGGGCATTACGCCGTCATCTGCGGCAACCACCAGAATGGCAATATCTGTTGCCTGGGCCCCCCTCATACGCATGGCGGTAAACGCCTCGTGGCCCGGAGTATCCAGGAAGGTAATTTTATGACCATTGGCTTCCACCACATAGGCGCCGATATGCTGGGTGATTCCACCCGCCTCCCTGGCTGTCACATTGGTCTCGCGGATGGCATCCAGAAGAGAGGTCTTACCATGATCGACATGGCCCATAACACAGATAACCGGAGGTCTGGAAACCATCTCTGTCTCATCTTCCTCATCCTCTTTTAAGAGCTCCTCGATCACATTGACCTTTTTCTCCTTCTCGCAGAGGACATCGTATTCCATGGCAATCTCCTCGGCCTTTTCGAAGTCGATCTCCTGGTTAATGGTCACAATGGTACCCTGTAAGAACAGCTTTTTCACGATGGCAGAAGGCTGCAGTTTCATCTTTTCTGCCAGCTCTTTAATTGTGATGGTCTCCGGAAGCACGATCGTCTTGATTTCCTCAACCTTCGCCTCCTCTTTCCTCGGCTGCTGCATCACAGGCGCCTTGATGCCCTTCTGGCCCTTAACGCCCTTTCCTCTTAACTCATCCTCACGGTCTTTCTTTGCATCATGCTCTTTCTTATATGCATTTTTATTTACTTTTGTATTTTGCTGCTTCTGTGCCAGCGGGGTGTCAAAGGACGGCTTTGGAATGCTTAATCCGCCGCGGCCATCCCGGTTTCCTCCGCGGCCTCCCTGACCCGGACGGGAATCACGGTTCCCCTGGTAGCCTCCCTGGCCCGGACGGCCTTCACGGTTCCCCTGGTAACCTCCCTGGTTCGGACGGCCTTCACGGTTTTCGCGGCCTTCGCGGTTCTCACGGACCGGATTCTGCGTCTGCACACCCGCTGTCACAGCTGGCTGCGGGGCCGCCGCCTTTGGTTCCAGAGCTGAAGCTGCCGGAGCCTTTACAGGCTCCGCCGACTGCGCCGTTACCTCTTTTGCGGGTGCCGTCACAGCTGCCTGCGGTTTATTATCTGCTGTCTGCAATTTATTTTCCACTGTCTGCGGTTTATTTTCCGCTGTCTGTGGTTTATTTTCCGCTGCCTGCGGTTTGCTTACAGAGGCCTGCGGTCTGTTTTCCGCTGCCTGCAAAGTCTTTGGAGCCTGGGAAACGCTCTGCTGAGGCTTTCCCTGCACGCCTGACGACGTAGACGCAGTTGTGGGACGTACCTGCATTCCGCCGCCGGCCGGTCTCACCGGTCTCTGGCCCTGGGGCCTTCCCTGACCCGGACGGCCCTTCTGGCTGCTGTTCTGCGGACGGTACACAGCCGCAATCCTCTTCTTTGCCGGCTGTGCCGGCGCTGCTTCCTTTGCCTCTCCTGTCTCCGGCTTCACCGCTGCTTCCTTCTTCTCTGCGGCTGCCTGCTCACCGGATGCACTTGTCTGACTGTTTTTTACTTCTTCATTATTCTTCTGCAAAATATCTACAACCTCTTTATTTGTCTTTCCTAATTCTTTTGCCACTTCGTTAACCCTCACACTCACTACCTCCGTTCATACAAAGCATAACCGTTGTAACAGTTCAGATAGCTCCCAAACTGTCACTAACCATTCAGTCTGTAACGAAACTGATACTACAAAGCTGCTTTAAAAGTGCCTCAGAAAAGCCGGGATCCTGCACAGCCAGGGAAGCCCGCATCTTTTTCCCTGTGGCATGGCCAAGCTCTTCCTTTCCTCCGAATTCATAATAAGGGACCTTATAGTAAGTACACATATTCCGGAACATTTTCTTCGTGTTTTCCGATGCCTCCTCGGAAACGATGACAAGGCATGCCCGCCCGGATTTCACGGACTTTTCCGTGGAAAATTCTCCGCTCTGTATTTTCCCTGCCTTCGCCGCCAGACCTAAAAGGCCGAAGATTCTGCTTCTATTTGTCAATCTGTTCCATCTCCTTTTCCAGGCTTTCGTATACCTCTTTCGGAATTGCCATTTTAAAGGAACGCTCCAGCCCTTTTCCCTTTACCGCTTTTTTAAAGCAGTCCATGGTCGGACAAAGATACGCTCCGCGTCCGTTCTTCCTTCCGGTGGCATCAATGGAAATCTGACCATCCGTGCCTTTGAGGACACGAATCAACTCCCGTTTGTTTTTCATTTCCCCGCAGCCGATGCACTGTCTCTGCGGATACTTCTTTTCTGTACTCACTGCTCGATCACTTCTCTCCTATTCTTCTTCGGAATCTTCCTGGTAGGTTTCCTCTGGGGGAACGTCATAGCTGTTTTCAGTTTCATACTCTTCATACCCCTCTTCGTACTCGCCAAATTCCAGCGCATCGAAGAGTCCAAGCTCTCTGGCCTGTGTCTCGCTCTTAATATCAATCTTATAGGTGGTCAGTCTGGCCGCCAGCCTTGCATTCTGTCCTTCCTTTCCGATTGCAAGAGATAGCTGGTAGTCCGGAACAATGACCTGGGCCTCCTTCGCGTCTTCATCGGCAACTACGGAGATTACCTTAGCCGGACTTAAGGCATTTTCAATTAAGAAGGCCGGATTATCATCCCAGTTGATGATGTCGATTTTCTCACCGCGGAGCTCGCTTACGATAGCTCCCACACGGGCACCGTTTAAGCCGACGCATGCACCCACCGGATCCACATTGGGGTCTGTGGAGCTTACAGCAATCTTGGTTCTGGAACCTGCCTCTCTCGCTATGGCGCGAATCTCTACGGTTCCGTCACGGACCTCCGCGATCTCCGCCTCAAACAGCCGCCTAACCAGATCCGGATGGGTTCTGGACACAGAAATTCTCGGCCCCTTGGGATTATCCTTAACTTCCAGGATGTACACCTTAATACGCTCTGTCCTCTGAAAGATCTCGCCCTTAACCTGCTCGGATTCCGGTAAAATCGCATCCACCTTTCCAAGATCAATGCTCACGTTTCTCCCGATATAACGCTGCACAATGCCGGTCACCACTTCCTTCTCCTTGCACTGCCACTTGTTTAACTGGGATCTTCTGCTTTCCTCACGGATTTTCTGGAGAATCACATTCTTTGCGTTCTGCGTGGCAATGCGGCCGAAATCGTGGGAGTCAATGGGAATCTGAACGATATCGCCGATATCATATCCCGGACCCTTCATTCTCGCATCTGCAAGGCTTATCTGGGTCACCGGGTCCTCGACCGTCTCCACAACCTCTTTCTCTGCATAAACGGAATAGTCGCAGCCCTCGCGGTCAATGATCACCTTCACATTGTCCGCCTTCCCGAAATGATTCTTACATGCCGTAAGAAGGGAATTTTCGATGGCCTCCAGCAATGTATCCTTGCTGATATTATACTCCTTTTCCAGCACGCTCATTGCTTCCAGCAGTTCCTTGTTCATTTTTTATCCTCCTTTAAAAATCAAATGCCAGACGAATTAAGGCAATATCTTTCCTTTCAAATGTGGTCTCCGCTCCATCCTCATAAGCGATTGTAATGGTATTTTCATCATAAGCCGTAAGCTTTCCCGTAAAATCCTTCTGTCTGTCCACAGCCCGGTAAAGCTTGATGTCCACCTGCTCTCCAAGACTTCTTTTTAAATCTTTTTCTTTTTTTAAAGGTCTTCCAAGCCCCGGGGAACTGACCTCCAAAATATAACTGTCATCAATGAAATCCTTTTCATCCAGCCAGTCGCTTAAGCGTCTGGACACCATCTCGCAGTCATCAACAGTAAAACCGCCTTCTTTATCAATATAGGCTCTCAGATACCAGGTGCCGGCTTCCTTCACGTACTCCACATCCACCAGCTCAAATTGATTTTCTTCCATCACAGGCATCAGGAATGCCTCTACCTTTGCCTCATATTCTTCCTTTTTTGACATACGTTCCACCACCTTTCCATATCCATGGTTTCCGGCCTTTTTCCCATATTTGTGCATCCCCCTTCTGGGCATCTTCCCAGTCGGTTCTTTCATCTTCGCCTTCTTCCCCCGCATCCGTGCGTGTCTCACCGGCACGGACAGAGGACGGTACAAAACGAAAGAGTGGACTATTGTCCACTCTTTTCGGCCAGTTACTTATGTTATCCTCTGTATCCTACCACATTTTCCAGGAAAATGCAAGGATTTTTTTCTGTGACCAGCAGCAAAAGATTGGCTTCAGATATGACCGAAGCTCCCCTTCGCGGTGAATCTGTCGGAAATCAACAGCATGGTCAGTTTCATGTTTTGTGCTCCTTTTCCTTTGCCCACCCTCATTTTGCATTAACGTGCTAAAGTGCCATTAAAAAAATCCCGAGTTTATGTGGCTCAGGATTATTTTTTTATTCATTTTTATAACTTTTTTATGTTGTGTTTTGTAGATTTTTGTGGTATAATAGTCTTGATTACTTTAGTTGGAGGCTTTATAATGTATCTCAGAAAATGTACAAATAAAAAGACAGGCAGAACCCAGCTCTCTATCGTACAGGGGTATCGGGATGCTTCCGGCAAGGCCAGACAAAAGACCGTCCTGCCTGTTGGTTACCTGGATGTCCTCCAAAACCAGTATGAGGATCCCATCAGACACTTTGAAGAACTGGCACGGCAGATGACAGAGGAATATCATCAATCGAATTCCCCCATCCATCTGGACATCAACCCTTCACAGTCCCTCTCTTTGGGGACGGATAACCGGCGCAACTTTGGATACGCCGCCCTTTCTTCTATTTATCATGAGCTGGAAATCGATTCCTTTTTCCAAAACCGCCAGCGCATGACAAAGGCGCAGTTTAATTATAACAGCATCTTCCGTTCTCTCGTTTTCGCGCGCCTGATTGCTCCGGCTTCTAAACGGGCCTCTTTTTCGTACCTGAAACATTTCTTTGAACGCTCTGATTTCTCTCTGGATGACGTATACCGCAGTCTTCCTTTCTTTAAAAAATACCAGGCGGATCTCCAGCTATGGATCCATGAGCATATCCGCCAGAATTACGGCAGGGATACCTCCCTTGTTTATTATGATGTCACCAACTATTACTTTGAGATTGATGAACCCAATGAGATGCTTCGCAGGGGAGTTTCCAAGGAACACCGCAAAGACCCGATTGTACAGATGGGGCTGTTTATGGATACCAACGGACTCCCGATTTCCTATGGCCTTTTTTCCGGCAATACCCTGGATAAGCAGACCCTGATCCCTATGATGGGGAAACTGCAGGACGATTATTCTCTTGGGCGGATGATCGTGGTCGCGGACCGGGGCCTGATCACAGGGGACAACATTTTCCAGACGCTTTCTGATGGAAACGGCTACATTTTAAGCTATTCCATCCGGGGGAGTGAGAAAGCCTTTAAGGATTATGTGCTGGACCCCGCAGGGTATATCCAAAAGAAGGACGGTTTTCGGATCAAGTCCCGCCTTGCACCCAGAAACATCCGGGTAACGGATGTCCTGACCGGAAAAAAGAAAGACCTTATGGTAGATGAAAAGCACGTGGTCTTTTACAGTCCCGCTTATGCCAAAAAGGCAAAGATGGAGCGGGAGGAAGTGCTCAAAAAAGCGAAAAGTATGATCCAGGAACCACAAAAGTACACCCGTTCCACTTCCTATGGGGCGGCAAAATATGTGAAAAATCTCTCCTTTGATAAAGAAACCGGTGAGATTCTGACCCATGCGGGAAAGGCCTTGGAGATTGACGAAAAACTGATTGCGGAAGAAGAATTGTATGATGGCTATTATGCAATTGTAACCAGCGAACACAAACTTTCGGATGGGCAGATCATAGATATTTACCGTGGGCTATGGAAGATTGAAGAATCATTCCGGATTACGAAAAGTGATCTGGAAACGCGGCCGGTATATCTGCAGAACCTGGAACACATCCAAGCCCATTTCCTGATCTGTTTTGTGGCGCTGGTGTTGGCAAGGCTTCTGGAGTACCGTTTAGGGAGAAAATATGGGGTTTCCCCCATCCTGGAAAGTCTAAGGAGATGTGAGTGCAGCCTGGTAGAGCAGAATATTTATCTGTTTGATTATTACGATGAAATCCTTAAGGATATCGGAGAACTGTTAAACATAGATTTCAGTAAAAAATATCGTACTTTGGGGGAGATAAAAAAAGTTTTGGGAGATGTAAAAAAGGGAGAAAAACACAACGATAAACAGTAAAATATACAAGGCCGAAACCCCTTGATATTACTTGGATTTCGGCCTTAAAAGAACATTAGTTCTGCAAAAGTCAGATCCTCTGTATCCTACCACATTTTCCAGGAAAATGCAAGGATTTTTTTCTGTGACCAGCAGCAAAAGATTGGCTTCAGATATGACCGAAGCTCCCCTTCGCGGTGAATCTGTCGGAAATCAACAGCATGGTCAGTTTCATGTTTTGTGCTCCTTTTCCTTTGCCCATCCAAAAGAGCATTTCACGGCCCGTTCCCAGCCTTCCACCATCCCGGTCCGTTTCTCCTCACAGATATTCGGCTCAAACATCCGGTCCATTGCCCAGTTTTTCATAATCTCTTCCTTGTTTTTCCAGTAACCCACCGCAAGGCCCGCCAGGCAGGCGGCTCCCATGGCTGTGGTCTCAATGCACCGGGGGCGCTTTACCGGCGCGTTCATGATATCGGCCTGGGTCTGCATCAGATAATTATTGGCACTGGCTCCGCCATCCACTTTAAGGGAAGCCAGGCGGATTTTGGAATCGGCCTCCATGGCCTTTAACACATCGTTGGTCTGATAGCAGATGGAATCCAGAGTTGCCCGGATTATATGGTATTTGTTGACGCCCCTGGTTAAGCCCACAATGGTTCCCCGCGCATACTGGTCCCAATGGGGCGCGCCCAGTCCCGTAAAGGCAGGAACCACATAGCAGCCGTTGGTGTCCTCCACCTTCCCTGCCATGTACTCGGAATCCGACGAAGAGTCAATAAAACGCAGCTCGTCCCGAAGCCACTGAATAGCGGCGCCTGCAACGAAAATAGAGCCCTCCAGAGCATAAGTTACAGTGCCGTCCAGGCCCCACGCAATGGTGGTAACCAGGCCGTTTTGGGAAAAGACCGGCTTTTCCCCTGTATTCATCAGAAGAAAACATCCGGTTCCATAAGTATTTTTCGCCTCCCCCGGCAAAAAGCAGGTCTGTCCGAACAGGGCGGCCTGCTGGTCTCCGGCCGCGCCGCCGATGGCAATGGGACCTCCGAAAAACTGTGGATCCGTCGTTCCATAAATACAGCTTGAGGGCTTTACCTCCGGAAGCATGGATTCCGGAATATTTAATTCCGTGAGAATTTCATGATCCCATTCCAGCGTATTGATATTAAACAGCATGGTGCGGGACGCATTGGAATAATCAGTCACATGGACCCTTCCTCTGGTCAGCTTCCAGATCAGCCAGGTCTCCACGGTTCCGAATAAAAGCTCTCCACGCCCGGCCCGCTCCCTGGCTCCTTCCACATGGTCCAGAATCCATTTTAACTTGGTTCCTGAAAAGTATGCATCAATCACAAGGCCGGTCTTTGCACGGAAGGTATCCACCAGCCCCTTTTCCTTTAATAAATCACAATACTCCGAGGTTCTGCGGCACTGCCACACAATGGCATGATATATGGGTTCCCCTGTATTTTTGTCCCAGACGACGGTGGTTTCCCGTTGGTTGGTAATTCCGATTGCGGCAATATCTTCTGCGGATGCTCCGATTTTTGACATGGCCTCCACGGCAACCCCAAGCTGTGTGGACCAGATCTCATTGGCATCATGCTCCACCCAGCCGGGCTTCGGAAAATACTGTGTAAACTCTTTTTGCGCCACGCTGCAGATCTCTCCCTTTTCATTAAAAAGAATACACCTGCTGCTGGTGGTTCCCGCGTCAAATGCCATGATATACTTTCCTGGACATTCCGTAATACATGCCTTTCGGGCGGGCGTTCGACTTTCGCCGAACGACAAGGTATCCTTTGCCATAAAACAGCCTCCTTCAACTGTTGCGAATTTATTGCTTTCCCAGCCGTACCTCTTCCAGATATTCCTTCGTCTCATGATCGGCATGGGACAGAAGATAGTTTTTTCCGGACTTCCCCGGACCTTCCTTAAGTTTCACCTTTTCCTCATCAATGAGGCGATTCACATACTCCACCTCTTCTTTAAGGTCCTTGGCTGACATCAGAAGACAGCCCTGGCCCCGGATAATGAGCTGTTCCAGCCCGTCTGAGGTGGCTACTGTTACCCGGTACTTCTGGCCGATCTTATGGGCCAGTTTCTCGATGTACTGGTCCGCAGTCTCCGCTTCCTTTGTATAAACCACATGGATATTGTGGTATTTCTGGGCTTCTCCCGTGTTTCCCGTCACCTTGTAAGCGTCGAATACCACAATCAGCGTACATTTTTTAAACCCCTGATAATTACATAAAATGTCCATCAGACGATACCTGGCTCCATCAATGTTGGTCTTCGCCAGTTCATTCAATTCCTCCCAAGCAAAGATAATATTATATCCGTCCACCAGAAGATACTCTTCCTCCGGCTCTGATTCGGCTGTTTTCCTCTGTCCGCGGCTTTCCGTATCCTTTGCCCGTATGACCCGTCTGGAATCTCCCCCGGGCGGATACGGCCGCTTAGGTTCGCCGAAGGTACGGATGAAAATCGCCTCCAGCTCCTTATCCTCTGCGTAGGAGAGTGCAGCCGTCCCCAATCCCCCCCTTCGGCTTTCAGATGCCAAAGGCTCCGGGGACGGGGAGTTTTTTTCCTCACGCACCATCTCCGGCCGAAGCTTTGCCAGCGGGCTTGCCACATGCATATACTGCTTCACCTGGTCCCATGGCACCGTAAACCCGGCTCCATGGGAACAAAATACAGAACCCGCCGGATCCTGAAGGTCCAGATCAAAATCATAGCCCGCCTGATTTATGACCTCTTCCTCATTGTGACATGGTTCATAGCCCTTAAAACTCAGCGAAAGTCTCCCCCGCCCTCCTGTGTAGGCAGCCACGTCCCTCTGGTAATCCCGCATGGTCACCACAGGCGCGCTTCCTTTCAGAACCGCCATATCCTTTTCCTGCTCCGGAGCCCCAAAGGTCCCCTGCATCCGTTCCAGGTCTGCCATGGCGCGGCCCACAGACTCCCGGGGCACTTCCAGCACAAAGGAATAATAAGGCTCCAAAAGGCGGCACCCGGCCTCTCTTAATCCCTGACGGACAGCCCGGTACGTAGCCTGGCGGAAATCGCCGCCTTCCGTATGTTTTAAATGGGCTCTTCCTGCAATCAGGGTGATCTTCATATCTGTAATCTCTGAACCCGTAAGAATTCCCCGGTGCCTTTTTTCCTCCAGATGAGTAAGTATTAACCTCTGCCAGTTTTTATCCAGCACATCCTCGCTGCAGTCAGCCTCCAGTATAAGACCGCTCCCCACGTCCCCCGGCTCCATAAGAAGGTGGACCTCCGCATAATGGCGCAGCGGCTCAAAATGGCCCACGCCTTCCACCGGACGCAGAATGGTTTCTTTATAAACAATATTGCCGCTCCCAAACTCCACATCCGTATCAAACCGTTCTTTAATCTGGCTCTTTAAAATTTCAATCTGTACATCTCCCATGACCTGGGCCTGAATCTCTCCAAGAGTTTCATTCCAAGCAATATGAAGCTGCGGATCCTCTTCCTCCAGCATCCTTAAGTTCTTAAGCATTCCATGAATATCACATCCCTGGGGCAGATGAACCTTATAGGTAAGAACCGGCTCCAGCATGGGGCTCCCCGACTGGACCTCTATGCCGAAGCCCTGGCCCGGCCTGGTTTTTAAAGGACCGGTGACCGCGCAGATTCTGCCGGCCGTTACCTCGCCTGCCGTCTCAAATTTCTGCCCGGAATACACCCGGATCTGGTTCACCTTTTCCTCCTTCCCATCCAGGAATTCCTTCACCTTAAGAGTCCCTCCGGTGATTTTCAAATGGGTCAGACGGTTTCCCTGATCATCCCTTGAAATTTTAAATACCTTGGCCCCGAATTCTTTCGGATACTCCCTGGCTTTGGCAAAGATTTCGAATCCTTTTAAAAACTCCTCCACACCGGTAAGCTTTAAAGCCGAGCCAAAATAGCAGGGAAAGACCTTTCTCTTTTCAATAGCATCCCGGATTTCCCATCCATCCATGGTCCCCGATTCCAGATAGGTTTCCAGAAGCGGTTCACTGCACATGGCAAGCTCCTCTAACCGCTCCGCTGCATTTCCATTCCCGTTCCATTCCAGACGTTTTGTTTTTTCCGACACAAACGTCCCGAAGCCCTCAAAATCCACAATCGCTCCATCCAGCCGCTTCTTCAAATCTCCCAGGAGCCGCTTCCGGTCTGTCCCGGCCTGGTCCATCTTATTTACAAATAAAAACACAGGAATCCGGTAACGTTTTAAAAGCCGCCACAGGGTCTCCGTGTGGCCCTGTACGCCGTCCGCTCCGTTAATGACCAACACCGCATAATCCAGAACCTGCAGCGTCCGCTCCATCTCGGAAGAAAAATCCACATGGCCAGGCGTATCCAGAAGCGTCACAGGCCTGTGGTTTAACATAAATTCAGCCTGTTTGGAAAAAATTGTAATTCCTCTGGCTCTCTCCAGGGCATACGTATCCAGAAAAGCATCCCGGTTATCCACCCGGCCCAGCTTCCGGATACTTCCCGTCAGATATAAAATGGCCTCCGAAAGCGTTGTTTTTCCCGCATCCACATGGGCCAGCAGCCCCACGCAAATATTCTTTTCCGGATCCGTCTCCTCTGTCCGCCC
>ERZ808054.1618-NODE-1618-length-11964-cov-5.143518_pt1 | contig 11964 bp, 9 predicted proteins | sample MGYA00380201_ERZ808054 | MGnify/ENA primary metagenome ERZ808054 (study PRJEB31490, sample SAMN06133419) | mouse gut metagenome | isolation source: Z5_2 | host: mice | place: China: Chengdu | collected 2015-05 ... | reverse complement strand
CCTTGCCCTCACAGCAGTCGATCTCGCGGATGATCAGTTCCTGGCAGACATCGACCATTCGGCGCGTCAGATAACCGGAGTCGGCAGTTCGCAGCGCCGTATCGGACATACCCTTCCGCGCGCCGTGCGCCGACATGAAATACTCCAGAACATCGAGTCCCTCTCGGAAGTTGGACTTGATCGGCAGCTCGATCGTCCGACCTGTCGTATCTGCCATCAGACCGCGCATGCCGGCAAGCTGTTTGATCTGCTGGTTGGAACCGCGCGCACCGGAATCCGCCATCATGAAGATGTTGTTATACTTGTCAAGACCGCCGATCAGCTTCTCGGTCAACGCATCATCCGTCTCCCTCCAGGTCTCCACAACAGCCTTGTAGCGCTCCTCGTCTGTCATCAGACCGCGCCGGAAATTCACTGTGATGCGGTCAACGATTTTCTGCGCCTCCGCAAGCATCTGCGGCTTGTCGGCAGGCACTGTCATATCCGAGATGGAAACAGTCATGGCAGCGCGCGTCGAGTACTTATATCCCATCGCCTTGATGCTGTCAAGCACCTCCGCCGTCTTTGTCGCACCGTGGATGTTGATGACCTTCTCCAGGATCTGCTTCAAGCCCTTCTTGCCCACATGGAAGTCCACCTCGGGAAGCAGCTTGTTCTCGATCTTGCTCCTGTCAACAAACTCCAGATCCTGCGGGAGGATCTCATTGAATATGAAACGTCCCAGCGTGGACTCCACGATACCCGTGAGCACCTCGCCCTCCGGCGTCGTCTTTGTCACGCGCACCTTGATCCTTGAATGCAGTGTGCACGCCTTGTTCTCATAGGCGAGGATCGCCTCATTCACACTCTTAAAATACTTGCCCTCTCCGACTGCCCCTGGTCTCTCCTGCGTCAGATAGTAGATGCCGAGCACCATATCCTGCGAGGGAACAGCCACCGGTCCGCCGTCCGAGGGTTTCAGCAGATTGTTGGGGGACAGGAGCAGGAAACGGCATTCCGCCTGCGCCTCCACCGACAGCGGAAGATGTACCGCCATCTGATCCCCGTCAAAATCGGCGTTGAACGCCGTACATACCAACGGGTGGAGCTTGATCGCCTTACCCTCGACCAGAATCGGCTCAAAAGCCTGGATACCCAGCCTGTGAAGTGTCGGTGCACGGTTCAGCATGACCGGATGCTCCTTGATGACCTCCTCGAGCACATCCCAGACAGCCTGATCGAGTTTCTCAACAAGCTTCTTGGCATGTTTGATGTTCTGCGAGATCTGCCTTGACACAAGCTCCTTCATGACAAAAGGCTTGAAGAGCTCGATCGCCATCTCCTTGGGCAGACCGCACTGATATATCTTTAATTCGGGACCCACGACGATAACGGAACGCCCCGAATAATCGACACGCTTTCCGAGCAGGTTCTGGCGGAAGCGTCCGCCCTTACCCTTCAGCATGTCAGACAGCGACTTGAGCGCCCTGTTTCCAGGACCGGTGACAGGCCGTCCGCGTCTGCCGTTGTCGATCAGCGCATCGACCGCCTCCTGGAGCATTCTCTTCTCATTTCTGACAATGATATCCGGCGCCCCCAGTTCCAGCAGTCTTTTCAGACGGTTGTTTCTGTTGATGATCCTGCGATATAAGTCATTTAAGTCGGAGGTCGCAAATCTGCCTCCGTCGAGCTGGACCATAGGACGCAGATCAGGCGGGAGTACCGGAATGGCATCCATGATCATCCACTCCGGCCTGTTTCCGGATGCCCGGAAAGACTCAACAACCTCAAGCCTCTTTACGATCTTGGCACGCTTCTGCCCCTTTGTATTGTCATTTTTCAGCTCTGTCGAGAGCTCATCGCACTCTCTCTCCAAATCGATCGCCTCGAGAAGCTCCTTGATCGCCTCCGCACCCATGCCGACGCGGAAGGCGCTTTTCCCCCACTTCTCCACATTGTCCTGATATTCCTTCTCCGACAGCACCTGCTTGTATTCCAGCGTAGTCTCCCTCGGATCCAGCACGATGTAGGATGCAAAGTACAACACTTTCTCAAGCACGCGCGGGGTCAGATCGAGTATGAGACCCATACGGCTCGGGATCCCCTTGAAGTACCAGATATGGGACACGGGAGCGGCAAGCTCGATATGTCCCATGCGCTCCCTGCGCACACTTGACTTTGTGACTTCCACTCCGCAGCGGTCGCAGATGACGCCCTTATAGCGGATCTTCTTGTATTTACCACAATGGCACTCCCAGTCCTTGCTGGGACCAAAGATCTTCTCGCAGTACAGCCCATCCCTCTCAGGCTTTAACGTCCTGTAGTTGATGGTTTCCGGTTTCGTTACCTCGCCCCTTGACCATTCCCTGATTTTCTCAGGGGAAGCCAGACCAATCTTGATCGCGTCAAAAGAGATCGACTGGCTCTGTTCATTTTTCATTTCAGACATTTTGGCACTCCTTCCGAATCTTTCTACTAAAATTCATCGTCATCAAAGTTATCATCATCGCCCTCAAAATCATCATCAGAGAAATCGTCTTCCTCAAAATCATCCTCGGCGTCAACCAGATCCCCGCTCACAGCGTCAAATTCTTTCTGCTGATAGCCGTCGAGATTCTCCCTGTTGTCATACTTGCGGTCCCCTTCCATCTCAACGCGGAAATCTGTCTCTGTATAATCAACGGACTCCTTGAGTTCCACTTCATTTTGATTTTCGTCATACACCTTCACATCAAGGCCAAGCGACTGAAGCTCCTTGAGCAGCACCTTAAACGATTCCGGAATGCCGGGCTCAGGGATATTCTCACCTTTGATGATCGCCTCGTAAGTCTTGACTCGTCCTACAACGTCATCGGATTTCACTGTCAGGATCTCCTGCAGCGTGTGGGATGCACCGTATGCCTCCAAAGCCCACACCTCCATCTCGCCGAAACGCTGTCCGCCAAACTGCGCCTTACCGCCGAGCGGCTGCTGTGTGACCATACCATACGGTCCCGTCGAGCGCGCATGGATCTTGTCGTCCACCAGATGGTGGAGCTTGAGGTAATGCATGTGGCCGATCGTGACCGGACTGTCAAAATACTCGCCTGTCCTTCCGTCGCGCAGCCGCACTTTGCCGTCCCTGGAGATCGGCACGCCCTTCCAGAGCTTTCTGTGCGCCCTGTTCTCAGAGAGATACTCGAGCACCTCGGGCAGAAGTTCCTCCTTGTGCTTCGCCTCAAACGCCTCCCACTCAAGATTGACGTAGTCGTTCGCCAGGTCGAGCGTATCCATGATATCCAGCTCGTTCGCACCGTCAAACACCGGCGTGGAGACGTTGAAACCGAGTGCCTTTGCCGCCAGCGAGAGATGGATCTCGAGTACCTGTCCGATGTTCATACGGGAAGGCACGCCAAGCGGATTTAACACAATGTCAAGAGGACGTCCATTCGGCAGATACGGCATATCTTCCACCGGGAGCACACGCGAAACAACACCCTTGTTACCGTGACGTCCAGCCATCTTGTCACCGACAGAGATCTTTCTCTTCTGCGCGATGTAGATCCGCACCGTCTGGTTCACACCGGGCGCAAGCTCCGTGTCGCCGTTTGCCCTCGAAAATACTTTCGCATCGACAACCACACCGTATTCACCGTGCGGTACTTTCAGAGAAGTATCGCGCACTTCCCTCGCCTTCTCGCCAAAGATCGCCCTCAGCAGGCGCTCCTCGGCTGTCAGCTCGGTCTCCCCCTTCGGAGTGACCTTGCCGACAAGGATATCTCCGGCGCGAACCTCCGCACCGATCCTGATGATCCCCCTGTCGTCGAGATCCTTGAGCGCATCGTCACCGACACCCGGAACGTCCCTTGTGATCTCCTCGGGTCCTAACTTCGTGTCGCGCGCATCCGTCTCGTACTCTTCTATATGAATGGAAGTATATACATCCTCCATGACAAGCCGCTCACTCAAAAGTACGGCATCCTCGTAATTATAGCCTTCCCATGTCATGAAACCGATCAGCGGATTCTTGCCAAGTCCAAGTTCCCCGCCGCTGGTGGACGCACCGTCAGCGATCACCTGACCTGCCTCCACGTGATCTCCCTTGAACACGATCGGCTTCTGGTTGTAGCAGTTCGACTGGTTGCTCCGCTCAAACTTGTGCAGCCTGAACTCCGCCTTCTCCCCGTCATCGTAGGTGATCCTGATCAGCTTTGACGACACATAGGTGATCGTGCCCGCCTTCTTTGCCACCACGCAGACACCGGAGTCAACAGCCGCTTTCACCTCGATGCCCGTACCGACTACCGGCGCCTCCGTAAAAAGGAGCGGAACTGCCTGACGCTGCATGTTGGAACCCATCAGCGCGCGGTTCGCGTCGTCGTTCTGCAGGAACGGGATCAGCGCCGTAGCAACGGAAAATACCATCTTGGGAGACACGTCCATATAGTCGAACATTGCCTTCGGATACTCCTGCGTCTCGTCGAGATAACGCCCCGACACGGAATTGCGCACAAAATAACCATTCTCGTCAAGCTGCTCATTCGCCTGCGCTACATGGTAATTGTCCTCCTCGTCGGCAGTCATGTAGACCACCTCGTCCGTGACGCGCGGATTCTTGGGATCTGTCTTGTCGATCTTGCGATAAGGCGCCTCGACAAACCCGTATTCATTGATCCTCGCATAAGATGCAAGCGAGTTGATCAGACCGATGTTGGGTCCTTCTGGTGTCTCGATCGGGCACATCCTGCCGTAGTGCGAATAGTGCACGTCCCGCACCTCAAATCCCGCACGATCCCTGGAGAGACCGCCGGGTCCCAGCGCGGAGAGACGCCTCTTGTGTGTCAGCTCTCCGAGCGGATTGTTCTGGTCCATGAACTGTGACAGCTGCGAGGAGCCAAAGAACTCTTTGATGGCAGCCTGTACAGGTTTGATGTTGATCAGCGCCTGCGGCGACACCTCATCCGAGTCATGTGTTGTCATCCGCTCCCGCACAACGCGCTCCATCCTTGAAAGACCGATGCGGTACTGGTTCTGCAGAAGCTCACCGACCGCCCTGATGCGTCTGTTGCCCAAATGGTCGATATCGTCGCTGTTCCCAAGCCCGTACTCGAGATGCATGTTGTAGTTGATGGATGCCAGGATATCTTCCTTCGTGATATGTTTCGGGATAAGCTCATGCACATTTCTGGTGATCGCATCCGCCAGTTCCTCCGGATTCTCAGAGTACTCCTCAAGGATCTGACGCAGTACCGGGAAGTAAACCTGCTCTGTGATACCGAGGCTTCTCGGCTCACAGTCGACAAAGTTTGTGATGTCGACCATCATGTTTGAGAGTACCTTTACAAGCCGTTCCTCTGTCTGGATCCACACAAAAGGAACAGCTGCATTCTGGATGCTCTCAGCCATCTCGATCGTAACTTTCTCGCCCTTCTGACCGAGAACCTCACCGCTGAACGGATCGATCACATCCTCCGCGAGGATCTGGTTCCTGATCCTGTTTTTCAGAGCGAGCTTTTTGTTGAATTTATATCTGCCGACCTTCGCAAGATCATATCTCCTGGGATCGAAAAACATTGCTGTCACAAGGTTTTCCGCGCTGTCCAGGCTGAACGGCTCGCCGGGACGGATCTTGCTGTACAGCTCCTTCAAGCCTTCCTGATAGTTCTCGGAAGTATCTTTTGCAAAACTTGCCTGGATCTTGGGCTCGTCGCCAAAGAGATCCAGTATCTCTTCATTCGTACCTACACCGAGCGCGCGGACCAGCACAGTGATCGGCACCTTTCTTGTTCTATCTACACGGACATAGAAAACGTCATTGGAGTCAGTCTCATACTCGAGCCATGCACCGCGATTGGGAATAACAGTGCATGAGAACAGTCTCTTGCCAATCTTGTCATGTGCAATGCCATAGTAAATTCCAGGTGAACGAACCAACTGGCTGACGATAACTCGCTCCGCGCCGTTGATCACGAAAGTTCCTGTCTCTGTCATCAGAGGAAAATTACCCATAAAGATCTCATGTTCTGTGATTTCTTCTTTTTCCTTATTGTGAAGACGAACCTTGATCTTCACCGGAGCCTCGTATGTTAAGTCTCTCTCCTTGCACTCCTCGATCGTATGCTTGATTTCGTCCTCCGCCAAAACGTAATCTACAAATTCCAGACTGAGACGCCCACTGTAGTCGGTTATCGGCGAGATATCTGCCAGCGCTTCCCGAAAGCCTTCCTCAAGAAACCATTTGTAGGAATCTTTCTGGACTTCAATCAGATTCGGCATCTCCAGAACCTCTTCTTGTCTCTGATAACTCATACGCAACGTCTTACCGGAGACCACTGGACGTATTCTGTTCTTTTCCATGACATTTCACCCCGTTCTTTTTTAATACATCTATCATATTTGATTGTAGCCATTGACGCTCATTGAAATAGGTACAATTTTTCACAATAGTGCACCCTACATATTACCACAAGTCCTTTTTGAAGTCAATGAAAAAATTCAAAAAATTGGAATAAAAAAATGATCAGAGATATGTATAAGATCGAAACTAAGAAAACCAAAAGGTCGGGAATCGATCCCGACCTGTCATTATCATTTGGTTCAAACTACTTGAGTGTAACCTTTGCGCCCTCAGCCTCAAGTTTTGTCTTAATCTCCTCAGCCTCAGCCTTAGCTGCTGCTTCCTTAACGATCTTAGGAGCGTTGTCAACGAGATCCTTTGCTTCCTTCAAGCCAAGACCTGTCGCCTCACGCACAACCTTGATCACCTTAACCTTGTTAGGACCTACTTCTGTGAGCTCTACGTCGAACTCGTCCTTCTCCTCTACCTGTGCTGCGCCGCTGTCAGCTGCCACCACAACTGCACCTGCTGCTGCAGATACGCCGAACTCCTCCTCACAAGCCTTTACCAGATCATTTAACTCTAAAACTGTAAGCTCTTTGATCGCTTCAATAAATTCTGCTGTTGTTAACTTTGCCATTATTGTTTCCCTCCATAATATAATTTGTTGATATCATTTCTTAGGAACTGATATAAAGTAAATCTGCTGTTCTTTGCTGAACAGTTCCCTCAATACTACTCCGCTGCGGGAGCCTCTGCAGCTGCTTCCGCTGTGACGGTCTCGCCGTCTTCCGCTGTCTCCTTGGGAGCCGGCTCACAAGCGTCTGCGCCGCCCTTCTCCGCAATCTGATTAAGCACACGGGCGAAGTTTGTGATCGGGGACTGGATACTTCCGAGGAACTTGGAAATGAGCTCGTCCCTTGAAGGGATCTTTGCGATCTCTGCCATTCCCTTTTCGTCGTAAACAATACCCTCTACAACACCTGCCTTGAGCTGGATCGCAGGACAATCCTTGGCGAACTTGCTCAGGATCCTTGCCGGAGCTGTCGCATCGTCCTTGCAGACCGCAATCGCATTCGTTCCTTTAAGGCTCTCTGTCAGCCCTTCGAACTCAGTGCCCTTAAACGCACGAGTCATCAGGGTGTTCTTGTATACCTTGTACGTGACACCAGCTTCGCGAAGCTGCCTGCGCAGCTGTGTGTCCTGCGCAACGGTGATCCCGCTGTAGCTTACGATCACAACTGTAGCAGCATCTTTGACTGTGGATGCGATTTCCTCAACGATTGGCTGTTTTAATTCAATCTTTGCCATTTTCTTACCTCCTTATAGATTTGATAGACGAACGCCGGACATGGCTCCAGGCATCCGTCCTGCCGACAGGAGTTTCTGATAGCATATAAAAACCTCCCGGTCGTATGTCGACACATAAACCGAGAGGAAAAGTCATCATCATAAAAACTCTTTCCTCGGTAGGCGATACACTTACGCAGAACACGCTGCCAGATCTGTCTCCATCTCTGTGCAAGGCGTCTGCACCTACTGTCTTCGGCATGGTTTTACAACCTTTAATACCATAGCATACCTTCTATCCCGATGTCAACCCATTTTTCTGTTTTTTATTCTATCTTTTTGCATAGAATTCTTGAACCGGTCAGCTGCCGAAGGTCACATAGCCCTCATCGTCGATGCTGACCCCCGGAGACAGTCCGCGCATATAGTTCAGTACCTCCGCCTTCTCGCTGCCCTCAAGCTGCCTCGTGCGGCAGTCTTCCTGTATACACGGGACAAACCGGAAGTATTCCATCCCTTCCTTCTTTATCCCGACCTCGACGAGACAGGTGTTTTGCGTCTTTGAGTTAAACCAGTAATTTCCCAGGCTGTACACTACCGGGACACCCGACTCGGAATCCAGCTTCTGCAGGCAGTGCGGGTGATCGCCTACGATGAGATCCACGCCTGCCTGCGCATAGACCGGCGCCTGCTTGTCCTGCAGCCAATCAGTCTCCGCCTGACTCTCCGTTCCCCAGTGGATATACAGTATCACAAAATCACTGTTTTCTTTTGCCTCCGCGATGACCTCGAGAAGTGCCGACGGATCCATGCAGCGGAGCACCCCGGCGCTTGTCGCAGTAGCTTCCCTGGTGTCGGGCACCGCATTCCGCTCGATCTGGGTCGCACTCACGACCGCGATCTTGATCCCGTTCGCTATGAAATACACAGGTTTTTTCGCCTCGCCAATGTTGCGCCCCGCGCCGACATAGGGTATGCCTGCCTCCTCGAGCGTGGCAAACGTGTCGAGCAGCGCCTCCTCGCCGTAGTCATAGGCGTGGTTGTTGGCAAGCGACACGACGTCCACCCCCAGCAGCTCATACATATCTACGTTTGCCGGATCTGCCCGAAACGTGAAGGTCTTGTTCTCCGTCGGCGTCCCTCTCGACGAAAACGGAAACTCATTGTTGAGCATAAAGACATCCGCACTGCGCATCCGTTCCAGCAGATCCGCCGAGAATGTGTCGTTGATATCACTGCCTCTCGTCCTGTAGTGAAACATCATGGCATACTCATCGTCGAGCAGGATATCCCCCGCAAACGCGAAAGTCACGCGGTCGCTGTCCGCACAGTTCACGAGATGGACATTTTCTCCCTTCTGAACCGCTTCATTCAAGAGTCGCTCGTTCTCGGCAGCGATCGCGTCCTCCACCGTGGGATCCACCTGCTCCGAGGAGACGGGCTGACTGGCAGTCTCCCCGGCAGCCGCATCACCCGGCGTCCCCGCACTTTCGTCCCGGGAAGGGCTGTCCTGTTGTCCGATTCCTGCAAAATCGACTATGATCGGCGCCTCCGGTTCCCCGTCTGGCATCACGGCAGCGTAGCCGAGCATCGCAAGGCTCCCCGCCGCCAGCACGATCACCAGCGATATGACAAACACCCCCAGGTTCCCGTTCTTCTTTTTAGATCCTCTTGTTACAGTACGTTTTCCCGTTTTTTTACCAGCCACTTACCCACCTGCTCCTGCGTTGAAATATCGAAAAAGGTCTCGTTCTATTCCAAACGAGACCTTCCGATATCTTGTTTTTGATCAGAACTTAGCAACACTAACCTTTACGCCAGGTCCCATTGTCGATGAAAGCGTGATGCTCCTCAAATACTGTCCCTTGAGGGATGACGGTTTTGCCTTCACGATCGCTTCCAACAGCGTGTTGAGATTCTGTGTCAACTGCTCATCGGAGAAAGAAACCTTTCCGATCGGGCAGTGAATGATGTTTGTCTTGTCAAGCCTGTACTCAATCTTACCAGCCTTGATATCATTGATCGCCTTTGTGACGTCCATTGTTACCGTGCCGGACTTCGGGTTCGGCATCAGACCCTTAGGTCCCAAAACCTTACCGAGACGTCCCACGACACCCATCATATCCGGCGTAGCGACCACTACGTCAAAATCAAGCCAGCCGTCATTCTGGATCTTCGGGATGAGCTCATCGCCGCCGACGTAATCAGCGCCCGCTGCCTCCGCCTCCGCTACCTTATCACCCTTTGCGAAAACAAGTACCTTGACCGTCTTACCTGTTCCGTTCGGGAGCACGACAGCACCACGGATCTGCTGCTCCGCATGGCGTCCGTCACATCCGGTCCTGATGTGGACCTCCACTGTCTCGTCAAACTTTGCAGCAGCCGACTTCTTTGCCAGCGCCACTGCGTCCTCTATCTCATAAAATGTCGCGCGATCGACCAACTTCGCGGATTCATTATATCTCTTACCATGTTTCATTCTACTTCACCTCCGCTTAATCTTCTACTGTGATACCCATAGATCTTGCTGTACCTGCGATCATGCTCATGGCAGCCTCGAGGCTTGCCGCATTTAAGTCAGGCATCTTCAACTCAGCGATCTCCTGGATCTTTGCCTTTGAAATCTTAGCAACTTTTGTCTTGTTCGGCGCTGCTGAACCAGATTTCAGGTTGCACGCCTTCTTTAACAAAACTGCTGCAGGCGGAGTCTTTGTGATGAAGCTGAAGCTTCTGTCTGCATATACTGTGATGACAACAGGGATGATCATGCCTTCCTGATCTGCTGTCCTTGCGTTAAACTGTTTCGTAAACTCTACAATGTTTACACCATGCTGTCCAAGAGCTGGTCCAACCGGCGGAGCCGGTGTTGCTTTTGCGGCAGGAATCTGTAATTTGATATATCCTTCTACTTTCTTTGCCATTTTAGGCACCTCCTAATTTATTCTCAGTCTTACCCGAAGCAAAACTGTTTTGTGGTCGTCTGGGCGGATAACCCTCCCACGCATACATAAGTCCGTTAATCATTCTATAACATAACTTTCATAATGTCAACACAAAGATGCCGCACGCGCGATAAACCCTTATGTCTCTAATCCCACATCTTTTTCACATCCGAAAAATTGATCTCAACCGGCGTCTCACGCCCGAACATCTCGACATTGATCGTGAGCGTCTGTCTGGAAGCATCGATCTTCTGGACTGTGCCGACGGTATCTTTCCACACACCCGCCGTGACACTGATCACGTCGCCCTCTGCAAATTCAACCGTAGTGTCAACGCCAAAGTCAAGCGCTTTGAGCTCTGCCTCCGTGAGCGGAACCGGCTTGCTTCCCGGTCCGACGAACCCGGTAACACCCCTTGTATTCCTGACGACATACCACGCGTCGTTGTTGTCCGCATCCATGTGCAGGAGCACGTAACCTGGAAACATCTTTTTCTGCGATGTTTTCTCCACGCCGTTTTTGAGTTCCATGACATCCTGGAGCGGCACCCTCACCTCGAGGATCTCATTCTCAAGATGCCTGTTTTCGATCGCTTTCTCGATATTTGCCTTTACCTTATTCTCATATCCGGAGTAGGTGTGGACTACATACCAGCCCATGCCGAGACCGCTCTTGTTGTCGCTGAGTGCAACTCTGCTGTGAGGCTCCTCCTCGACCGGCTCCACTGCGGGCTCCTCCTCCAGGATCTGTGTCTCCCCGGAAGTATTTTCTTCGGCGGCATCGTTTTCCTGCGGCTCTTCAAACATCACCTCAGGCGCTGTCATCTCCGAACCAGTCTCAGGATCTGCCGATTCCTCATACGGTTTTTCCGGCATCTTTGGCGATACAGGAAGCCACTCCTGCATATTGGGAGTAATGAGCTTTTTCGCTACTGCCCTTTTCTTTTCTTCCATATTAATCACCTCTTCTACACGCCGATACTTGTCAGGAAGTTAATACCATACTGGATGATGGTATCCAAAAAGGTAATGATCAGTCCTACCGCGACCGAAACACAGAGCACTGCCACAGACTGCTTCACGGTTTCTTTCTGGTCAGGCCAGGCGATCTTCTTAAATTCTGTTTTTACGCTTTTCCAAAAGCTGTCCTTCTTCGCTTCTTTTTTAGCTGACTTTGTTGAATCTGCCATCATGTGCCTCCTATTTCTGATCCCTTTGCGATCCTCGTGTCCACTTGATGCGATTGCCTATTTTGTTTCCTTGTGCAGTGTATGAGTCTTGCAGAATCTACAATACTTCTTGATCTCCATTCTGTCAGGATGGGTCTTCTTCTCCTTTGTAGTATTGTAATTACGCTGTTTGCACTCTGTACATGCCAATGTAATCTTTGTACGCATAATTCCACCTCCGCTAGCGTTCTAAAATATGACCATCAGTT
>ERZ808054.1617-NODE-1617-length-11967-cov-3.097813_pt1 | contig 11967 bp, 12 predicted proteins | sample MGYA00380201_ERZ808054 | MGnify/ENA primary metagenome ERZ808054 (study PRJEB31490, sample SAMN06133419) | mouse gut metagenome | isolation source: Z5_2 | host: mice | place: China: Chengdu | collected 2015-05 ... | reverse complement strand
CTGCGACCTGACAGGAAATATTCCCATCAGTGAAACGGTGGCGCTGGGATGTGATTCCACCAGAGAGGATGAGATCTCGGTACACTCATCCATTGAAGATCTAAGGGGGGAGCTCATCAATTCTCGTAAATTCGGGGTAAAGGCCATCGTTAATATGGAAGTGGTGTCGGAATCGGTCTATGATGGCGAGGGCGCCATTGATATTGAGGGAGATGAGTCAATCCTCAAACGCAAAAAAAGCATGGATATCACCCGGCTTATCTTGGCGAAAAAGGATACTCTCCGGGTGAGGGATGAATGTAAGATTCCTGGAACGAAGGATACCATTGGCCGCATTTTGTATGATGATGTGAGCCTGCTGGAAGTGGAGACCAGAGTCGGTGAAGATAAGCTGGTGCTTTCCGGTGAAGCCAGCCTTTTCCTGATCTATCTGAGTAATGACGAGACACCGCAGTTAAATTTTCATGAGTGTATCGTACCCCTTAGCGGGGAGGTAAACTGCGGGGGCTGTGACGAGACCAATGTGGTTCAGGCAGATGTGGGTATCCACAGCAGAGAGATCGAGGTGAAGGAGGACGAGGATGGCGAAGACCGCGTTATTGATGTGGAGATCGTCCTGGATCTGGATATAAAAGCATTTGGTGAGGAGAGGCTAGAACTTCTTACAGATTTTTACTCCACGGAAAAAGAGTGCAGGCCAGTATTTGAAACCTCTTATTTTGAGAACCTCATTATGAAGAATAAGAGTAAATCCAGGGTAAATGGGAAAATTCCTCTGGACGGCGCCAATACCCCGCTGCAGATCTGGAAGGTGACGGGGGCTGTGCGTGTAGATGGGAAGCGGATCGTAGAGGATGGTGTGGAAGTAGAAGGTATTATTGATATAAATGTTTTGTACCAATCGTCGGACGATGCGGTACCGCTGGCGGCATCTTCGGGAATTCTGCCCTTTGAACAACATATACAGATCCCGGATATCCTCCCGGACAGTGACATTCGCATGACGGCGGGCATCGAGCAGATCAGTGGTTCTCTTCTGGGAGAAAATGAAGCGGATATCAAGGCAGTGGTCATGATCGATATTCTTGCCTTTAATAATATCGAAGAACCAATTATCGCAGACTTTAAGATGGAGTCACTGGACTGTGATGCCAGGGCGAGGGAGCCCGGCCTGATCGGTTATGTCGTTCAGAAAGGGGATGAACTCTGGGACATCGCCAAAGAATTTTATACGACTACGGATACGATCATGGAGATCAATAAGCTGGAGAGTGATCTGATCAATGCAGGAGACGTTCTGCTGGTGATGAAAGAGGCGGGATGCAGCTGAGTTTTATGAGCATAAAGCACAGGAGACTTGAAAAAATGGGCTGCTGACAACAAACGGTGGTATGTTCCCGGAGAGGGCAGCATACCGCCTATTTTGTTGTCAGGGGTTTATCTCCTGGATAAATGGGAATATATTTCTGCCTCTTGAGCCAGTACAAATCCGCACAAACCAAGGGATGAGCCTATGACAAACATCCGGATTTTCTCCTGTATCATTCTCTCTCGCAGTTCTTCGACAACTACAAAAGGCAGGAAGTCCGTAACAAATAGACTTATCCAGCAAGTCTTTGTACTGCTGAAAAACTGTGTGGACTTCCGAACAAAGCTTCTTCAATTTCTTCCAACATATAATCCCAAAAAGTTTACTTGTTTCTTAATACGGGGAAGTTCTGGAAATGCCAAATATTTTTTATTACTTTTATTCGGTTAACCGTATATAATTATAGCAATTGAATTTATGGAAAGGTTGCATGAAAATGTTCCGTAACTGAAGGACCAGGTCCACAATTGTCTGCGGTAGTTTTTGTACATCAATCTTGCCTTCAAATACAATTTCCCCAAAGGTATCAGAAGATACTAGATTATTTCGCTGCTGGTCAAATATAAAGCATTCATTGCACCAATACAAACGCACACAACCTATCCCATAAAGAGTGAAAAAGAAGTCCTCTTTCTCCCCATCTAAAATAATGTGAACGAAGTCATTGCGTTCATGTATGATACGTAATTGTGCCCCAAAAACCGGACGCAAAGAAGATTCATAAAATGTTTCGAGTTCTCTTATGCCCATGTTCCATATCTCCCATAGAGTAAGTTGATAAGTAGATTTGATTTATTATCCCACATGTCTTTCAAATGGTGTGAATCCCAGGATTTTATCAATCTCTTCCAGGGCATCTTTGGGAATCTTGAATCCGGTGGCCGCGAGATTGCTTTCCAACTGGGATGGTTTGCTTGCTCCTGTGATCACACTGCTGATGATGCCTTTGCGGAGAATCCATGACAGAGCGAGGACAGACATCGTTATGCCAAGATTTCCTGCAATCTTCTCCATCTCTGCCACTTTGTCCAGATTTTCATCTGTCAAAAGGTGGTTTACCTGCTTATCTGCCTGATGGGTGGCGCGGGAGCCTTCCGGATATGGCTGGCCTTTCTTGTACTTACCGGTGAGCAGCCCTTGGGCAAGGGGTGAAAATGGTGCGATGCCGATGCCGTATTTCTCACAGATTTCCATAATTTCATGCTCGATATATCGATCCATCATATGATACTGTGGCTGGAGACTGGTCATCGGGTGAAGACCGTATTTCTCAATAATCTTCTGTGCCTCCATCAGCCGGGCTCCGCTCCACTCTTCACTGACACCGTAATAAAGGATTTTTCCCTGATCCACCAGAGCGCTCAGGGCACGGAGCGTCTCCTCCACCGGGGTCGTTGGGTCGAAGCGGTGGCAGTAGTACAGATCGATATAATCCAATTGCATATTTTTAAGAGTGCGGTCAATATTTTCAAAAATGTGTTTTCTTGATAATCCCGACTCATTGACAGAAGGCCCTGTCGGAAAAAATACTTTGCTGGATACCACATAAGAACTTCGGCGATAATCTTTAAGTACCTTCCCCAAAAAGCGCTCTGCCTCTCCGCCGCTGTAGCCATCAGCGCAGTCAAAGAAGTTGACACCCTTATCATATGCGAGCCGTATCGTTTCTTCTGCTATCTTTGCCTTTTCGCTTCCGGTGAGATCTGTCATCCAGCTCCCCACTGCAATCTCACTCACCTTTAATCCTGATTTTCCCATACTGCGGTATTCCATGTCTCATTACCTCCAATCTTCATATTTTAATTTTCTCTGTTCTATTTACATAGTGTAACACTTCAAGTATACTTGTAGTCAAGTGAAATTTTCCTAAAAGCCAAAACTTCTATGGAGCAGGGTACCCTTCTCCTTGTTTTGAAGAGCGTAAAATAGAAAGAGAGGTTTATGAACAATGAGAGATTTTTCAGATATTGAATTAAAAGAATTGTTGGAAAATGATGCTCCGGAGACCGCTTCCCGTCTGGCAGAAGAGGCGGATGCCATCCGCCGCCAGTATTATGGTGATGAGGTGTATATCCGGGGACTGATCGAATTTTCCAATTACTGTAAGAATAACTGTTATTACTGCGGAATCCGCGGAGGCAATACAAAGGCTGTGCGGTACCGCCTTACGAAAGAAGAGATCCTATCTTGCTGCCAGGAGGGATATGGTTTGGGATTCCGGACCTTTGTTCTGCAGAGTGGAGAAGATCCGTATTTTTCTGATGATAAAATGTGTAACATCGTGGCGGCGATCCGGCATGAGTACCCGGACTGTGCAATCACTTTGTCCATCGGAGAGAAGTCCAGAAAGAGCTATCAGGCATATTTTGATGCTGGTGCTAACCGGTTTCTGCTCCGACATGAAACTGCTTCGGAAGAACATTACGGTCAACTCCATCCGAAGGAGATGAGGGCATCAGACCGAAAGCGCTGTTTATTTGACCTAAAAGAGATTGGTTATCAGGTAGGTTCTGGATTTATGGTGGGATCGCCTTATCAGACCACAGATCATCTCATCCAGGATCTGCGCTTTTTGCAGAAACTGGAGCCGGATATGATTGGGATCGGTCCCTATATCAACCATGGTGAGACGCCTTTAGCTGGCTGGAGCAACGGAACTCTTTCCCAGACGCTTCGTCTGATCTCTATTCTTAGGTTGATGTTTCCCTATGCGCTTATCCCTGCTACGACAGCGTTGGGAACGATCCACCCCAGAGGGCGTGAATTAGGATTGCAGGCAGGTGCCAATGTGGTTATGCCAAATCTGTCTCCCCTGAGAGTGCGGAAACTTTATGATCCATATGAAAATAAAATATCCACCGGCGAAGAGGCCGCCCAGAGTGTTGACCTTCTGAAAAAGCAGGTGGCGTCAGCTGGATACCGGGTGGTAGAGGCGAGAGGAGACGTAAGGCGGGACAAGTGATTTCTGGAACTGCTTGCGGGTTTGCTGCTATCACAATCCTAAATAGGCTTCAGATTGGCGCCGTTGAGCTATGTATAATTTTCCTAAATGTGTAGAAACTATAGTTAAAATTCTGTCGGTCTGAAGCAAGAAAGGCAGAGAAAACGCAAGGAGGGAAATCGATGCAGAAAGAAGCAAAATTCTACATGTGTGAGGACTGCAGTTCGATCATGGAACTGGTGGAAGGACAGGGCGCCGGTGACTGCTGTAGTGTGAAACTCAAAGAAATTCATCCGAACACCAGTGAAGGTGCCGGAGAAAAACACATTCCAGAGGTGGAAGTTCAGGGAAATGCTGTAACGGTTAGAGTTGGCAGCGTTCTTCATCCGATGGTTAAAGAGCATTATATCGGTTGGGTGGCAGTTCACACGAATCATGGAATGTACCGCAGGGATTTTGAAGCAGGAAGAGAGCCAGAGACAAAATTTCTGTTAGAAGAGGATGAGACTATTTCGGCTGTATATGCTTACTGTAATGAGCATGGGCTGTGGGAGCGTTCTTTTCAGTAAATGGGGATGTCGTATAGATGTGAGAAGAGCCGTCCGGGAAATCGGGCGGCTCTTCTGTTATACCATAGCATCCAAGGTGGCTTCACCACTATTTTGTGTTCTTTCGTCCGGCGATATAGTCTTTGATCGCCTGAAAACTGTCTTTGCTGATATAATGTTCCATCCGGCAGGCATCTTCGGCGGCGGTTTTGGCGTCCACTCCCAGCTCCGTCAGCCAGGAGGACAAAAATTCATGGCGTTCATAGATCATTTCTGCCACTTCTTTTCCTTTTTCAGTAAGATAAATAAATCCCGCTTTTGTCACCGTTATATAATCATTTTCGCGTAACTGCTTCATAGCTACACTGACGCTGGATTTTTTAAATCCCATGTCTTCTGCGATATCCACAGAGCGAACTACAGGAAGTTTTCTACTCAGCATAAGTATTGTCTCAAGATAATTTTCAGATGACTCATTTAACGTCATAAGTATCTCCCCCATAACCTGCCCGGTATTATTCGGGTGTTGTAAGTATTGTTTAATAAGTATAACATATCAAAAAAATGAATTCAACAAAGTGCAAAGCGCTTTTAGAAAATGACAAAATGTTGTTGACAACTAATAATAGTTAGTATATACTAACGATTGTAAGGAATGAGTAATTCAGATAGGAAGTGATGTTTATGCCATTATCTATGTTTTGTTCTGGAGAATCTGGGATGATCCACCGGATTTCCGGCAGAGATGACACAAAGCGTTTTCTGAAAAACCTGGGTTTTGTCGAGGGAAGTTCTGTCACAGTGATCAACAGGGTGGAAGGAAATATGATTGTCAGTGTGATGGATTCCAGGATTGCCATCGGAAAAAATATGGCAAATAAAATTATGGTGGAAAGGAATTGAGGCTATGCAGACATTAAGGGACATTCCCTGCGGTGCCACGGTCAAAGTGACGCGGCTGACAGGGGAAGGTAGTGTGAAAAGACGTATTATGGATATGGGGATCACAAAAGGAACCAGTATATTCGTGAGAAAAATGGCACCTCTTGGTGATCCAGTGGAGGTCACGGTGCGGGGGTATGAGTTGTCTCTGCGCAAAGCGGATGCGGAAATGATCGTAGTGGATCGTGATAATGAAAGAAAGGAAATGTAGATTATGTCTATAAAAATAGCTTTGGCCGGCAATCCGAACTGCGGCAAAACTACGTTATTTAATGCTTTGACGGGTTCTAATCAGTTCGTCGGAAACTGGCCGGGAGTAACGGTAGAAAAAAAAGAAGGCAAACTAAAAAATCACAAGGAGGTGGTGATCACAGATCTTCCGGGGATCTATTCGCTCTCACCATACACTTTAGAAGAAGTTGTGGCGAGAAACTATCTCATCAACGAAAAACCAGACGTGATCATTAACATTGTAGATGGCACGAATCTGGAGAGAAACCTGTATCTTTCTACTCAGATCATGGAGCTGGGAATCCCTGTGGTGATCGCAGTGAATATGATGGATGCTGTGGAAAAGCGAGGAGACAGCATTGATTTGACACAGTTAGAAGAAAAGCTGGGTTGCGAGGTAGTTGGGATCTCTGCCCTGAAAGGTACCGGTATTAGTAAGGCAGCGGAAAAAGCAGTGGCGGCTGCCAGGTCAAATAAAGTATTTTATCAGACACATTCCTTTTGTGATGAGGTGGAAAATGTGATTGCTCAGGCAGAAGGGTTGATTCCGGAGGTAGAGGAAGCACAGAAACGTTTTCTGGCGATCCGGCTTTTGGAGAAGGACGAGAAGATTGGTGATTTGATGAAAAATCCGCCGGATGTATCTAGATTGTCAGAACAGCTGGAAACAGAATTTGAAGATGATGTGGAAAGTATCATCACCAATGAGAGATATGAGTACATATCCGGGATCATCGGTGACTGTATCCAGAAGGCGAACCGTGAGAAGTTGACACTTACGGATAGAATTGATAAGATTGTTACAAATCGAATTCTGGCATTGCCAATCTTTGCGGTGGTGATGGTCATTGTATACTATGTATCAGTAACTTCTGTGGGAACACTGTTGACAGACTGGACCAACGATGGTCTTTTTGGTGATGGCTGGTATTTGTTTGGTATTGGGGAGACGGCTTCTGCGGAACATGGGATCTGGGTGCCGGGAATCCCAGTACTGGCGGAAAATATACTTGAAGCCATCGGCTGTGCGGAGTGGCTCAGGGGACTTCTGATCGAGGGGATCATCGGCGGTGTCGGTGCGGTCCTTGGATTCGTACCGCAGCTGCTTGTATTGTTTCTTTTTCTGGCATTTCTGGAATCCTGCGGATATATGGCACGGGTGGCATTTATCATGGATCGTATTTTCCGTCGGTTTGGGCTTTCAGGAAAATCCTTTATTCCCATGCTGATTGGAACCGGATGTGGAGTACCAGGAATCATGGCATCCCGTACCATCGAGAGTGATCGCGACCGTAAAATGACGATTATGACTACCACATTTATACCATGTGGAGCGAAACTACCGATCATTGCACTGATCACTAGTGCTCTGTTTGGTGGTGCCGGATGGGTGGCGCCAAGCGCTTACTTTCTTGGCATCGCTGCCATCGTCGTCTCTGGTATTATATTAAAGAAAACAAAGCTCTTTGCCGGAGATGCCGCCCCCTTCGTGATGGAGCTACCGGAGTACCATCTACCGACCGTGGGTACTGTTCTCAGAAGTATGTGGGAGCGGGGATGGTCCTTTATCAAAAAGGCGGGAACCGTCATTCTGCTTTCTACTATTATCATCTGGATGGGATCAGTATTTGGCTGGACCGATGGAGCCTTTGGCTTCAATGCAGATCTGGAGCTGGCTGACAGTGTTCTGGGACACATTGGTGATCTGATTAAGTGGGTATTTGCCCCGCTGGGATTTGGAGAGGCTACTGCTGCGGTTGCCACTGTGATGGGACTTGTGGCAAAGGAAGAGGTTGTGGGTGTATTTGGGGTGCTGGACTTTGAGGGAATGACCCAGATCGCCGGATATTCGTTCCTGGCATTCAACCTCCTGTGTGCCCCATGTTTTGCAGCGATGGGTGCTATCAAACGTGAAATGAACAACATTAGGTGGTTTTGGTTTGCCATTGGATACCAGTGTGTATTTGCCTATGTGGTAGCGCTGATGATCTATCAGTTTGGCTCCCTTATTATCACAGGGACGTTTGGAATCGGAACGATTGTGGCGGCGGCACTGTTAATTGCTCTTCTGTATCTGCTGTTTCGTCCGACACGAAGAGAATCTTTAACATTTCATGGAAAGGGGAATGCGATATGGGCACAGCGATAGTACTCACCGTTGTTGTGATCGGAGTCATACTTGCTGTAAGAAGTATGATTCGGGATAAAAAGCAGGGAAAATCTCTGCAGTGTGGCTGCGACTGCAAAAATTGCAGTGGCGGCTGCCACTGATTAGGGAAGTGCTACATTACTTGGAGTAAGCAGACATACCATAAATAAATCGAATGCCTTTGGTAGCGGTATGAGGGAAGCAGGACAGAAGATTGCCAATACCTTCCATACCTTTGTGGATAAGGAAACGGTAGATTATTCCGAAAAGGAAAGGAAATGCACTCAATTATGATGTGGGAATTTTTAATAAGCTTTATATAGGTATATAACGCAAATTTGAGACATAGATTGTTGAAATTAGCACATTGGGTTAATCGTTTTATAAAGTATGTTAGACTAGTTGGAATATTGAAAGGGATAAATAGGGTGATATGATTCAAAAGATAGTGGATACATTAGTGAACAAACAATTACAAAATTATGAAATAGCAGATGAGGACGAGAAGATATATAGATATGGATATGTTTTGCTGTGTGAAGTCTTTTTGAATTTAGTTATTGCTTTGGTAATTGGAATAGTCTTTTTAAAAACTAAAGAAGTAATTTTTTTTCTTGCTATGTATATTCCATTAAGGAGTTTTTGTGGAGGATGGCATGCAGATAAAATTTGGAAATGTACAGTGATTTCAAATGCAATATTGTTGTTACAAGTATATGGTATAGAGAAAATAGTAATATATTTATCAATTGGAGATATGCTAATAATACTTTTCTTAAATATGGTTTGTGTACATTCTATGGCTCCAGTAGAAACAGAGACGAAAAAAATTAATCAAGATGAAAAGAAAACCTATAAAAGAAAAATAAAGTTTATATTAGTCTTTCACATGATTATTGCAATTTTAACTGTACTATTTGCTGCAGGTGAATTTGTATTTAGTATGATGTTTGTATATATAATACAAAATATAATGTTATTAATGGGGATAATAAAACATAAAAAGCGTTATTTTAGAAGAAATGGAAAAGTGAAAGAATAAATTTGTAAATTTTGAACCCATACTGAAAATTAAATGTCATATATCAACGAAATTTAGTAACACATGTGGAATTAAGTTTTGCAAAATAGGTATCGATTATTGTAAATTAACGTGGTTGGAATGAAATATGTGCTATGAACAAAGCATAGTAAGGGTGTTTGATAAGACTAAATTAACCCAATAAGGAATTAATTTGATTTTTTATTTTACTGAATAAAAAATCAGAATAAATAGAAAATCAAGATGCAAAATGATTGAAAAATGAATTTGTTTATGATATAATTTAATATTAAAATAAAAAGAAGGGGGTGGAACCCTATGTATCATGTGGCTATTTGCGATGATGACAAGGTGTTTATCTCATATATTAAAAAAATACTTAATCAAGCAAAAGGTAATAAACAATACCAATTTAAAATTTATGAGTTCTGTTCAGGTGAAGAACTAGTTAGTAGTTTTGAACCCAGTATGCATTTGGATTTACTTATTTTGGATATGGAATTGGGTGGTATTGATGGAGATGAAACAGCAAGATTATTTCGTGATAAATTCAAAGATGCTGTGTTGGTATTTTGTTCAGGAGTGCGCACTCCGACAGTCAAGTCTTTTAAGACAACCCCATATAGATATTTGTTGAAATCATATTCGGATGTACAGTTTGTATGTGAATTGAAAGAAATCTTGACAGAGGTAGAAAAAAAGTCAAAAGAAGAATATATTGTGGGGCATTATAGGAATAATGTAATCAGAGTCAATATTCAAAATATTTTATATATAGAAAATGCAAAAAGAGGTAGTAAAATTACTGTATGTTCAGATTGTGATGAAGCAAAATTTGATGGGCAGATACTAGTAGATGATAAATTAGAGGCGTTATCAAACAGATTTTATGAACTTGCTTTTGCACACAGTAGTTACATAATTAATATCAGGCATGTTGAAAAAATATTAGGTAATGAGGTTTGTTTGGATAATGGTGAATGCTTATCCATATCAAGAACATATCAAAAAGAATTTCGTGAGATTTTTACAAAAAGCATTGCAGAGAAATATTAATAAGAGAGGTGGAGAATGATGGGGTGGTTAGATTTGCTTATCCTGTTTTTCTGTTGTATTATCGAAGTTTTTCTACTTTATGACTATTTCTATAATTTTTTTGAACCTAAAATAAAAAGAAAATATATCAAAATAGTATGTGCAGGAACAATAGGTGTAATCTTTTTTATCAATATTTTACAAAGTAATATGTTGAATTTGATTATTGTTCCTTTGGCGTTGTGGCTTTTTGTGACAGTATTATTTGACTCTAAATTGGGAATCAGATTTGTATATTTTATTATGGCATATATTGTTATGATTGGCGTGGAGTTTTTGTATATTGTATTATCGAATACTACAACAGTATTGTTGGAAAAAACAGGATTGATACCGGTGTCAGAATATTTATGGCAATTATTACTTATAAAATTTTTGAACTATATTGTGTTTATTGTATTAAAGCAGATGGCTAGCAAATCAAAAAATGGAATGACTAACAAATTGTTTTTGATATATTTATGTGTTCCGGTTTCTACTTTGGGAACCATGCTTACAATATTTTATTCTGGAATAGATGTAGGAAGTAATGTAGTTTTGAAGATATTAATGACACTTTTCTTTGTATGTATGATAGCAGGAAACATGATATTATTTTATGCATTTCAAAAGTATACAGAGAATTTGAGTGAGAATGCCACACAACAATTAGAGATTCTTTATCAAAAAGCAGAAGTAGATAGATTGACTAAAATAGCTGAGTGGAATGATAATTATAATGAAATTGTGCATAACACAGCACATTATCTTAAGGTAATTGGTCAACTGGCTTATGAAAGAAAAAATGAAGAAATATGTAAAGTGGTAGATAAACTGAATGGAAAGTTAAATAGAGAAGAAATTTCTGAATATTGCAATCATAAGATGTTAAATATAATTTTATCTGAATATTGTATTAAAGCAGAAAATATAGGGGTGTTTTTTGATGTATATATGGAACCGGGTTGCAATTTGGAACACATTCAGGATGTTGATCTTATTACTATGTTAGGCAATTTACTGGATAATGCCATTTTAGCTGCATCAAAGAAGGAAAAGGCTGCTTCTGTTGTCGTAAGAATATTTATGCAAAAAGGCGGAAAACTTTGTGTGATTAAGGTGGTTAATGATTTGGTTGAAGAGTTGAAGGAGGTAAGGGGTAAACTCATAAGTACGAAAAAAGAAACTGGAGTACATGGGATTGGATTGTCAAGTGTCTCAAAGATTGCTGAGCAGTATAATGGATATTTAGATTATTATATTAATGACGAAAAATTTAATGCTGTGGTAGTACTAGCAGTTTAATTTATACCTACATATTTAAATAGAATAACAAGCTCCTTTTCAGGCAGGTAATAAAATGAGGATTACTTGATGTCTGGAAAGGAGCTTGTTAGATTTATAGGATAAATATGTTTGCAAAGTTTGGACATAAAATGCCAAAATATGGACATTGGATTTAAATATTTTGGAAATCGGTGTATAATGCTAAAAAAATAGGAGGATAAACTCGTGGAAGTTAAAAAATATTTTGGAAAAGGTGTAATGAAATGTTTAAATGTCTTAGCGTTATTGTTGGTTATGCAGACTGCGAACTCGGCATGTATATGGGTGGCTCATCAACCTGAATTTCCAGAAGCGGCTAATAAGTTTAAGTTTAATAAGTAATTT
>ERZ808054.1610-NODE-1610-length-12036-cov-5.985116_pt1 | contig 12036 bp, 21 predicted proteins | sample MGYA00380201_ERZ808054 | MGnify/ENA primary metagenome ERZ808054 (study PRJEB31490, sample SAMN06133419) | mouse gut metagenome | isolation source: Z5_2 | host: mice | place: China: Chengdu | collected 2015-05 ... | reverse complement strand
GAGTTTGCCATGCAGTTAATTGTTACTTCCCGGATTTCCAGTGAGGAAAACCTTTGGATATGGGGGATAAACAATTCGGTTGATGATACAATTGCAGCGAAACTGGTTAGTGAGTATAAAGAAAATAAGAACGACCAGCATTACGAATCAGTCATGGATATTATAGTCCGTGCCAATGAGAAAACGTTTAAGGGGGATAGAAGGATGTGTAAAGCTTTAGAAGAGATTATGGAAGAGAGAATAGTCGAGAGAGAAGAAAAAGCAAGGAGAGAGGCAAGGACAGAAGATATTTTGCTTCTCTTAAGGGAATGCGGGGAAGTACCAAAGAAAATACAGGAATTGATTTTAGGCGAGATGGATATGGCAGTTTTAGAAAGGTGGCTTAGAATAGCGGTTAAAGTGAAATCTATTGAAGAATTTCAGAACGCGATATAATCAAAAGGATTGGATTGTTCCAGTCCTTTTTTGTGCACAGGGGAGTTTGTAAGTAACATCTTATCCCCAAAAAAATGCATCCTGTCCAGAAGCCGGTTGACCCCTTCCCTTAATTTGCTAAAATAGGATTATGACAAACGGCAAATAAATTTTTCGTTTCCCAAACAGAAAGGGAAGAATATGAAACTGACAATGAACAAAATCCTGCAGGGGGAGGATGAGGTGATCATCCGGTACCATGAAATGAATGAGCAGATAGAAATACTTGCGGCGTTGGCGGAGGGGAAAATGTTAAAAGTCCGTGCCAGATATAATGACGAGGTGGTTTTGCTCAGCCCGGAAGCGATTCTTTATCTGGAGAGCGTGGACGGGGTGACGTGGGCGTATCTGGCGGATAAGGTATGCCGGATTTATGAGAGTCTGGAAAAGGCAACGTTAACCTGGGGGGGACGCGGCTTTTTCCGGTGCTCCAAATCCATGGTCATCAATATTTACCGGATCAGTGCCTTAAAAAGCGAGCCGGGGAACCGGATTCTTGCACAGATGGAGAATGGGGAACAGGTGATGATTTCCAGAAGATATGCCAGGGAGCTTAGGGCGATTTTGAAGGGAGGGGCGGACGATGAAGAAGAATAGATTCAAGGAAAAGTTCATGCATTATCTGGGAGCGGAGGTCTGGATCGAGTATAAGGCCTGCCTGTACTCTTACTGCATGATGGTTTTTTACTGCGTCTTTTTGCTTTGTCAGAGGGTTTGTCAGGCAAGGATCCTGATCATGGCGGAGATGGTGCTTGCGGCATATTTTATGGGCTACGTGCAGGTGTATCTGTTGAAAAATTTTGACGAATCGGACAAATTCGGAAAGCATGAAATAGTAAGTACCCTGCTGTGTTGTTTTTCCTATACACTGATATCCTATGTGCTGGACTGGTTTGGGCACAGCCCTTTGGCTACAGGACTGTTTTTCCTGTTTATGCTGTTCAGTTTTTGGTGTGTTTATCTGGTCAATAAGATACGAAGGGTATATGATACACAGAATTTAAATAAAATGCTGTCGGAATTTAAAAAGAGGGAGATTGAACATGGAAAAGGCGATCGAGATTAAAAGGCTGACAAAGAATTACGGAAAGCACCGTGGCGTGAAGGATATTTCCCTGCAGGTGGATAAGGGCGATATCTTTGGATTTTTAGGTCCGAACGGGGCGGGAAAATCCACTACCATAAGGAGTATTTTGGGGTTGATACATTTTCAGCAGGGGGAGATAAAAATTCTCGGTATGGACAGTATCAGGCAGCAGAAGGAGATCCTTGGCAGAATCGGGTATATGCCTTCGGAGGCGATGTTTTACCCTGCCATGAAGGTGCGGGACGTGATACGGTTTGCGGCGGATGTCCGCCAGTGTGACTGCAGGGCGGAGGCGGAGAAAATCTGTGAGATTATGGAACTGGATACTGGCAAAAAAATTGAAGAACTGTCTTTGGGCAACAGAAAGAAAGTCAGCATTGTCTGCGCCATGCAGCATAAGCCTGAACTGCTGATTTTGGATGAGCCTACTTCTGGTCTGGATCCGCTGATGCAGGAAGCTTTTTTTGGGCTGATTCTGGATTATAACAAACGAGGAACAACCTGCTTTTTATCTTCCCATGTGCTTACAGAGGTAAAGCGATACTGCAGGAATGCGGCAATCATCAGGGAAGGGGAGATTATCAGAGTTGATACAGTGGAAAATCTGTCCAAATCTAACCTGCGCAAGGTAAGGATATGGGAAGCCGGGGAAGAGAGAAGCTTTTCCTATACTGGAAATATGAAGGAATTGATCCGGAAATTAAATGAAACAGAGCTTTCTGATGTGTTGATCGAGGAACCGGGCTTAGATGAACTTTTTATGCATTATTACTCGGAAGCAAATGAAGAAAATACAACGGCGGACAGAAAGGAGACATTGTAATGACACTGTTAAAGCATGAGATAAAAATGAATCTGAAGGCATTACTGATATGGACACTTTGCATGGGAATATTGTGTGCAGGATGCATTCTGCTGTTTAAAAGTCTGGAAGAGGGGATGCGGGATATGGCGGACGCCTATTCAAACATGGGGGCGTTTTCTACCGCCCTTGGCATGGATAAGCTTAACATCAGTACACTGGAAGGATTTTATGCAACGGAAATTGCACTGATGTTTGCCATTGGCGGCGCTATGTTTGCAGCAATGACGGGAGCGGCAATGCTTTCTAAGGAGGAAGAGGGGCATACCAGTGAATTTCTTTATACTCTGCCGATGAGAAGGGGAGCAATTATTTTGAGCAAATATGCGGCAGTGGTATTGTTGGTGTTTTTATATAATCTGATGACTGTGCTGCTGATCTTGGCGGGATTTGCCGGTATTGGAGAAATGCCGGATTGGAAAACTTTCCTTCTGTATCATGTAGCGCAGCTTGTCATGCAGCTTGAAATAGGAAGTGTTTGCTTTTTCATTTCAGCAGCATCGAAACGCAGGCAGCTTGGCGCTTGTGTGGGGTTTGCCATGGTGCTTTATATGGCTGACCTGATGTGCCGGATCATTCCGGATCTGGAGAACCTGAAATATGTGACACCTTATTACTTTTCCAATGGAGCGGATATTTTTGCAAGCGGACAACTGGAGAGGGGAATGGCAGTGATCAGCCTGGCTGTTACATTTTTCTCGGTTATCGCGGCAGCCGCTGTATATGTGAGAAGAGACTTGCATAGCTGACTAAGAATACAGCGCCATCCGATAAAACCATTTTATTTTAAAAACTATTGATTTTTTGAAATAAAAGAGCTACAATAGGAGCATGAAATAAGGAAAAGGCAGGTACTCTTAATATGGCTGATAAGATGGATGGAAACAAAGCAGGCAAATATGATTTGGTCCATAATGAAGCGGGGATGGCAGCATCCGGCGGCAGATTATATTATCAGACTTATATTCCGACAGACCTGAGGCAGGCAGAGGCGGATCAGACTTTTTCAAGTGAATGGCAGGATGGAATAAAGCATATTTATAGGGAAATTGGCAGACAGCAGGGGTTTTGTTTTTATGAAAAAGAATTCCGTCAAAAGGAATTCTGCAGAAGAAATAATTTGCTCTACCGTCAGGAATTAGCGACCCTGCTTAGAATGAAAGATGACCATGTGGAATTGACGGACATTTTTGGCGACCAGCCGGTCAGTGAAATCAAAAAGCGGCTTCCCATATATGAATATATGGGGGAAAATGGCGGGCTGTGCGCGCAGCAAATTTTGCAGGGAAAGGTACAGATTGGGAAAAAGCGTTTTCCTTTTCGGAGCAACCAGATATGGGAGGAAGAAAAAGTTAAGAGGATAAGCCTGCGGGAGCATAATCCATCAGCACCGGAGCGCATCTCTGGTCTTATGCAGGATCTGGAAAACTATAGAAGCAAAGAAGGACATGCAGATGCCGTCATTACGGCGGGGCTTTTGTATTATCAGTTTTTGACGATCATGCCATATCAGGAGGATAATGAGATCTGGGCAAGCCTGATGGCAAACTGCTATTTGCGTGAACAGGGAGTTGAACTGGAATATTATATCCCGTTTGGAAGATATTTTTCTGAGCGGAAGGAGGACAGGAAGGCCGTGATGAAGCAGGTGAGGGAGAGCGCTGACTATGGCATATGGATGCGTTTTTTCTTCGAAGTGGCAGCGCAGGCACTGGGGAATACAAACAGCATGATCATGAATCTTGAGCAGCTCCACTGCGATACGCTTTCTTCCGTATCTAAAGAAAAGCAGAAAGAATTGTTGTCGAATATAGTATTGTATATAGAAGAAAACCCTATGTTTATCATTGGGGATATTGAAAAGAAATTTGAAGTTGCATATAACACGGCTGCAAAGATGGTTTCTATTTTGGAAAAGCATGGCGTAGTAAAAGAGATCTCCAAAAAGCAGCGGTACCGGATCTACTGTTATGAAAAATATGTGCAGGAAATTTTAAAATAATTATTTCGTTTAAAAAATAAAAAAACTCTTGCATATTCCCAGGACATCATGTATACTTGCAAGTGCTGTGGCATGATAGCGTAGAAGCGAGAGGTTGCTGTACTGCCGAAAGGCATTGCAGGTTTTCCGTGGAGCGAATGTCAAGAAGGTCGGTTTCGGCCGGACCTAAGAACCTGACGGCAAGTCACTGTACAAACATATGTCTGTGAAATACAGAAACACGTGTGTTAAGAATGTTCTGGGAATGTGAAGCGATTCACGGTTATTGTGTAAAAGAACAGGACACACACGGAAGAGTGTACAGTCACCGCTTGTCGTACTTATTAATTTAAAAGTGCGAAAAGGAGGCGACTTTTTTTATGGCAAGTCAAGTAATGAGAATCACACTCAAGGCTTATGATCATCAGCTGGTTGATGCATCTGCCAAAAAAATCATCGAAACAGTCAAGAAGAATGGATCACAGGTAAGCGGACCGGTACCCCTTCCTACTAAGAAGGAAGTAGTTACAATCTTAAGAGCGGTCCACAAATACAAAGATTCCAGGGAACAGTTCGAACAGAGAACCCATAAGAGACTGATCGACATCATCACACCCACACCTAAGACGGTAGACGCTTTGCAGAGACTGGAGATGCCTGCCGGTGTGTACATCGATATCAAGATGAAGAACAAATAAAACCAGTAAGAACCATTACACTAGAATGGCCCGATAGAGGCCCGCTGTAGAAGCAAATGGAGGTAAAGAAATGAAAAAAGGTATTTTGGCTACCAAAATCGGAATGACTCAGATTTTTAGTGAGGACGGCAGCTTGATTCCGGTAACTGTACTTCAGGCTGGACCCTGTGTAGTGACACAGATCAAGACGGTTGAGAACGATGGTTACAGTGCGGTACAGGTTGGCTTTGTTGACAAGAAGGAAAGAATTGTGAACAAGGACAAGAGCGGAAAGAAGGAAGTCATCCACAGACATGGCGTTAACAAGGCTATGAAAGGACACTTTGACAAGGCAGGCGTTTCCTGCAAGAGATTTGTCAGAGAGTTCAAATTTGACAACGCTGAGGAATATACACTTGGAAGTGAAATCAAAGTAGATATGTTTGAAGCCGGCGATAAGATCGATGCATCTGCTATCTCCAAGGGTAAAGGATTCCAGGGCGCAATCAAGAGACATGGTCAGCACAGAGGTCCCATGGCGCATGGTTCCAAGTTCCATCGTCATCAGGGTTCGAACGGCGCCTGCTCTTCACCGAGCCGTGTGTTTAAAGGCAAAGGAATGCCTGGTCACATGGGCTGCGTAAAGGTTACCGTACAGAACCTTGAGGTGGTAAGAGTAGATGCTGAAAAGAATCTGCTCCTTGTGAAGGGTGCAGTGCCTGGACCCAGGAAAGCCTTAGTTACAATCAAAGAAACTGTTAAGGCTATGGCTTAAGCTGATTAATGAAAGGAGGACCATTCAGATGGCAAACGTATCTGTTTATAATATGGAAGGCAAAGAAGTTGGCACAATGGAATTAAACGATGCGGTATTTGGTGTTGATGTAAACGAGCACTTGGTACACATGGCAGTTGTGCAGCATCTTGCAAATAAGCGTCAGGGAACACAGAAAGCAAAAACGCGCTCTGAAGTTTCCGGCGGTGGTAGAAAACCTTGGAGGCAGAAGGGAACCGGTCATGCAAGACAGGGTTCAACAAGATCTCCCCAGTGGAAAGGCGGCGGTGTTGTATTTGCACCGGTTCCGAGAGACTACTCATTCAAATTGAATAAAAAAGAAAAAAGAGCAGCGCTCAAATCTGTTCTCACAAGCAGGGTGCAGGGTGGAAAGCTGATTGTGGTAGATGAATTGAAATTTGACGAGATTAAGACAAAGAAGTTCAAAGCGGTGATGGACAATCTGAAAGTAAGCAAGGCGTTAGTCGTAATTGCTGACAATGACGAAAAGATTATTTTATCCGCAAGAAACCTTCCCACTGTTGATACAGCACAGGTTAACATGATGAATGTTTACGATATCCTCAAAGGTGATACGTTGGTGCTCACCAAGGATGCCGTAGCCAAGATTGAGGAGGTGTATGCATAATGGCAGCAATTCAATATTATGACGTAATCCTTAAACCGGTTATCACCGAAAAGAGTATGGCAGGCATGAGCGAGAAGAAATATACATTTTTGGTTCATCCTGAAGCAAACAAGACAATGATTAAAGAAGCCGTTGAAAAGATGTTTGAAGGAACAAAGGTCGCAAGAGTCAACACCATGAATATGGATGGAAAGACCAAAAGACGCGGTATGACCTACGGCAAGACAGCCAAGACAAAAAAGGCAATCGTATGGCTGACGGAAGACAGCAAAGAAATTGAAATTTTTGCTGGACTCTAAGACGAAAAGAGTATAAGTAATAACTATGCACAAAAAAGTGCGATATGAAATGGGACTTGAAAGGAGAAAGAGTCATGGGAATTAAGACATATAACCCATATACACCTTCCAGAAGAAATATGACCGGTTCTGATTTTTCAGAGATTACTAAGACAACACCTGAGAAATCACTTGTTACTTCTTTAAAGAAAAATTCCGGTCGTAACAATCAGGGTAAAATTACAGTAAGGCACCGCGGAGGCGGTTCTAAGAGAAAATACAGAATCATTGATTTCAAGAGAAACAGCAAGGATGGAATTCCTGCAACTGTTGTAGGAATCGAATATGATCCTAACAGAACTGCAAATATTGCATTGATCTGCTATGCAGACGGAGAAAAGGCATATATCATTGCGCCCGAAGGATTAAAAGACGGCATGAAGGTCATGAACGGTCCTGAGGCTGAAGTAAGAGTGGGCAACTGCCTTCCGTTATCGGCAATCCCCGTTGGTACACAGGTACACAACATTGAATTATATCCTGGCAAAGGCGGTCAGCTGGTTCGCTCCGCTGGAAACAGCGCGCAGCTGATGGCGAAAGAAGGAAAATATGCAACCCTTCGTCTTCCTTCAGGCGAAATGAGAATGGTACCGATTAGCTGCCGCGCAACCGTTGGTGTTGTTGGCAATGTAGATCACAGCCTGATTAAGATCGGTAAAGCAGGACGCAAGCGCCACATGGGCATTCGTCCTACCGTACGTGGTTCTGTAATGAACCCCAACGACCATCCTCACGGCGGTGGTGAAGGTAAGACCGGTATCGGCCGTCCGGGTCCCAGCACTCCCTGGGGCAAACCTGCTCTTGGCTTAAAGACCAGAAAGAAAAATAAGCAGTCCAATAAGTTAATCGTAAGAAGACGCGATGGAAGAACCATCAAATAATTGAAGGAGGTTAGAACATGTCTCGCTCACTGAAAAAAGGACCATTCGCAGACGCGCATTTATTGAAGAAGGTAGAAGCGATGAACGCATCCGGACAGAAGCAGGTTATTAAAACCTGGTCCCGCCGTTCTACCATCTTCCCTATTATGGTTGGTTATACTATTGCAGTACACGACGGAAGAAAACATGTTCCGGTATACATTACCGAGGATATGGTTGGTCATAAATTAGGCGAATTCGTTGCCACCAGAACCTATAGAGGACATGGCAAAGACGAGAAGAAGTCCGGTGTTCGCTAATCGAGAAGATCTGAAAGGAGGTTTTTAAGTCATGGCAAAAGGACATAGATCCCAAATTAAGAGAGAAAGAAATGCTAAGAAAGATACCAGACCCAGCGCCAAGTTATCTTACGCCCGCGTATCTGTTCAGAAAGCATGCTTCGTTTTAGATGCCATCAGAGGCAAGGATGTGCAGACTGCACTTGGTATTGTAACCTACAATCCCAGATATGCTTCTAGTTTAATAAAGAAACTGTTAGAATCAGCAATTGCGAATGCTGAGAACAACAACGGAATGAACGTTGAGAAACTGTACGTAGAGGAATGTTACGCAAACCAGGCTCCCACAATGAAGAGAATTCACCCCAGAGCGCAGGGCCGGGCTTACAGAATCGAAAAGAGAAACAGTCACATTACCGTTGTGCTGAATGAAAGATAAGGAGGCAAATCATGGGACAGAAAGTTAATCCGCACGGCCTTAGAGTCGGCGTAATTAAAGACTGGGATTCCAAGTGGTACGCAGAAGCTGATTTTGCTGATTGCCTTATTGAGGATCACAAAATCAGGGTATTTCTGAAGAAGAAATTGTACAGCGCAGGTATCTCCAAAGTTGAGATTGAGCGCGCATCCGATAGAGTTAAGATCATCATCTACACCGCAAAACCGGGCGTTGTTATCGGTAAGGGCGGCGCTGAGATCGAGAAGATCAAAGGCGAGGTTCAGAAGTTCACAGACAAGAAGTTAGTTGTAGATATCAAGGAAGTAAAGAGACCGGACCGCGATGCTCAGCTGGTAGCTGAGAACATTGCATTACAGTTAGAGAACCGTGTTTCTTTCCGTAGAGCAATGAAGTCCTGCATGGGAAGAACCATGAAGGCAGGCGCAAAGGGTATTAAGACATCCTGTTCCGGACGTCTTGGCGGAGCTGATATGGCTCGTACAGAGTTCTACTCTGAGGGTACGATTCCGCTTCAGACCTTAAGAGCGGACATCGATTACGGATTTGCTGAGGCAGATACCACATATGGTAAAGTCGGCGTTAAGGTATGGATCTACAAGGGCGAAGTACTTCCTGCAAAGGGAAATAAGGAAGGGGGAGCTAACTAATGTTAATGCCAAAGAGAGTAAAGCATAGAAAGCAGTTCCGCGGTTCCATGACAGGAAAGGCAACCAGAGGAAACACAATCAGCAATGGTGAGTATGGTATCGTTGCTTTAGAGCCGTGCTGGATTCGTTCTAACCAGATCGAGGCAGCCCGTATCGCTATGACACGTTACGTGAAGCGTGGCGGTAAAATCTGGATCAAGATTTTCCCGGATAAGCCAGTAACTGCAAAGCCGGCAGAGACTCGAATGGGTTCCGGAAAAGGTTCCTTAGAGTACTGGGTAGCAGTTGTGAAACCAGGTCGTGTATTATTTGAAATCTCCGGTGTTCCGGAAGACGTTGCGAGAGAAGCGTTACGTCTTGCTACACACAAATTACCTTGCAGATGTAAAGTAGTTTCTCGTGCGGATTTAGAAGGCGGTGTATCAAATGAAAACTAGTAAATATTTAGAAGAATTAAAAACCCAGTCTGTTGCAGATTTACATGCACAGTTAGTAGAGGCTAAAAAAGAACTTTTCAATTTGAGATTCCAGAACGCAACCAATCAGTTAGATAATACAAGCAGAATCAAAGAAGTAAGAAAGAACATTGCGAGAATTCAGACAATCATTACTGAGAAAGAAACAGTTGCGCAGTAGGATTCCAGAAAGGAGAATAGTCAGTCGTGGAAGAAAGAAATCTTAGAAAAACACGTGTTGGTATTGTTGTCAGCGACAAGATGGATAAGACAATTACTGTTGCAATCCAGGACAATGTAAGACATCCGCTCTACAGCAAGATCGTTAAGAAAACATATAAATTGAAGGCTCATGACGAGAACAATGAGTGTAAGATCGGTGACAAAGTCAGAGTAATGGAAACAAGACCTTTATCCAAGGATAAGAGATGGAGACTTGTAGAAATCATGGAAAGAGCAAAATAATTAAAGGAGGCTACAAGCATGGTACAGCAGGAAAGTAGACTTAAGGTAGCCGATAACACAGGAGCAAAAGAACTGCTCGTTATCCGTGTTATGGGTGGATCTACTAGAAGATATGCGAATATTGGTGACGTTATTGTTGCTACGGTCAAAGATGCAACACCAGGCGGTGTTGTTAAAAAGGGCGACGTTGTGAAGGCTGTAGTTGTTCGTTCCGTAAAGGGCGCGCGTCGTAAAGATGGTTCTTATATCAAGTTCGATGAGAATGCAGCGGTTATTATAAAGGATGACAAGACTCCGAGAGGAACACGTATTTTTGGACCAGTAGCGAGAGAGCTTCGTGAGAAACAGTTTATGAAGATTGTTTCCTTAGCTCCGGAAGTATTGTAGGAGGACCGGAATATGGCAACCATGAAAATTAAAAAGGGCGATATGGTAAAAGTTATCGCCGGTAAAGATATCAACAGTGAGGGCAAGGTCATCGCTGTAAATAAGAAGGCAGGAACAGTACTGGTTGAGGGCGTCAATATGGTGACAAAGCATACAAAGCCAAGTATGCAGAATCAGCAGGGCGGCATTGTTCACCAGGAAGGACCGATCGATATTTCCAACGTAATGTATCTTCACAACGGAAAGCCTACCCGCGTTGGCTTTAAGATGGACGGAGACAAGAAGGTACGTTTTGCAAAATCTACAGGCGAAGTGATCGACTAATTAAAGAGAGGAGGCCAATCAGGTGAGCAGACTGAAAGAACAGTACCAGAATGAGATCGTAGACGCTATGATCAAGAAATTCGGTTATAAGAATATTATGGAAGTGCCAAAGCTCGACAAGATCGTTGTCAACATGGGCGTTGGTGAAGCCAAGGAAAATGCCAAATTATTAGAGGCTGCTATCAAGGATATGGAAGCAATCACAGGACAGAAAGCGGTTGCTACCAAGGCAAAGAATTCCGTTGCAAACTTCAAGATCAGAGAAGGTATGGCAATCGGATGTAAGACAACACTGCGCGGCGAGAAGATGTATGAGTTCATGGATCGTTTGATCAACTTAGCATTACCGCGTGTGCGTGACTTCAGAGGTGTAAACCCGAACGCGTTTGACGGTCGTGGAAATTACGCACTCGGAATCAAAGAGCAGTTAATCTTCCCGGAAATCGAGTACGATAAGGTTGACAAGGTTCGTGGTATGGATATTATCTTTGTTACTACGGCTAAGACAGACGAAGAAGCTCGCGAATTACTGGCACAGTTCAATATGCCATTTGCCAAATAAGTAGGAGGGAATCTTAATGGCTAAAACAAGTATGAAAATAAAACAGCAGCGCAAACCGAAGTTCTCTACCAGAGCTTACACACGTTGCAAAATTTGTGGTCGTCCACATTCTGTTTTAAGAAAATACGGAATCTGTAGAGTATGTTTCCGTGAGTTAGCATACAAGGGCCAGATACCAGGCGTTAAGAAAGCAAGCTGGTAAAAGACCTGCGGCATATAGCCGCAATCAATTAAAAGGAGGAAATATACATCATGACTACGAGTGATCCAATTGCAGATATGCTTACAAGAATTCGTAACGCAAACACTGCGAAACATGATACGGTTGACGTTCCTGCATCTAAGATGAAAATTGCTATTGCTGACATTCTTGTAGATGAGGGATACATCGCAAAATACGACATCGTTGAAGATGGTAACTTTAAGACAATCCGCATTACCTTAAAGTATGGTGCGGACAAGAACGAGAAGATCATCACAGGACTCAAGAGAATCTCCAAGCCAGGACTTCGTGTATATGCAGGCAAGGATGAGCTCCCGAGAGTACTCGGCGGTTTAGGTATCGCAATCCTTTCCACGAACCAGGGTATCATCACGGACAAGGAAGCAAGAAAGCTTCAGGTTGGTGGAGAAGTATTAGCATTTGTCTGGTAAATTTTGCCCGCCATTGGACGGACAAAATTGGAAGAACCTTTGGTTCTTCCGGTTGCAATAAACAAGTAAGAAATTAGGAG
>ERZ808054.1605-NODE-1605-length-12089-cov-3.965201_pt1 | contig 12089 bp, 11 predicted proteins | sample MGYA00380201_ERZ808054 | MGnify/ENA primary metagenome ERZ808054 (study PRJEB31490, sample SAMN06133419) | mouse gut metagenome | isolation source: Z5_2 | host: mice | place: China: Chengdu | collected 2015-05 ... | reverse complement strand
ATTGTCATCAAATCCGCCAGTACCTGGCATGGATGACAGAAATCGGTCAGACCGTTTATAATCGGGATCCGGCCGTATCTGGCAAGGTCCTCCACTTCCTTCTGCTCATAGGTCCGTATCATGATTCCGTCCAGATACCGCGAGAGAACCCGGGCCGTATCCTGAACCGGTTCGCCGCGGCCAATCTGAAGATCCCTTGACGATAAAAACAGAGCCTGGCCGCCCAGCTGGAAAATTCCTGTTTCAAATGAAACCCTTGTTCTGGTGGAGGATTTCTGGAAAATCAGGCCAATCGATTTTCCCTCCAGAAGCCGGTGTGTAATGTTATGCTTTCTCTCATATTTGAGCTGATCCGCCAGATCCAGAATCGCTGTGATTTCCTCTTGTTTGCAGTCCAGCAGTTTTAATAAATGCTTCATTTTCAGAAAACCTCCTTCATAACGGCAACGGCGCTGTCCATCTCTTCATAGCTGATAACCAGAGGCGGAAGGAGACGGATTGTCTCTTCCCCTGCAGTAAGCGCCAGGACGCCCTTTTCAAGCAAACGGTTAACCATTTCTGCACGGCTTTCTTTATCTACGACGATTCCCAGCATCAGTCCCATGCCTCTGACCGTTTTAATCTTGTCGGAGCCGATTGCCAGAATGGCGTTTTTCAAATATTCGCCCTTTCGCTGCACTTCTTTTAAGAACTCCGGTTTATTGACAACCGACAGCACGGTGCGGGCCGCTGCGCAGCAGAATGGATTGCCGCCGAATGTCGTTCCGTGAGTGCCTGCCCCCAGCACATCCGCGCATATCTCTGATGCCATAACCGCGCCGACCGGTACGCCGCCGCCAAGGCCCTTAGCCATACTGACGACATCCGGCTTTACTCCGTACTGCTCATAGCAGAACAGACTGCCGGTACGGCCGATTCCTGTCTGAACCTCGTCTATCAGGAAAAGAATGTCCTTCGCTCTGCAAAACTCAGCCGCCTGCTGCACATATTCTTTATCCAGCGGCAGGACGCCGCCCTCACCCTGGATCAGTTCTATCATCACGGCACAGACAGAATCATCGGCCTTATCTTTAAGCTCTTCAATATCATTGGCCGCAGCATAATCAAACCCTTCGGTGAATGGATAGAAATACTGATGGAATTTCTCCTGTCCGGTTGCTTTAAGCGTGGTGACGGTACGGCCGTGGAACGACTGCTTTAACGTGATGATCTTATTTCTGCCTTCCCCATATTTGTCATAGGAATATTTCCGGGCCAGCTTAATCATCCCTTCATTGGCCTCCGCGCCGGAGTTGGAGAAAAATATTTTTCCCATGCCGCAGGAGGTTACAAGCTCTTTTGCCACCTGCACCATCGGCTCCGTCAGATACAGATTGGATGCGTGCAACAGCTTATGGGCCTGTTCATTCAGCGCCGATACAAGAGCCTCGTTGTCGTGGCCCAGGCTGCTTACTCCGATTCCCGACGTCAGATCAATATACTTTTTCCCGTCGATATCCCAGAGAGTGGCTCCCTTCCCATGGTCGAGCGCAGCCGGAAAGCGGCCATATGTATGCATTAAATAAAGTTGTTCTTCGTCTTTCAATTCCTGATATGTCATATTTTCCTCCTGCTTATGAGAACATCGTTCCCACGCCGTCCTTGCTGAGCAGCTCAATCAGAATCGAGTGGGGAACGCGGCCGTCCTGTATATTGGCCCTCTCAACCCCCTGGCGTACCGCCTCCACACAGCAGTCCACTTTCGGAATCATGCCGCCCGAGATGATGCCCGATTTAACGAGAGCCGGAACCTCCGATACCTTCAGTTTTGGAATCAGAGTGCTGTCGTCCCCCGGTACCTTCATCAGTCCTCGCACGTCGGTTAAGAGAATCAGTTTCTTTGCCTTTAAAGCCACCGCCAGCTTCTCAGCCGCCGTATCTGCGTTGATATTATAATTTGTCTCCTCATCGACACCGGCCGCCCGGAGGATACCACCGGGATGAATCCCTCCTCCAGCATATCCAGCACCAGTTTTTCATTTACCTCGGTAATCTCGCCGACGTACCCATAATCCGTTCCATCCGGATCCCTGAGCCTGACAGCCTTGAAGAGGCCACCGTCCATCCCTCCGAGACCGACGCCCCTGCCGCCTGCTTTCTCCAGAAGGGAGACAAGATTTTTATTTACTTTGCCGCAGAGAATCATCTGGACGATATCCATCGTCTCCTCGTCCGTATAGCGCAGACCTTTGACAAAGGTCGATTCTTTGCCGATTTTTTTCAGCATTTCCGATATCTCCGGGCCGCCGCCATGCACAAGGACGACCTTGATGCCTACCAGATTCAGAAGAACAATGTCCTGAATGACCGCTTCTTTGAGCACTTCGCTCACCATTGCATTGCCGCCGTACTTTACCACGATAATCTGGCCGGCATATTCCTGGATATACGGCAGCGCTTCCACCAGTATTCCGGCCCTCGTCTCAGGGGTTAAATTCATCATGTCCGATAATCTCCGTTTATTTTCACATAGTCATAAGTCAGGTCGCAGCCCCAGCACGTGACATTGCCGCTGCCTTCCTGCAGGGTTACGTTAATTTCAACCTCTTCCTGATCTAATATCTCTTTCGCCAGCTCCTCATTGAAATCCAGGCCGCGCCCTTTCTCACAGACCGTGACCGTACCTGCTTTAGAGGCAAATTCCACTGTCACCTCTTCCGTATTGAATGCTGCGCCTGAATAGCCCATTGCACAAAGCACGCGGCCCCAGTTGGCGTCGGAACCAAAGATTGCGGCCTTGACAAGGGATGAGGAACAGATAGATTTGCAGAGCTGCTCGGCTGTATCCTCGTCCAGTGCGCCTGATACCGTACAGGTCATCAGCTTGCTGGCTCCCTCTCCGTCTGCCGCTATCTTGCGGGCCAAATCTTCCGTCACCATATGCAGCGCCGCACAAAATGCGTCATAATCCGCCCCTTCCTGCTCCACCGGGAGGTTTCCCGCCATGCCGTTTGCCAGGATACAGCACATATCATTTGTGGACGTATCGCCATCCACCGTCACACGGTTGAACGTCTTTTTTACATCCGCTTTAAGCGCTTTATCAAGCATTTCCGATGAAATGGCGCAGTCCGTCGTGATAAAGGACAGCATGGTTCCCATATTGGGATGAATCATTCCGGAACCTTTGCAGATTCCTCCGATATGGCAGGTCTTACCGTCCGCCTCAAATTCCACCGCAATCGTTTTTACTTTTGTGTCGGTTGTCATAATGGCCTCTGCGGCAGCCATAGAATTTCCGTATTTCATTTCCATGCTTCCGGCATGTTCTTCGATGCACTCCACGCTGAGAGTCTGGCCAATTACGCCGGTGGACGCCACAACCACATCCTCCATCGCGACATGGAGCGCACGGGCCGCAGCCATTGCCTCTCTTCTGGCATTCTCAATCCCAAAGGGGGCGCAGGCGTTTGCATTGCCGGAATTGACGATCACCGCCCTGGCCTTTCCGTTTGAAAGGTTTTCCATCGTTAAAAGTATCGGGGCCGCTTTCACCCTGTTTGTCGTATATACGGCAGCCGCGCTGCATTCACAGTCCGAAAGAATCATTGCCAGGTCTTTCTTTGTCTGGGATTTTCTGATTCCGCAGCGTATTGCACCCGCTTTAAAGCCCTTTGCAGCACAAACTCCGCCATCTATGATTTTCATCTCCAAAGTTCCTCCTTTTTCATAATGTTGCAATGTCACAGTTACTGCTCATACGGTAACGTCCCGCGAGGTGTTTTCGTGTATCACAGGTTCAGTCCCTGCGTCTCCTCAAATCCAAGCATCAGGTTCATATTCTGCACTGCCGCCCCTGATGCGCCTTTTCCCAGGTTATCAAACAGAGCCGTGATAATGGTCTGATCACTGTGTCCGTTTACAATCAGTTCCAGACTGTCCTTCCCGGCCATGGTTCCGGCAGCTATCATTTTGTCATAGCCAAAGGGATGGACTTTTACCAGCTTCCTGCCCGCATAGTGCAAGGTCAGAGCCTGATGAATCTCTTCTGCCGATTTCTTTCCATTTAGCAGCCTGTTTTGCAGCATCACCGTCACTGCCATTCCCTTATAGTAATCGTCCACCACGGGGATGAATACCGGCGGATACTGAAGTCTGCAGATTTTCTGCATTTCAGGGAGGTGCTTATGCCTCAGATTCAGGCCATAGATCCGCGGGGTATCATAAAGCGGCGGCTTTTCGGCTGCCTCATACTCCGCTATCATCTTCTTGCCTCCGCCTGAATAGCCGGTCAGTGAAAACACGGTCAGCGGATAGTCGCGAGGCAGAATCCCCGACGCTGCCAGCGGATAGACCGCCGTTATAAAGCCGGTCGCATGGCAGCCGGGATTGGCTACCCGTTTTGACGTCTCCACCAGCCTTCGATGCTCCTTTGAAAGCTCCGGCATCCCATAAGCCCATCCTTCTGCCGTTCTGTGGGCAGTTGAGGCGTCGATAATCCGTGTGGCCGGGTTTTCAGCCAGCGCTGCCGCATGGATCGCTGCCTCATCCGGCAGACAGAGAAAAACGATATCCGCCTCATTAATCAGTTTTTTGCGTTCGGGTGTATCTTTTCTTTTTTCTTCCTCAATCAGCAGAAGCTCAATATCGCTTCGTCCGGCCAGCCTGTCATAAATCTGAAGTCCGGTCGTACCTTCTTTTCCGTCTATATAAACTTTCGGTTTCGCCATCTGTGGTTTTTCCTTCCTCATGCTGTCTGAACCGTTACAATGAACCGCTCAATCACGGCAATCTGCCTCGACACTTCCTCCGGGGACGGGCCTCCGGTTACATTCCGGCCTCTGACGCAGGTTTTGAGGTCAATTGCATCATAAATGTCTTCATCAAAAAGTCCGGAATGCTCACGGTATTCATCAAGCGTCAGATCCATCAGGGATTTATCCTGCTTTACACATTCCGCTACCAGCTGCCCCACTGTTTTATACGCGTCCCTGAAAGGCATTCCCTTTTTGGTCAGATAATCGGCGCAGTCCGTCGCGTTGATAAATCCTTTAAGCGCCGCTTTTTTCATATTCTCCCGGCACAGCTCCATCGTGGCAAACATCGGGGTCAGCACTCTCAGACACTGTTTTACCGTATCTATGGCATCAAATACTGCTTCTTTGTCTTCCTGCATATCTTTATTATAAGCTAACGGGATTCCCTTCAGCACTGTAAGCAGCGTAAAGAGGGAACCGTATACACGCCCTGTCTTTCCTCTCACCAGTTCACAGACATCCGGGTTCTTCTTCTGCGGCATGATGGAGGAGCCGGTGGAAAATGCATCATCCAGTTCCACAAATTTGAACTCCCAGGAACACCATGCAATGATTTCCTCCGAAAAACGTGACAGATGCATCATCAGGATGGAGAGCGCCGAACAAAGCTCCACACAGTAATCCCTGTCGGATACCCCGTCCAGGGAATTATCCGTCACTCTGGCAAATCCAAGCTGCTCCCTGACAAAATCACGGTCAATCGGATAAGTTGTGGACGCCAGTGCACCCGAGCCAAGCGGCATGTCGTCCATTCCCTCAAGGCAGTTGCCAAGCCGGATGACATCGCGTTTCATCATATTGGCGTAAGCCATCATATAGTGGCCGAAGGTCACCGGCTGCGCCCTCTGAAGATGGGTATAGCCCGGCATCACCGTATCAAGATTTTTCTTCGAACTGTCGCAGAGCTCCTCCATGAAGCCGATGACCAGTTTCTTTATCTCGCCGATTTCCTTTTTCACATAAAGGCGCATATCAAGAGCGACCTGATCATTCCGGGACCTTGCGGTATGGAGACGCTTTCCCGCATCCCCAATCCGTTCCGTCAAAATCTGTTCCATGGCCATATGGATATCTTCATATTCCGCGGAAAACTGAATTTTTCCTGCCTCTATTTCTTTTAATATCCCTTTCAGGCCTTCTATTATCTTGTCAGCCTCTTCCTCCGCGATAATTCCCTGCTTCCCCAGCATGGCCGCATGGGCCATGGAGCCGATGATGTCTTCTTTATAAAGACGGCAGTCAAACGAAATGGAGGAATTAAAATCATTAACTTCCAGATCCGTCTCTTTCCCGAAACGTCCTGCCCATAATTTAGCCATTGTCTCTATTGCTCCTTATCATTAAAAATGTTCAGCACTCTGATTACTTGTAACAGTTCAGACAGCATGAACTGTTACGATTACTCCACTTCCGGAAAATGTTTCCCTGTCTTCGCAGCCAGTGCCTGGTCATTTAACGCACGCACCTTGATTGGAAGGCCGAAAAGGTTGATGAAACCGGCAGAATCGGCCTGGTCATAGCAGTCATCCTCGTCAAAGGTAGCCATATCTGCAGAATAGAGGGAGTACGGCGACGTTACGGAGGCCGGAATAATATTTCCCTTATAGAGCTTTAACTTCACATCGCCGGTCACCGTCTCCTGTGTGGAATCCACAAAAGCGCTCATCGCTTTGCGAAGAGGGGTATACCACTGCCCGTTGTATACTAAGTCGGCAAATTTCAGGGCAAGCTGCTGTTTGTAGTGCTGTGTCTCTTTGTCCAAAGTGATTTCTTCCAGTTTTTCATGAGCTTTATAGAGAATCGTTCCGCCCGGAGTCTCATAAACTCCGCGGCTCTTCATGCCCACAAGACGGTTTTCTACGAGATCGAGGATTCCGCAGCCGTTCTCTCCGCCCAGTTTATTCAGAACTTCGATTACCTTTTCACAATCCATCTCCTCGCCGTTGACGGAGGTAGGAATGCCTTTTTCAAAATGAATCTCCACATAGGCTGGTGTATCAGGCGCCTGCTCCGGTGAAACAGAAAGCTCTAAAAATCCGGGTTTGCCAAGCGGCGCTTCGTTGGCCGGATCCTCCAGATCCAGTCCCTCGTGGGAGAGATGCCAGAGATTTTTATCTTTTGAATAGTTGGTCTCTTTTGTGATTTTTAACGGAATGCCCCGCTGCTCGGCATATTCTATCTCTTTCTCACGGGAGTTAAGCTCCCAGAACCGCCATGGCGCGATTACATCCATCGAAGGCGCAAACGCTTTGATTGCCAGCTCGAAACGGACCTGATCATTTCCTTTTCCTGTACAGCCATGGCAGATGGCGTCGGCCCCCTCTTTTTTCGCAATCTCTACAATCCGTTTTGCTATAATGGGACGCGCGAAGGAGGTTCCCAGCAGGTAATTCTCGTATGCGGCACCCGCCTTCATCGTGGGAATAATATATTCATCCACAAATTCTTTCTTCAAATCTTCTATGTAAAGTTTGGAAGCGCCTGTCTTAAGCGCCTTCTCCTCAAGTCCGATAAGCTCCGCGCCCTGGCCCACATCGGCGGATACGGCCACCACCTCGCAGCCGTAATTCTCTTTTAACCACGGGATTAAAACGGATGTATCAAGTCCTCCTGAATATGCAAGTACGATTTTGTTGTATTTCTTTTCCATAATAGTTCTCCTCCATTTTGTTTGCTTTTTTACTTTTATTCATCACCTATGCGCTATCCGGAAACAGCCTCAGCCCACTTGAAGTTTAAAAACACCGTTTCACGCTGTGATTAGCAACATTCAATGGGCTGCTGTGAAATTGGCATAATTATACCTCTATGAGAATAATTATGCAATACCTTTTTTGAATTTTTATTAAAAAATATTGTATATATAGTGTATATTCATTTTTAATATGCATAAATATAGCATTTTATACATATAGAATGTATATTCCCGGCAGTTTTCCGCCTTTTTATACCTGCCTGTTTATTCACGATTCCAGAATCGTCCCGAGTACCCCTGCTTTATCCTCCAGTTTTTCTCTTCCCTGATAATAAAGTACCAGCACCTTCTTTCCCCGTCTTGCCACCAGAATCTGGCTTTTCCCATCTTCCAGTAGTGAAAAGCTGTCATACCCCTCTTTCGCAAGTTCCCTGTATCCGCCGCCGTGGTGAGACAGGTGTTCCTCCACCAGTTCACGGCACAGTGCCTCAGAGAGCCAGGTGAAACGCGCGTCATACAAATCTGCCTTCAAAAATGAAAGCTTGTCTTTGTTTTCCGAGTTTTTCCCCTCTCTTTCCACATACCCCTGCTGTCTTATCTCATACCGCTCTTTCAAAAAAGGATTGAAAAAGTAGATAACATTACCCGTATCATTTTCACCGGGTGCTGCCGTCACCCCGCCTGTCTCCAGCTCCTGCAGGACCGGCAGTTGGCGCTCCCTTATCTCCTGTTCAATCGGGGCTCCTGTTCCGACGCCCGTGAAGACAGTCAGGATGGAAGCAGCAATCAAAAAGGTCACTGCATAACCGGCCCGGGAGCTGTAGCGTATCCTGCATAGCGCTTCCGCCCCATCTTCCCCGCTTTTTCCATTTTCCAGATCTTTTCTCAATTTCCAAACCTTATAAATGGCGGCAGCCGTTCGAAGCGGCATGATAAGAAGCAGCGTCCCGACCACCGCATTCTGCAGAAACAGAGGGCTTGCCAGGAATAAAGCCGGTCCGGATACCTCTGTGCTGAACAGACGGTAAATGCCCATTATCAGGACGCCTAAGATGATCATATCACTGAGTGCAATCGACCAGAGTGATTTTTGATATTTCTGAAAAAGCATACTCTTGACAAAAGGGTCTGTATGAAGTTCCTCTGCCGTCCCCGATTGGGCCAGATAGATGTGATACCAGTCCTTGTGGCTCGCCACATACTTCCATCCCATTTTCTCGTAATCCTCATTCTTCAGGTGATCCAGTTTCCCGTCCCTCTCCTCGACCGGTTCCAGCCGGTAGCGCACCTCTTCCGGCTCATCCTCATAGAAGCGCCACCAGCTACTGCCTGTACTGCTCAGGAAAAGGCCACGGGCCGCCATGTCGTTCAGCCACCTTTCCACGGCCTTTATATCCATATCATTCACCGGAATCCTGCGTATACGTTCTTTCTTCAATATCTCCGCCTCCTCTCTGAAACCAGAAGCTCACCTATCAACTCTGTTTTTACTTTAAGCATCTCCGGGCCGCTGTACTCAATCAATATCACATCATCTTCCTGCCTGGCCGCCGCAGCCTGTGTCCCATCCTCCCCGATGCCGTAAACTATGGTAAAGGCTCCCAGAGCATTTTCCGCCGTCAAAGGATCCCCTGCCGTCAATGTGCCGCTGATATATTTTCTTTGCACCTCTGAAAACAAGGCTCCGGTCAGACAGGGAAAGCGCATCCTGAAATACTGTACATGCAGTGACGAGGCCGGCGCATCCGTCTTCTTATCCGCATCCCTCTCATATAATTCGTAATTCCCGGCTGTCAGTATATTAAAACGCTGCCATACGGTGCCTCCGCTTTCCCCCTCCTCTTCTGTCTCCTTTGCTGCCCAGACTGCCCCTTCCTCTCCTCCTCTCTCTTCGAGAAGCTCCAGGGTAAAAAAGCTCCCGGCTTTCATTGCCTGCTCAAGCGGTTCTCCCATCCGCTCCGGAAAAAATGACAGGACCAGACCGGCTATCAGAAAGCCAATGCCAATCCGTTCCAAAGTATGTCCGATTCTTTTCTTCCTGATCCGTTTTCCGGATACCTTTTTTACCTTCACCGGTATTCCTTCCGCCAGCATTTTCCTGAGTTTATGCACTTTTAAGACGAGGAAAAGCGTTTTAAAAAACCAGGCGGCCATAAACAGTCTGTACAGGATTACCGCAGGCCGGAGTTCAATGAACGAGAGGACCGGATACCGCAGAAAATGGGTGGACGAGAAAAAAGAGTCAACTGCAATGAATGCCCAAAGCACAGCCAGAAAAACTAAATCCTTCCTGATCTTTTTTTCAAGCATTTTAAGAGAAAAGCTCTCCACTATCCGATCCGTATGAAGTTCCTCCGTCTCCGGATGATCCGCCATAAAAATATGATAATATGTATTATATTTTGCCACATAATGCCATCCCATAGCTTCATAGTCCGCCTGCCGATCGGCATCCAGTTTTCCTTTTTTCCCGGCGGCGGGCTCAATCCGGTACCGCACGGTTTTCGGTTCTTCTTCCGCAAAAAGCCATGCATACGGCCCGGCCTCTTTCAAGAACAATCCGCGGCCGGCCATCTCTTCCAGCCAGACTTCGATCTCCTTTATGTCCAATGCATCGATGGGAGGGTATTTATATCTTTCATTATTCACAGAATACACCTCACTTTCCCTTTTCCAGAATTTCCTTTATTATCCCGGCTTTCTCCTTCATATCGCTCTGTCCGTCGTACTCCACAACCAGGATCCGGTTCCCCTCTGCCGCCGCCACCACCTGTTTCTCCCCCTCTTTTACATAGACGCAATGATCAAGACCGGTACCTGAAGGCGCTGACTGAGCCAAATCACTGCTTTCGGCTCCCGTATATTTTCTTACCAGTTCCTTAAATAACGGCTCTGTCAAAGCTGAAATCCTGCTGTCGAAATAGTAGGCGGAAATGGAGGTTTCACGGCTTTCGGCCTGGCCTTCCTTCGTCACCATCCGGGTCTCATGGAGTTCATAGTTCTCATTCAGCAGCAGATTTTTATATTCGATATACCGGTCTCCCTTACCATTGAGAAACCATCCGTCGCTTGTCTCTACCGTCCCGTCTTCAAATGCCTCCAGAACCGGCAGCCCCTCGAAATTCATCCTTCCGTCCAGCTCCACACTCTCCGGCCGGAATAAAATGCAAGCGCCGAAATACAGGAAAAACCAGATTGGAAAAAAATACCGGGACAGCTTCTCTTTCAGGCTCCGCCCCGTCAGTTCCTTTTCATACCCTGCTTTTCTTCCCTCTGCCATATACCGTCTCATCGCCCTGACATCTTTATAGGAAAAGATACAGCTCAAGACACAGCCTGCCAGCCATACGGCCAGAAAGATACGGTTAAAATCCGGCGATACGATGGATAAGAGAGGATACTGAAAAAATACATATCCGGTCATCCGGTAAAGCCAGTACCCGGCGGCGGCAGATGCTATGCAGAGTATCAGATTCGACCGGAATGTTGTCTGTAACTGCTTAAGCTTAAGGCTTTCCTCAAGTCCGTCCATGTGCAGTTCTTCTGCCTGCGGGTCCTTTGCCTGAAAGATATGGTACATTGTCTTGTGTGTAAGCAGATACTTCCAGCCCTTCTTCTGATAGCTTTCCCTCTTCTCCACACTGGGCATTGCCCCCTTTTCCGTCACTTTGTCAAGTCTGTACCGGATAGCTTCAGGCTCTCCTTCCCTGAAATACCAGGATGTTCCTGCCGTATCGCACAGGAAGAGGCCTTCCAGGGCCATCTGATCCAGCCACAGCTCGATTCCCTCCACATTCGTCTCCGCAAAAGGCAGCCGTTTCATAATCTCTTTATTCATAGATATCCCTCACTTTCCGCATCAGCGATACACATTCTGAGCCGCGTCACCTCATCGCGGTATGCCTGTATTCCCTTTTCCGTGATCCGGTAGGTTCTTTTCCTGCCTTCAACCTGAATTTCTTCTATAAAATGTTCCTCTTCAAACTTACCTAAAATTGTATACAGCGTACCGGGGCCAAGCCTGACCCTGCCCTTTGTCTTCCTCTCTACAAATTCGGCAATCTCGATGCCGCACATCTCTTTCCCCATGAATGACATCAGCACGTAAAACATGGATTCCGTCAATATTTCTAGCGTTCTTTTCGCCATAATTAAGCATCCTTTCGTACCGTTTCGGCATTTTTGATATCAACGCTCAATATCAAGTATCGATATCGTATATTGATATTATAAACCCATCCGCGGCCGGATTCAATAGTGCTTCCTGTCAATTTCCTTACGGAATAATTTAGAATTGCTGTAGCACCATTCGTCACCAACAAAAAAAGTTCATAGCCTTTTGTATCAGCTATAAACTTATTTATAGGAAACGGCAATTTTTCTGCCGTTTCCTCGTAATATGCTATTCTATGCCAGCTCAAACATTCCATTATAAAGCCGGTAATACACTCCCTTCTGGGCCAGCAGATCCTCATGATCGCCTCTCTCTATAATCTCGCCCTGATCGAGTACCATGATGGCGTTGGAATTTCGCACCGTGGAAAGCCGGTGGGCGATCACAAATACCGTCCTCCCTTCCATCAGCCGGTCCATCCCCT
>ERZ808054.1603-NODE-1603-length-12103-cov-5.166888_pt1 | contig 12103 bp, 9 predicted proteins | sample MGYA00380201_ERZ808054 | MGnify/ENA primary metagenome ERZ808054 (study PRJEB31490, sample SAMN06133419) | mouse gut metagenome | isolation source: Z5_2 | host: mice | place: China: Chengdu | collected 2015-05 ... | reverse complement strand
AGCAGTCTCTGATGTTCCTGAGATCCCTGGATCTCTCCTACGATAATGAGGAGGAAGGCGACAAACCCTATGTGGTATCCATGCAGTATAAAGTGTTTTACACCCTTTCCCTGTTCTGCGGTTTTCGAAAAGGGGAAACCCTGGCCCTCCACTGGAGCGATATTGACTTTGACATACAGGAAATTTCCATAACAAAGGCAATCGGCAGGACGGAGGAGGGATTTAATTACAAAGAGCCCAAAAACGCGGCGTCCGTCCGCCGGGTGCCCTTTCCCGATCATGCCCTTCTTCTGCTGAAAGACTATCAGGCGGAGTACGAGACGCTGAAGCGCAGCAGGGGCAGCCTCTGGGCCGGGGATGACAACCTGTTTGTCCGCTCCGACGGAAGCCTGATGGGACACACCACCACCTACCAGCATTTTATGAGACATTTAAAACGCTATAATCAGTGGGTGGCGGATCATCCGAATGAAGCGCGGGAAAGCGGAATGGAGCGGCTTCCCCTCATCCCTCTGCACGGACTGCGTCACTCCTGCGCCACCCTGCTTAATTATCTGGAGGTAAATATTGTAGATATAGCAAAATATATGGGACATGCCAACTGCTCCACCACCATGAACATCTACGCCCACAGTTTTGAGGCCCGCAAATATGCAGCACAGAAAAAACTGAATGAATTTATGGAGGAGAACGCCTGCGCTGAAGGATAAAAAGTAGAAATGTAGATATATCGCTGTTATTTTATACAAATAATTGAGATTCATAACAAATTTATATAATTTGGGAAAACGGCTCTGTGCATTTTGCATGGTTTTTATGTCGAAATAACCATGATCATGTCAATCAAGTACAAATGCAAAAATGCTTCTGCGCTGTTGGATAATACCTACAGCCGACAAGATAACCGACAATGACAAAAAAATCTTGACATTGATAAAAGTATAATTTATACTGGATTATACAAATTGCACATGTCTTAATTGTATACAAGTATTCGCAAAGAAGTGAAGAATTTATTCATTCTTTTTTTGTTATGCTTGCTTTTTGCATTATACAATGTCAATATGTGCGATAAAAAGCGTTTTTTTGCGCCTCTCATAAAATGGCGGCAGAAAATGCGCAGAACTTTAAAAGGAGGAGAATTTATGAAAAAGAAGAAGCTACTTGCTCTTGTGCTTACTTTTACGCTGGCTATGTCCATGGCTGCCTGCGGCGACAACAACGCCCCCGGCAACAGTTCGTCCAGTGAAGGCACAAGCGCAGAAGGCAGCAGCTCCGATACTGCCGGCGGCAGCATCGAAAGCACGGAAAACGACGGGAACACTACCCAGTCCGCGGGGGATACTTATACCTTTTATGATTATGCTCCCGCTCTGGCCACCAACTGGAATCCCCACACCTGGGAGATGAACGCGGATGATGCCATCCTGAGCAACTATCTGTCATCCGGTTTCGTGGACATCTCCATACTGGATTCCGAGGAGATGCTGTACCAGTGGACTTACGAGATGGCCACCTCCGTGGAGGATGTGACAGGAGAGCATCAGGAGGATCTGACCAAGTACGGCGTTACCCTGCAGGAAGGCAAGACCGCCGAGGATACCACCGAGGGCTATGTATTTGAAATTAAGCTCAATCCCGATGCAAAATGGGAAGACGGCACACCTATTAATGCTGACAGCTACATCTATTCCATGAAACAGCTTCTTGACCCCGATATGAAGAATTACCGGGCCAACCTGTACTATTCCGGAGAGTCTGCCGTAGCCGGCGGCGAAGCCTATTACTTCCAGGGTTCCACCGTATGGATGGACAACTCCACTTCCGGGAACTATACCATTGCCGATCTGGTATTGGGTGATGACGGCGTTTACACCACTCCCGACGGCGCGACCGTGACTGTTCTGGTCAAAGCGGAGTCTTCCTATCTGGGTGGGGACAGCCTGGCTACCTATGTGGAAACCTACGGTGAAGAATACTTCAATGTAGCGGATTATGAGAAGCTGGCTGAGTTGGCTGACGCAGAGGGCCGCGCTCCCCTGACCGAAGAGTCTCTGGCACTGCTGGTGAGCGTGATCAGCACCCAGGCTGCCTGGGGCGAGACCGCTGACAATGCCCCCAGCTATCTGGCCTACAGCAAGGAATTCCCCGAAGTGAACTACGATGATGTGGTGGGCTGCTATAAAGTGGACGATTACACCATCCGTTATGTCAACCAGTTCTATATCGACAAGAATTACTTCCTGGTATCCTGCGCTAGCACCTGGCTGGTATCCGAAGATCTCTATGAAGCCGGCAAAGATACTTCCGGTAGCCTGGTAACCACCAACTACGGTACCAGCGCAGAGACCACCAAGTCCTACGGCCCCTACAGACTGGAGTCCATGCAGCAGGACAAACAGATGGTATTTGTGCAGAACGAAAACTGGTACGGCTATGAGAAGGATGAGAACGGCAACCTTGTCTCCTACACCAATTTTGAGGTGGACGGGGAGAAAAAGCAGCAGTACATCACCGACAAGGTAATTATCAATGTGATGGACAACGCCACGGCAAAGCAGGCATTCCTGAAGGGAGAACTCTCCAACTGGTCTCCTGATGCCGATGATCTGGTGGCCTATTCCACCAGTGACAAGCTGTACAAGGCCGATGAGACCTACACCATGTCCTTCTTCTTCAACTGTGGTCTGGACAATTTAAAGACCATGGATGCGTCCAAGGGCAATACCAACTCTGTTGTACTGTCCAATGTGAATTTCCGTGAGGCCCTGAGCCTTGCCATTGACCGCAATGAGTATGTGTCCGCAACCGCAGGCTACAAGCCCGCTTATTCACTGCTCAACAACCTCTATTACTATGATGTGTACAATGACCCTTCCTCCTTGTACAGAAGTTCCGATGAGGCCATGCAGGCAATCTGCAACCTGTACGGCGTTTCTTACGGGGAAGGCACCCCTTACGCCACCCTGAAGGACGCTTATGATTCCATCAACGGCTACAACCTGACCCAGGCCAAGGAATTGATGGCTCAGGCCTGCCAGGAATTGGTAAGCGAAGGCCTCTACACCGAGGGAGATCCCATCTCCATCCGTATTGCATGGGCAGCCGGCGCACTGGAATCCTCTGATACACAGCAGTGCGAGTTAATGAACAAGTACATCAATGCCGCCGCAGAAGGATCCGGTTTCGGTCCCATCACTTTGGAGCCCATCGGCAACCTGAATAACCGCTATGCAGACGTATCCAACGGAGAATATGCCATCGGCTACGGCGCATGGGGCGGCGCTGCGTTCTATCCTTTCCGTACCTTCCGGGTATACTGCGATCCTGACTATGTGCAGATCCATGAGGCAGGCTGCTGGGATCCCGCTACGGAAACACTTACCCTGGATGTTAAGGGCGAGCCTGTTACCATGACCTGGAAAGAATGGTCCAACGCTCTGTCTGGTTCCGGCGTATACAGCAACAGTGACTTTGACTTAAAACTCTCCGTCACTGCCCAGATGGAGGAGGAATACCTGAAGAAATATTATCGTATCCCTCTGTGCGCTACCACCGTTAGTACCCTGCTCTCCTGGCAGTGTGAATACTACACCGATGAGTACAACATTATGTACGGCTTCGGCGGCATCCGTCTGTTACAGTATGATTACACGGATGCAGAGTGGGCTGAGTATGTAAGCAGCCAGAACGGCGCCCTGAACTATGAATAAAGGCTAATTAAGCCGACGGCGGGAGGCGGATTATCGTCTCCCGCTTTCAGCGTATAGACGCATGTCAAAGGAGAGACTGTACATGAGAATGGCCAAGTACGTATTAAAACGAATCATCCTGATGCTGTTCACTTTTTTCGTCATCACCACCATCAGTTTTATCCTCATCAGGATCCTTCCCCGGGAACTGCCTCAGGAGAAGGTTATGGCAGCCCTCATCCAGGCCCGTTGGGAGGCACTGGGATATAATGAGCCGCTGCTCACCCAGTATTTCATCTATTGGAAGAACATCCTCACCGAATGGGACTTCGGCACCTCCTGGTATATTTCCTTCCGTCAGCCCGCCATGGAGACGCTGACCAGCCGTTTGCTGCCTTCTGTCCTGGTGAATCTTTACTCCCTGCTTTTCTCGGTCCCCCTTGGCATCGCCCTGGGCATCTTCGCCGCCATCAAGAAAAATAAATGGCAGGATTCCCTGATCAGCACGGCCGTTATGGTGTTCGTATCAGTACCCAGCTATGTATATGCATTTCTGGTGCAATATATCTTCTACTTTAAATTGGGCTGGCTGCCCCTGCAGCTCTATTCCGTGGCAGACGCAGGAGGCTCCTATATGACCTGGAAGATGTTCCACAGCATGATCGCGCCCATTCTGGCGCTGTCCTTTGGTGAGATCGCGGGCCTGTGCCGTTTCACCAGAGCGGAATTGACGGAGACACTGACTTCCGACTATATGTTGCTGGCCAGGACCAAGGGACTGACCAGAGGACAGGCCACTACCCGCCACGCTCTGAAAAACGCCATGGTTCCCATACTGCCCATGGTAATCTCCAGCTTTATCAGTATCCTGGGAGGTTCCTTTATCATTGAGAAGATTTTCGGTATTCCGGGCGTAGGGCAATTATTTTTAATGTCCATCAGTCAGCGGGACTTTGACGTATTTATGGCTGACTCCATGTTTTACATCTTTATCGGACTGCTGGGCGGCATCCTGGTGGATGTCAGCTACGGCTTCATAGATCCCAGAATCAGAATGGGGGAAAAATAAATGGCTGAAAAAATAAACACATATGGAAATATCCCAAAGGAAAAATTCGCTTTTGCCCACAGCGGTGAAAAGCTTACAGATAGGAAATTTGACGACAAGCCCATCGGCTACTTTAAGGACGCCTGGATTCGTTTCCGTAAAAACAAAGCTTCCGTGATTGCTGCAGTTATCATTATGCTGGTGATACTGTATGCTTTTCTTGCCCCGCTGCTGCTCTCCCATGAATCTTCTTTCATGGTGGCCTTTTACGCAAAAAAGCCTCCCCGCAATGTATTCCTGCGGGAACTGGGAATCTGCGACGGCGGCATGGACCGGGATTTTACGGAGAAGAGCCTGGTTAAGGCCATCGGCATCGGCATCGGCGCTGAAGATTTTGACGGTCATGGCGCAACCCTGGAGGAAGGCATGGCCAGCTACTACCAGCCCATTCTGGAAGTAGATGAGGGAACCCTGTCCACCTCCACAGGCAAGAAGGAATCCTTGATTTACTCCGGACGCATCGACTCTTATCTGGAAACAGGCTTTATGTACCTGACCATCGAACAGCCCGAGTACGAAAAAATCCTCTCCTGGGAACGGGAGACGGGGATCCATGTACTTTACCCTCTGGTGGAAAACAATGAGTGGAACGCAGATCCCACGGATGCCAACAACTGGTACAAGACCAAAAAGAACTCCCCCGTCACCATTACGGACAACGGCAGGGCCAAAACCATTGAATATGGTCCCGGCATGGTGTTGGAGGACAATTATAAGAGGGATTCCGAAGGCAATCTGGTCTACTATGAGTATGCCGGCGGCGGAACCTTGGAGTCGGCCCTGTATAAGGTCCGCATCCTCTATTACAATTACTATCGCTATCTGTACGATGAAGAGCCCAACTACCTCTTGGGTACGGACAGCCAGGGATATGATCTGGCCGTACGTATGGCCGACGGCATTAAGCTGAGTATCCTGGTGGCTTTGTGTGTGTCCGCCATCAATCTGGTCATCGGCGCGGTGTACGGCGCAGTGGAAGGATATTACGGCGGCACTGTGGATATCGTGTTGGAACGGATCTCTGATATTTTGAACGGCGTACCTTTTATCGTGGTGGCCACTCTCTTCCAGATCCATCTCTCTCAGAAAGTGGGGGCGATTCCCAGCCTGCTCTTCGCTTTTGTGCTCACGGGCTGGCTGGGCACGGCTTACCGGGTCCGCAGCCAGTTCTATCGGTTCAAGAACCAGGAATACGTAATGGCGGCCAGAACGCTGGGAGCCAAGGACCGGCGCATTATATGGAAGCATATATTCCCCAACTCCCTGGGCACCATCATCACCTCCTGCGCATTGGTCATCCCAGGCGTCATCAACCAGGAAAGTACCTTGAGTTTTCTTGGCATCGTGAAATTCAGCACGGCCAAGACCACTTCCCTGGGCACACTGCTCTCGGACGCCAGCGGCATATGGACCAACTATCCGCATCTGATGATATACCCGGCGCTGTTCCTGGCGCTGCTGATGATATGCTTCAACCTGTTTGGCAACGGCCTGCGTGACGCCTTCAATCCGGCGCTGCGGGGAGTTGAAGAATAAAGAACAGGGAAGATGCGGAATTATAATGAGAGGAATGACTATGGACAAAATATTAGAGGTAAAAGATTTAAAGATTTCTTTCCGAACTTCCGGCGGTACGCTGAAAGCGGTACGGGACATTTCCTTTGACCTGGAACGCGGCAAAACCCTTGCCATCGTAGGCGAGTCCGGATCCGGCAAGTCCGTGACCTCCAAGGCGATCCTGGGAATCCTGGCGGGCAATTCCATCGTGGAAGGCGGCGAAATCTTATATGACGGCAAGGATCTGCTGAAAATAGACGAAGAAGAAATGTATAAACTGCGGGGAGATAAGATATCCATGATCTTCCAGGATCCCCTCTCCTCCCTCAATCCCATTGTTAAGATCGGCAGACAGATCACGGAGGCCATGCTCCTCAAGAACAAGGCCAAGCGCCGGGAGGCCCGCACCGAATTTAACAGCTTTCTGGAGATCCTGCGCCAAAATATGACTTCGGCGATGGGCCCGGCCAGTGCCGCCGAAGTCAAGCGGATGACTGGAACCTTTGACAGATTCTGCATTGAGGCCAATCATCTGGAGAACCGCTACAACCTCTCCGATTCCAAGGCCGATGATCTGGAAAACGCCCTCCAGGATTTCCTGTTCCTGGCTGAGAAAGGTCAGAAAACAGATGTCCGTGGGACATTGCGGGAATATCTGCACCGCATACAGAAAATAGACGATCCCTTTTACACCGCCCGCTACAGGGACAGACTGTCCGCCTGTGCCGACAATCTGCAGAAAGCCTTGGCTGCATACCAGCCTGAAAAGGATAAAAAGGGGAAGGCCGCTTCCCTGCCCCAGAAAATCACGGCGGCACTAAAAGATCTGGAAACGCTTCTCGAGGAAATGAAAGCCCAGGAGCGCCCCAACTTTTTCAGAATCGGCTACTACAAAATGGTACACCCAGAGGAAAATCTGCACCACCGCCCCATAGAGGAACTAAACGCCGTAGCTTTGGACTGCCTCAATGAAGGTTTTATGGACAATTTTCTCAATGTAGAGGAAAAGGGCATTCGGTATTCCCATGAAAAGGCTCTGGAAGCAAAAAAGAATCTGCTGGTGGAGTTGGAAGCAGCAAGAGTCTTCTTTGAAGGCGAATTTGACAAAGCCTCTGCGGGCAAACTCTGCAAGACACTGTCCGCCAAGGTAGAAGAAAGCATTGACCGCCTGGAAATCGTCAAAGACAGCACCGCCTATACTTTTCACAGCAGCCTGAAAAGCGCCATAGACAAGTATTTTTACTATAAGGGCCATAATCCCAAAGAGGAAGCCCGCTATGCACGCCAGTCCAAAAAGCTGGAGGCCATGACCGCCAGGGGCAGGACTGTAGACTGGAAGGTAATGCCAAAAAGAGTCTATGATCTGGAGGATCTGCGGAAAGATATCATCCAGGTAATCCAAAGGCTGGAGGAGCACTACCGCTCCTATATCGCCGCCCCGGAGAAGGATTTCCGCCAGAGAAGCATTGCCATCGTGGACCATCTGAAATCTAAAGCCTCCGATGTGGTATACCGCGTCACCAAAAGTATGGCCCGGGAAAAGGCCATCAAGCTGATGGATGAAGTGGGAATCAGCGAGCCCCGTATGCGTTACAAGCAGTATCCTTTTGAATTCTCCGGCGGTATGCGGCAGCGTATCGTGATTGCCATTGCCCTGGCGGCGGACCCGGAGATACTGATCTGCGACGAACCTACCACTGCCCTGGACGTGACGATTCAGGCCCAGATTCTGGAACTGATCAACCGCCTGAAGGAGGAGCGCAATCTTTCGGTCATCTTCATTACCCATGACCTGGGCGTGGTTGCCAATATGGCAGATCAAATAGCCGTGATGTATGCCGGTAAGATCGTGGAATACGGCTCTGCGGAGGATATCTTCTATGATCCCCGCCACCCTTATACCTGGGCACTGCTCTCTTCCATGCCGGATCTGGATACCAACGAAAAGCTGGACGCCATACCCGGTACGCCGCCCAACATGATCTATCCCCCCGAGGGCGATGCTTTCGCCCCCCGGAACAAATATGCGTTAAAGATTGATTTCGAACAACAGCCTCCCCTGTTTGAAGTTTCCCAGGGGCATTGGGCGGCCACCTGGCTGTTGCACCCGGACGCGCCGAAGGTGGACGTACCCGTGATTATCACAAACCGTATCGAACGCATGAAAGCGAAATTAAGGGAAAACGACAAAGAGGAAGGAGGCGGCCAGAGTGGAGAATGAGAACAAGCAGGAAGTTCTGCTGCGGGTGGAACATTTAAGCCAGCATTTCGGCAAGGTCAAAGCTGTGGACGACGTGAGTTTTGAGATTATGAAGGGCGAGGTGTTCGGCCTGGTGGGAGAATCCGGCTGCGGAAAGACTACCACCGGACGCTCCATCATCAAAATCTACGACATTACGTCCGGCAGCATCTATTTCAAGGGCCAGCGCATCTGCGCGGGCACCGGTTCCTATAAAGAAGCCATCCGGCAGGCCCGTCGGGATACCGCCGCCGCCATCCGGCAGCTTAAAAGCCAGTCCGCAGGAAAACCTGAACAAAAGAAGGAAAACGATGCCCGCATTGCCGATCTGAAGAAAGAACTGCAGGATACTATAACGGAGAACCGGAAAAAAATAGCCGATGCAAAATACGATCATAAGTATTCGGACCGGGAGTACGCCAAACGGCTGGTGGAAGAAACCCATGAACGCTATAAGCCTCTCCTGGAGGCCGCCAAGGATTCTCCAGAAGAACTGGGAAAACTTCGGAAAAAATATGCGGATGATCTCCGCATCGCAAAAAAAACCAAGCTGATCACCAAGATCCAGATGATTTTCCAGGATCCCATCGCGTCCCTGGACCCCCGTATGACGATCCGTGAAATCATCTCCGAGGGGCTGATCGTGAATGGCGTCAAAGACAGGCAATACCTGGATCAGAAGGTATATGAACTTCTGGAACTGGTAGGTCTGGTGCGGGAACACGCAGGGCGCTATCCCCATGAGTTCTCCGGAGGACAGAGACAGCGTATCGGTATCGCCCGCTCCGTGATCATGTCCCCGGATCTGTTGATCGCCGATGAGCCCATTTCCGCGCTGGACGTGTCCATACAGGCCCAGGTAATCAATCTGCTGAACGAACTGAGGGCCAGCCTGGATCTGACCATCCTGTTTATCGCCCATGACCTGTCCGTGGTTAAATATTTCTCTGATCGGATCGGAGTAATGTATTTTGGCAAAATGGTGGAGCTGGCCTCTTCGGATGAACTTTTTGCCCATCCGCTGCACCCTTATACGCGTTCGCTTCTGTCCGCCATCCCGCTTCCCGATCCTCATTCGGAGAAAAAGCGCACGCGCATCACCTATAACGCGCTGGCCGAACATGATTACAGCGTGGATAAGCCCACACTGCGGGAGATCCTTCCGGGACATTTTGTATACTGCAACAATGCGGAAGAACTTCAGTACAAAAAGGAGTTGGGCCTGTGAAAAAACCTGACGGAAAGACCCTGATCAAATATACTTCGGCGGTTGTTTTCTGCGCTACGCTTTCCTGGCTGTATCTGGCGCTGAGGGAATTTGCCTCGGCGCCGGAGTTGGAGCAGTACCGCATGCTCAGCGACGCCTTTCTGATCCCCGGCCTGCTTATGGTCCTTTTCGGCCTGCTGGTCATCCTTTCCGGCAAAGGGGCGCTGGACGGTATCTCCTATGCATTAAGGAAAGCGGTTGGCATGCTTCTGCCGGGAACCGGCCTCAGAAATGAGCGCTACTTTGACTATGTTGAGCGGAAACGGGAAAAGCCCCTGCGGGGGTACGGCTTTCTGTTTGTGGTGGGCGGAGGTTTTCTCATGGTGTCCATCTTCTACTATATCCGATTCTACCAACTATATCTTCCCGGGAAATAAGATTTGACAAAGGATCCCGCTTTTGCAGTAAGTGGATGAAGATATAAAGGGGGGGGCGCAAAATCAATGTCAATAAGTTAAGTGTTGAACAGCGAATTCTGTTTGCCATCAACAGCACCTTTTTTTATCTACTCAAACAGAAACAGCGGCGGAATCGCATCTCCAAGTCACGAATCCGCCGCCATGATGATTTCAGCACTGATGCAGGGCTGCTCCTGCTGGGCGCCTATTGTCAGCGCATCCGTCATCAGATTATCGTTCTTTCTTACATTCCCCTCGCTGTAACCGTGAACCGCACTCAGCGCACCTCCTTCCAGGATATTCCGGATTCCCCCGGCAAGCTCCAACTTACGGCAGATATAGTCCGGCACCTCCTGGTCGGAAAGCCCTTCTTAATTATAGTCTACCGTGATCCGCTGGCGCAGGGCCTCATGCACCTGCTTGTCCAGGATGTGGTTCAGTACGGCTCCCCCACCAGCACCAGGGCTGCTTCTTCTCCCGGTAAAGGTAATACACCCGCTCCTGGATAGCACGGAACATCCCCGTCTTGTTCCCAGATGCCTCCAACCCAAGGAGGGTACAGAATTCCCGGTAGAACTCCGTCACGCTGATGGTGGAAAGGCTGATATAAGCCGTCTGGCACTGGTTGGGATTCAAGCCGTTCACGAAACAGCGCAGGGCATAGGTTTTGCCCATCCCTGGCCTGGCCGTAAATATACCGCTCTCTCTTACTGTCTGCCGTTCAGATCAATCAGATATTCTTCAACAAAGCGCTGCTGTTTCTCTCTCAATTTTGCCATCCGGCAGCACCTTCCTTTCTTTCAAGGCCTACTACTGTAACAAAGCCGGGCGGGTATGCCTGGCTTTGTTCGGAGAGTTACGCAGAGAACTTTTTTTTGCTGGGTCCTCTGCATTATATTATAAATGTGTTTTGTGAGCAATTTCATTTTTTATGACTTTTTCTTTCTGCATCTTGTAAAAAGGGGGCGGCTTATGTCTGCCGCCCCTTTCATCTTTCCTGGCTGATTTATTCAGCCTTTTCCTTTGCGTCCGGCTCCGGCTTATACTGCTCCTCACCAGTCTCAATGTAGAGAATGAAATCATTGATTTTTCTCTCGCTCCATCCGGCGGCCCTCAATCCCAAGACTAGTCTTGCGTTCTCCTGCATGTTCATCTGTTCCATGTACCCTCCTTTCTCCCTCCTGGGTTATTAATCCTTTATCGCTTGGACTAATTATAGTATACATTATATTTCGTGTGTTGTCGATGTTTTTTACATTTTTTTTCATGTATTATGCTTCAATTTTTATTGTTTGTAGGATTATCTGCATTTTCAACGTATTTCAGTATGTTTCCCGGCTGCATGTCTAATAGCATACAGATATTGTCAAGGGCTTTTGCACCTACTGGCTTTCCTTCCCTTATATATTGTATCGCGCTTTCGTTTAGTAATTTTTCTTTCCTCAGTCTAGTGGTATTATATCCAGCTTCCTTTAACGTCTCCAATACATCAATTTTATACGTAAGCACATTTAACACCTCCCTTATTCTTCATTTACATTTTACATGGTATTCCATTCATTGTCAATAACATTATTATTCATGTATTCTGTATCCCCGCAGAGTCAAACTCCCCGAATTTATCAAACATCGCTGCCTCCTCCCTGGCTCAGAGCCTGCAAGGCAGCCACAGCCTTGTCGATAGTCACGGCGGCGCTGATGCTGAAGTAATAATCCAGCAGGGCCTCCCAGGCCGCCGCCGTAACCTCAAATGTCCTGCTCAGCACGGTGGAGTGCATAATCTTAACTGTAAGCAACACCTATATTGACGCAGGAGGATATGCACATGAATGATTACAGCAA
>ERZ808054.1602-NODE-1602-length-12106-cov-2.889018_pt1 | contig 12106 bp, 9 predicted proteins | sample MGYA00380201_ERZ808054 | MGnify/ENA primary metagenome ERZ808054 (study PRJEB31490, sample SAMN06133419) | mouse gut metagenome | isolation source: Z5_2 | host: mice | place: China: Chengdu | collected 2015-05 ... | reverse complement strand
ATAAGGCAGCATGGTGACCTGTTTTCTATTGAAGATACGAATTCTTTAAATCATACGTATGTGAATCAGGTTATGCTTAAAGAAGGAGAGAATGCGCCTTTGGAAAATGGAACGGCAATCCGGCTTGCAGATGAGGAGTTTTTGTTTTTAACAGAGAAAGACGAAAGGAACGTTATATGGGAACGGGAAAAAAAGAAAAAAACATAAAAAAAGGCAAAGAACCAAAATTTTATAAATCTCCCAATGGGATGAATATGCTAAATTACAGAGTTTATTATATGAGTATTCCAGAAAGAATCTTTTATTTTCTGGCTGCTTTTCTAGCGGGCGCTTTTGTAGGGTATCTTTTTTACGGAGGTGTTGGTGTAGATGAATTTGGGGCGCCGACAAAATTTACGTATCTATGGAATATGGCTATTATGGCGGCTGCCGGTATTATGACGGCAAAATTATTTTTTCCCATTCGGACACAGCAGCTTCGGACAGCCAGGCAAAACAAGCTGAAAAGCCAGTTTCGTGATATGCTGGAAGCGGTTACGACATCCTTGGGAGCCGGAAAAAATGTGCAGGAATCTTTTTCAGCAGCTTATGATGATTTGAAACACCAGTATGAGCAGGACGCTTTTATCCTGCATGAGCTGATGGCAATTAATACAGGGATGATCAACGGCATTACTGTGGAAAAGCTGTTAGCGCATTTCGGCGCCAGGAGCGGCTGCGAGGATATTGTGGATTTTGCTAATGTATTTGAGATTTGTTTCCGCAAGGGAGGAAATATTAAGGAGACGGTGCGTATTACCTATGAGATTCTCAGTGACAAGATGGCAGTTGCAGAAGAAATTGAGACGATCGTATCTGGCAGTAAATCTCAGCAGACGTTAATGCTGTTTATGCCGGTGATCCTGATTGCGTTAATTAAAATGACCAGTGCAGAATTTGCGGCAAATTTTGTGACGCCTGTCGGACTGCTGGCTACAACCGTTGGGGTGCTTATTTTTGCGGCGTCTTATTTTGTAGGCAGAAAAGTACTGGATATTAAAATATAGGAGGGGTTTCATTGCAGGTCATTTATCCGGTTGATCTTTACGTCATTGCGTTTGGCATAGCAGTCATTGTTATATGGCTTGTAATGTTTGCAATGGGTTTTAAAAATGCAGGCATGTTTGATAAACTGCCGGCGGAAGACTATCCTTTAAAAGAATGGTATTTTGTAGGATTTGCCTTGTTAAAATGTGTGAAAAAAGAGTATAAGACGGCAAAAGACCGCAGGCTGAGGCGGCAGTTGTCTGTGATTTATCAGGAAAAATATGCAGAATTTTATCTGCGGGCTGTTTACTGCAAGCAGATTACCATGTCATTACTTGTGCTTGCGTTTGCAGCGCCTATGTATTGTATTGCACAAGGTTCTGTCGTTGTATTTGCAGCGGTTATTGCAGGTGCTGGCGTGACATTTTACTATTATGGAGAAACTACGGTCAGTAAAATCAGCAAACGAAGCGAGGAAATGCTCATTGAGTTTCCGAACGTGGCATCTAAATTAGCACTGCTGATTAATTCAGGCATGATTTTAAGAGAAGCATGGGAACGGGTTGCAAAATCCGGGAACGGTATACTGTATCAGGAAATGCACCGGAGTATTCTTTTAATGCGGAACGGGTGGTCTGAGACAGATGCGCTGTTTTCGTTTGGGCAGCGCTGTATGGCGCCTGAGATTAAGAAATTTACGTCTACGCTGATTCAGGGTGCAAAGAAAGGAAACCGTGAGCTGGCAATGGTAATGACAAGGCAGAGCAAAGAAGTGTGGGAATTGAAACGTCAGCTGGTAAGACGCCAGGGCGAGATGGCGAACAACAAGCTGATGATACCTATATTTCTGACGTTTATTGGGATATTGATTATGGTTATTGTACCTATTTTTTCAAATTTAGGAGTATAGCCATATTAATATAGAAAAATTAAAGGAGGACGAAGGAATGGAAGAATTAGCAGTCATGGTTTATGTTCAGTGGATGATGTTAAAGGAGCGTTTTGTAGAAGGGGTGCATCATTTTCTAACAGATGAGAGGGGGGATGTGAATATTGTTTCGATTGTGGTATTGATTGGGGTTGCAGTATTGTTGGCAGTTGTATTTAAGGAGCAGGCAAAGGGTTTAATTGAGAATCTGTTTGGGCAGATCGGAGGAACTGCAACAGATGCAATAAATAATTAATAATAATAGACAATAGAAAGTGATAATTGTAATATATTTGATACGTTTATGCACGTAGGAATATATGGCTAGAAGCTGCTGGAGGGACAAATGAGTAAAAAAGAAAATCATAAAGAATACGGCGCAGTCCTGATTATAGAAGCTGTATTCGTATTCCCGATTATGTTTATAATCATATTCATTATGCTGCTGGCAGGCGGTGCTTATTTTCAACATGCCAGAGTGGAACGGCTGGTGGTGGAGGCGGCAATTGACGGAGCTTCACGATGTGAAAATCCGATGCTGGAAAAGGTAAGCAGTGCTGGCAGCGTTCCTACCGGCACTGCTGACGCGAAAATAATGCCATACCGTTACTTGTTTACCGGGAACGCGAAAAGCATTGGGGACGAGGTGGCAGGTGCATTAAGGAATACAGTGGAAGGGCTGGACTCACTGGCATTTAAAGGCCTGGAACCAAAAAATGTCTCTGTAAAAGTAACTCCGAAAATGTTTATTTTAATATCCAGTTTTCAAGTAGAATGTGAGTTTGATATTGTACTTCCGATTCGGATGTTATTTTCCGATGAGGATCTCAAATTTCATTATACCGTAAGCATGACGGAGCCGATCGGGGACCCGGCGGAATTTGTGCGGAATGTTTCTACCATTCAGGATATTTTGGAACGCAATGAGAAGGCAGCTAATATAGCTGGCAAATTTCAGGAGGCAGCTAAAAAAATAGCCAGATTTATTAATTAAGCGGGAGAGATTATGAAAAAAAGCAAGCATAGAAGCTGTGGAGCTGTTTCGGTTTTTTTAACATTGGTTTTGGTTCCCTGTATCATTGTTACCTGTGCGTTTGATGATATCAGCAGGGTACAGCTTAGTAAAGCAGGTGCGGCTTCTGCCGCGGATTTGGCATTGTATTCACTGCTGGCGGAATATGACGTGGATTTAAAAGAGTATTATGGATTAGTAGCTTCCAGCCAGAACATTGATGAATTTTATGAAAAAACAGCAACGTATTTTTGCGGTATGATGGACGCAAAAGGAGTATCCGGCGAAGGCAGTGAGCTTTTTACAGAATATTTAAAGTCACTTCAGAACGGAGAGGTAAAGGTATCGGATTTTTTACAGGTTGAAATGGCAGAGTCGGCAGAGGTCTCAGCGGCGGATCATGCACAAATGGGAGAGAATCCTGCATTGATTGAAGATGGAATCGTTGAATTTATGAAATACAGAGGGCCGGTAACACTTGTGACGAAGGTGATAGACCGATTTACGAAGCTGAATCTTGGAAAAGATACAGCAAATGTTGACCAGGACAGAAAAATCGTAGAGAAGAAGCAGGAATATGCCGAGGCAGAAGGCAGCCTGCTTGGAGCGGCACTGTACAGCTACATAGCGATCTATCATTATGAAAGGGCATGGGCAGCAGGAAATCCTCTGTCAGCCAAAGGATATGAAGGAATATCCGCTGATCTTTCTAATATTTGGAATGATCTGAAAAGGGCGACAGAACTGACCGTAAAATATTATTTTGCGGATACGGCAAATATGGGCAAGGTAGACTTTCCGGTATACAACCATATGAATGCTGTGCAGTCCAGTGTCGAAGAAGTGGGAACAGCAGTCACCCTGGAGGACGGCAGTATCATTTATTGTATAAATGCGGCAAAGCTTCAGGAGCTGACAGACGGGCTGGATGAGGAAATCCATGCTGTAGAAAATGCCAGAAATGCTGTGCAGGATCGTTTCCCGCAGTTTTCCGCCGAAATAAATCCAGCCGTTTATATGCTCGATGTTCAGGAACAGTTTGCCGGAAGCAGCGAGCTGCGCATAATTTCTGAAAATATGAAAAAACTGCTGAAACGCTATGCTAACCTTATGGCAGCGATGCAGTGTGTTCCGTTTCCAGAGGGGGATGACCTGCCGCAGCAATGGCAGGAATATTTAAACAATGCCTGTACAGGAATACGAAAAATACAAGGGTCATTTTCAGATGCAGACAACGGTGCATATATGCAGCATGTACGGGAATACCGTTCCTGTGTCACGAATCATTTTAACAGGATCAAGCAGATGGGATATACGTTTCCGAGCAGTTACACAGGAAGCAATGAAACACTTGGCTCTTTTACGGCCCAGGTTGCCAGCCGGCTGCCAGAGCTTCGCAGCGAGATGCAGGAGCTGGCTGACAAATTATCTGTTGCGATTGACGGCGGTAAGATCGAGATTAACGGCAGGATGGAGACGGCGGTATCTTTGGACGAGTTGGTGGAAAAGGCGAAAACGTATCAATCTTCCAGACAGCAGTGGGGTGCGGCGGCAGAACAGAGCGATACGGAATTTGCCAAAGAGGAAAGAGCTGCTTATCATGGGACAGAAAATCAGGCTGCAACAAAAGAAGAAAGAAAAAGTGAAGAAATGGCTGCACAGATTAGCAGCGATGCGGTAAATGAGTTAAAACAAAGGCTTCAAAATATTCGCACAGGCATTCAGGAAATCATCCATGCACTTGATGAGTTTACGTACGGCGGATGCAGGGTAGATGAGATTTACTATGCTGATACACTGGTTTCTTTGGGACGGAGTGTAATGCCGGCGCGTTCCGGCCGTTTGCTCAGCCAGAATGAGGCAGATGCTGCTTCTTATTTTTCTTCCTTAATTCTTCCGAATACAGATACCGTATTTCAGCCGCCTGTGATAGATCGTGGGGTAACAGGGAACCATCCTGATATTACCATAAATACGCCCGGGCTGTATGCTTATTTTAAAACAAAGTTTCAAGAGGATGATATCAGGGATATTGAAGCAAAAAAGAAAGAAAATGATGCCAATAATAAAAGGTACAAAGAAGAGGCGGAAAGTAAAAAAGAAAGCTCGCAGAAGATCGAAAATGATATTTTACAGGGAAAGGGCACAGATATCAGCGGCGGGCACGGCGGAAACGAGGTCACGATTGGGACAGCCATTTCCAGTATTGCCGGGATCGCAGGCAATATTTTACATGGAAGCGGGGATGAACTGCGTGATCAGTTGTATGTATGCGAATATATTATGGATATGTTTAGCTATGCAACCTTTGATAATGAAGGAAAATATAAACGGGCGATAAAACAAAAAAGTATTAAGCCAAGTGAGGTGCCTTTAAAGGATGAGGACTGGGATGCAGACGATAAAACGAAAATTCCTGCAAATCAATCGCTGACAAACAGGGCAATTAACCAGAAAAATAATAAAGCAAATCTGGGAGAAGTAGAATATATATTGTATGGGAAGGCTTCTATTGATGAGAACCTGAATACTTCTTATCAAAATATTTTTGCAATACGGGAAGCGCTGAACCTGGTATCCGGGTTTGTGAATTTTTACAGCGGCTCTAAAAATGATACCGCAAGGATGATTAATAGTATAGCAATAGCGGTTTCAACAGCAACAAGCGGAGTTGTCCCTGTATCTGTGACAAAGTGTGTCCTGATCGGTGTGCTTGCTACGTTGGAAACAGCACATGATTTGTATTTGCTGAAACGAGGCTTTCCCGTAGAATTTTATAAGACATCAGATAAAGACTGGGCTTATGCGTTTCAAAAAAATGAAGTAAGCGGGTTTCCTCCAAGGGGAGATCAAAATAAGCCTGGCAAGCAGAATGGCATGTATTACAGCGATTATATGTATTTGTTTTTAATGACAGGGCTGACATCGGATCGGCATTATAATGCTATGCTGCTGCGTATTGGCGATTTAATCGAAGCAAATATGCAGCAATCGGGACATGAAAATTTTGATCTTGGGAAATCAATTTGCTATTTCAGGCTAAAGGCGAAGGTGCGTGTTAAGCCGCTTATGCTGACGCTGCCGATTGTTCGGTCTATGGAGGGCGTAGATCCGTCCAGCCTGCTGGAAAGTAAGGACTGGTGTACTTATCATGTGAATATTTACCGCGGATATTCTTAGCGAGTGAGAAAAAATCTGGTTATGAGCGTTAGAGGATAGCGAAGCAGGAGGGTTGTGGAATGGAGGAACGTGGTATCTTGGATGACAAACAGCGTGGTGCACTATATATTGAAGCGACTCTTAGTTTAAGTTTTTTTATGTTCGCGATATTCACGCTGCTTTCTGTGATCCAGATCTCGTATACGCAGGCAAGAATGGCAGTGGCTTTAGACAGCGCGGCAAAAGAGCTTGCAGAATATACGCATATATATTACGCGACTGGACTGGGCGAAACGTTCGGCAGTACAGACGGAAAAAGTTCAGAGATTTTTCATGAACTGGCTGGCTATATGGAAGGGCTGGGCGGCAATATCAGTATGATAAACAGCGATCTTGGAAAATTTATATCAGGTGCTGGAGGAGCATTGAAAGGGGACAGTGTTTCCCAATGGCTGCAATCGGCAGCAGGGCAATGGCTTACGAAGAAGCTGGTAGAAAAAAATATGGCCAGTTATGCAGGGGATTCTGCAGAAACGTTTAAAAAACGGAACCGTATTGTGGGTGATATCAATATGGATGGCTCCAAGTTTTTGGAAAGCGGTGGTTCTGATGTATTTATGCGGGTTAACTATGTTGTAAAGGTAATCAGGCTGCTGAATATAGATATTGAGTTCCATATGAGCCATTGTGCATATGCGAAAGCATGGAAATAAGAATAGGAAAATGAAGATGGAAATAAGATACATGATGGCAGTCTGTATAGGGCTTGCGATATCTTTTGCAGGATTGGCATTGTTCCGTCTTGGTGTGCGGGAAGTGGAGAAACATTCTAAAGAAGGGCAGCCGGGATCAATGCCGGCATGGGTTTTGATACCTAAAAATATCGGGCAGATTGTCATGATTGCCAGTAATGTGATCCTTGCCCTGTTTTTGTCTGTGGTGTATACAGCAGATCCGCTGATCATTCTGCGTGTGATTTTTCTGTGTACGATATTATATGTGTGTGCATGGACAGACTGTATGTCATATTTGATTCCAAACAAAATATTACTGCTGGCTTTGCTGTTTTGGGCAGTTCTGTTTCTTGCAGAAGCAGTTTTAAAGCCGTGGAATATCCGTTATGAGATTATTGGAGATGGAATCTCTGCGGCGGCATTGCTGCTTGCCGGGATTTTGTGCAGGCTGCTTGTGCCAGGATCGGTAGGCTATGGGGATCTGAAGCTTTTTATCATTTTGGGGCTGTATCTTGGTGCCGGCAATACGTGGGGTGCTGTATTTTATACGCTTCTGGCATCTTTTGTAGTTTCTTTGCTGCTGCTGGTGACAAAGCGTGCATCCAGGAAGTCAGTGATGCCGTTTGCGCCCTTTTTACTGTTTGGCACAGTGGCTGCAGTATTTTTAAATGGAGTGTGAAAGGTGAAGACAGATGAAAAAGATGAGGTGGGGTGTTCCGCTGCTGCTCATTTTACTGCTTGCCGGGTCAGTTTATTATATGGTAGACAGCAGAATGAGGGTAATAGATGATTATAATAAAAAGCTGAGCGAGGCGAGAAAAGCAGTTCAAAACGGCGTGCTGACAGATGGACTGGCATTGTATGAACAGGCGCTGTCTGTTTATCCGTCTGAGGAAATCTATACCGAGACCGGAAACGTATATCTGGATTCAGATGATCTTCAAGGAGCGCAGAATTGGTATGAACGTGAATTTGTTGCACGTTATCCAGATGCGCCCCAGGCATATGAATATGGAATTCGTGCCAGTCTTGCAGCAGAAGATTACAGAGAAGCACTCGCAATTTATGATGTTTGTTCCAGACGGGAAGCTTTGTCAGAGGAGATACAAAAGCTGATCCAGCCTGTCTGGTACTCCTATGAGTTATTATATGGCAGTTATGATGAAGTTGGAGCATTTAGCAGCCAGAATGGGTTTGCGGCGGTTAAAAGCGGTGACAGGTGGAGTTATGTCAATCAAGACGGTGAAACAGAGATTACGGATTCTTATCAATCCGCAGATGTATTTGGAGAATGTGCGGCTGTGGTAGATTCTCAAGGAGAGGCTTACTATATTGATGAATCTGGAAATACAAAGTTTACTGCATCTCAATTTACGGATACGGGGGAAAGCAGTGAACAAATCCAGTTATTTCGTCCTATTGCTGACGGGCTTGCGCTTGCTTACGATGGAAGGACATGGAGTTATTACCAGATGGAGACATATAAAAGAGCATTTGGCGGTTTTGCGGACGCAACAGTCATTGCAAATGGAATCGGAGCCGTTACAAAGGATGGTACTGCCTGGGCTCTGATTGGTACAGACGGACAGGAAATTACGGGATATGATTATGATCAGGCTGTTACAAACAGCAGGGGGATTTTATGCTGTACGGATGCTCTGTTTGTGATGCAGGATGGTAAATACTGGCTGATAGATGCAGCAGGAAACAAAAGAAATCAAAACGCTTATGATGCTGTGTATGCGTTTGAGCAAGACAGTTGGGCGGCAGCCAAAAAGAATGGAAAATGGATTTTTGTCAATAGCTTGGGAGAAGAAAAAGAGCTTGGGGTCTTTGAGGAAGCAAAGAGTTTTTCCAACGGGCTTGCGGCTGTTCAAAAAGATGGTAAGTGGGGATATATAGACCTGGAAGGAAATCTGGTGATTGATTGTATTTTTTATGATGCGGGTTCATTTAATGAGAAAGGAGTTGCTTTCGTAAAGCCGACAGAGACAGAGTGGAATGCGCTAAGCCTGTACCGGTATCATACAGATTGAAAACGATGCACAGACAGGAAGGCGGGAAGGGAATGGCGAACCAGATATGTTTTCATTGTTTTAAGAAAAAAGGGAATGATGATGTATGTCCATATTGTGGATATATGGAAGGCGCACAACTACAGCAGGCATACCAGCTCGTACCAGGAACAATTTTGCACAAACGCTATATCATAGGTGTTAGCATCGGAATTGGCGGATTTGGTATTACTTACAGTGGCTATGATACCAAACTGCATTTGAAAGTAGCGGTAAAGGAATTTTATCCGGCTGGGCTTGTCAATCGTGCAGATGGAGAGCGGAAGGTCGGTGTTTTTTCCGGTACAAAGGAAAGGGAGTTCAGGCGCCAGCATGACAGGTTTTTGGAGGAAGCCAGAAATATGGCACTGTTTTCCAAAGATCAGGATATTATAAATGTATATGATTTTTTTGAAGAAAATGATACAGCATATATCATTATGGAATATGTGGATGCACCGTTGTTAAAGGACAGGCTGAAGGAGGGCAGGCTTTCCGAGGAGGAAGCCTGCGGATATATGCAGGCATTATTGCAGGCATTGGATAAGGTACACCGTCAGGGAATTATTCATAAGGATATCAGCCCGGATAATTTGTTTTTGACAGGCAAAGATTCGATCAAGCTGTTTGACTTTGGAGCGGCAAAGTTTCATGGAACGGAGACAGAGCGTACCGTATCTGTAGTTGTAAAGTCTGGCTACACACCGCCTGAACAGTACAGTTCAGAAAATGAGCAGGGTGTGTATATGGATATCTATGCGGCTGGAGCTGTTTTTTATGAAATGCTGACGGGAGAAAAGCCGATGGATGCACTGGACAGGATTGCCGAAGATAATTTGAATAAACCTGGCGGTTTTCCTGTAAAAATAGAAGAATACTTAGAGCGGATTGTTTTAAAAGCGATGGCATTAGATCCTAAGATGCGTTTTCAGTCAGCAGAACAGATGCAGATGGCTTTATTAAATCACAAAAAGGTAGAGTTGACAGAAGATATCGTAAAAAGGCATAAAAAGAAAAAACGCCTTCTTACAATTCTGCTGTCAGTGGCGGCGTTTTTGATCGGAGGAATTGTATTGCTGAGCCAGACTGTATTTTCCGCCAGAGGAAAAATTGACCTTGCTGCAATTCAGCCAGAAGAACTGACGGTATGGCTTGCAGCAGAAAAAGAAGAGGAGGAGAGGCTTGCCCAGGCACTGATTCAAAGTGTGCAGAAAGCTTGCCCGCAGCTTACCGTAGAGGTGGAGGTAATGGATGAAGAAATATATGCGGAAAAGCTGAGCCAGGCAGCAGCGCAGGACATGCTGCCGGATATTTTTTGTACTGACAGCGTAATAGAGGCGTCTTCTTTAGATGCAGGATTCATAAGTAGTTCCTGCGCGGAGCTGTCGGAATTAATAAATACAATGAATCTGTCATCGTATATTTATTTGGACCAACTGACAAAAGTGGATGATGTGTATGCTCTGCCTATGGCATTGCAGGTTGGCATTGCATATGTTAATGCGGAAAAAGAAAAATCGCCGCCGCAATATATCGATACCGCAGCACTTTTGGAGAAAGCTACTGTATTGGGATACGCAGATACAAAAGGCGTTTTTACAGAGTTTCAGAGTCAGGAATCTGCTGTTTCATGGATTGTCGGAGACTTGTCTGATAAGGAGCAAATCGAAGCTGTTACTTTGGAGGCAGTTCCATCGATTGATTTCGCGGCGTTGCCGGTTGTAAAGGATAAAAAACTGACTGGATGCCTAAAGCATTGGTACAGTGTAAAAAAAAGCGGGGACAGGAATAAAGAAAAGGCAGGAATGGTTCTTTTATCCTTACTGTTAAGCGACGGATTTCAAAGTGAAGCTTATATGGAGAATGGAGAAGGTATTCCGGTAAATCAGACAGTACTTGACAGCTATCGTGAAAATAAAATGACTACCTATCTTTCCTTTTTAAAGGAGTATGATTTGAACGATATACAGCTTTATGAACATACAAATATATGCAGCGGAATCAGAGAAGAAGCAGGAGGATACAGGAAATGACCAGATGTATGGGCTGTATGGAAGAAATTGCTGCTGATGAACAGGTATGCAGGATTTGCGGATACCAAAAAGGGACAGATGTAAAGGAAGCATATTACCTGCTGCCAGGTACGGTTTTAAATCAAAAATATTTGATTGGCAGAGTGCTTGGATACGGTGGTTTTGGAGTGACTTATATCGGATGGGATATAGTACTAAGGCGTAAAGTAGCGGTAAAAGAGTATTTGCCAAGTGATTTTGCGACTAGAAGCTACGGGGCAAAGCATCTGACCGTATTTTCGGGCGAAGCGGAGGAACAGTTTCGAGCGGGATTAGAAAGCTTTATATATGAAGCCAGGAGGCTTGCAAAATTTAATGCGGTGCCGGAAATTGTGGATATCTATGATTGCTTTGAGGAAAATGGCAGCGGATATATTGTAATGGAATATTTAAAGGGAGTGACCGTTAAGGAAATCCTTCAGGTAAAAAAACGGATTCCAGTTGCCAGGGCAAGGCTGATTGTGCTTTCTGTGCTGCGAGGGCTTTCTAAGGTGCATAAAGAGGGGATTATTCATCGGGATATTGCGCCTGATAATATTTTTATTACAGAAAAAGGAGAAGTTAGGATTTTAGATTTTGGAGCCGCCAGATATGCGACAACAGTGCAGTCCAAAAGCCTTTCTGTAATATTAAAACCCGGGTATGCACCGGAAGAGCAGTACCGCAGCCGTGGCAGCCAGGGTCCCTGGACAGATGTTTATGCGCTTGGAGCTACTTTTTATCGTATGATTACCGGAGTGCGGCCGCAGGAGTCTATTCGGCGCCTTGCGCAGGATCGTTTGCAGACACCAACGGAGCTTGGCATTTCTATAGAACCGAATATAGAAAACGCAATTATGAATAGCCTGAATGTTCAAAAGGAATACCGGATTCAGGATGCGGAAGCTTTTTTCAGGGCGCTGTCAGGAAAAGAAGATGTAGAGCGGATGATTGAAAAAAAGAAGCCTGAAATAAATTTAAAACTGTCCATTTGGATGAAGTGTTCCATTATTGCTGTATGTGTGCTTGGCTGTATCTGCGTAGGATTATATATGGCCGGATATATCAGTTTTACAAAAAAAGAACTGTCGAGTACGGAAGGAATAGCTGTGTTGAGCGGCACACAGTGCTATGTACCAGAT